>SMVB01415857.1_pt1 | contig 22747 bp, 17 predicted proteins | sample 2456461 | NCBI WGS metagenome assembly SMVB01 (sample SAMN11095934, study PRJNA526329) | marine sediment metagenome | biome: Marine sediment; feature: Surficial sediment; material: Deep marine sediment; isolation source: Hadal surficial sediment | place: Pacific Ocean | collected 2014-05 | depth...
AAAGGAAAGTGCCCAGGATCTGGACGTGGCATTTATAGGCGTGCCCTTCGATATTGGCACATCAAACCGCCCGGGTGCACGTTTGGCACCGCGCGAGATTCGCGATGAGTCGCGCATGATTCGCCCCTATCACATGCACACGCGTGCGGCGCCATTCGACAGTTTGTCCATTGCCGACATCGGCGATGTACCGATCAATACCTTTAACCTGCTAAAAAGCATCACCATTATTGAGGATTTTTACACCGAGGTATTGAGCCACGACGTCATACCATTGACCATGGGCGGCGATCACACCATTGCCTTACCCATACTGCGAGCACTGCACAAGAAATACGGCCCAATTGGCATGGTCCACGTGGACGCACACGCCGATGTCAATGATCACATGTTTGGTGAAAAAATCACCCATGGCACACCCTTTCGGCGCGCGGTGGAGGAAGGTTTACTGGATTGCAAGCGCGTTGCCCAGATTGGCTTGCGCGCCACCGGCTATGGCGCCGATGATTTCGACTGGCCCCGTGACCAGGGCTTCAATGTGGTCACCGCCGAAGAATGTTGGCACAAGTCGTTGGTGGGATTGATGGATGAAATCCGCGAGCAGGTGAAAGGCGGGCCGGTATATATCAGTTTCGATATCGACGGCATCGACCCCGCTTACGCGCCTGGTACTGGCACCGTCGAAATAGGTGGTTTGACGGTGCCACAGGCACTGGAAATTATTCGCGGCTGCCGCGGCCTGGATATTGTGGGGGGAGACCTGGTAGAGGTGTCGCCGCCTTTTGATCTCTCAAAGAATACCTCGGTACTAGCGGCCAATCTTCTCTACGAAATGCTATGCGTATTACCGGGTGTGGTCTATCACACTGAATAATTGCTACCCGCAACTCACTCACTTCCAAGAAACGGACCCTTCCGCACAAATTCGGATGAGTCGATTTGCTCTATTATAAATTGCGCCACCTCTCCCGCTCTTACATTGAAAGCGTGTGGCGTATCGAGAGTAGCAATAGCATTGTTTCGAAACGGCTCGCGATCAATCACCGGGCAGCGCAGCAGAGTCCAGTTAGCAGAACTCTCGGCGAGCAACTCATACTCGGCTTGCTTATCCTGTGCGACGTTCCAGTATGCCAGTTTTGCCAGTGTCTCGATCAACCAACCCATCAGGTTACGATGGTCAGTGGGTATATTCACGGCGGCGCCAGATACCACAATATATCGATTGATATTCAACTCACTCATCAATCGAACAATATGACCCGTTACTAGCGTGCTGAGACCATGCGCCGCATTTCCATCAGCCTTCACCGGCCCAAGCGCACTGATAATTGCGTCGCTACCGGTCAACACTATTCGTAGCGCTGCTATATCTCGAGCATCGCCCTTTACTATGGTGATGTGGTCCTTTACTGCATTGAGCTTTTCTGGTGATCGCGCCAATACTCGCACCGCGTAACCTTGATGCAGGGCTTCTCTCATTACGAAGTCGCCAACCATGCCCGTGGCACCCAGTAACGCGATAGTCTTTCCGTTTGTGGGTCGACTGGCAAAATCAACCGGTAACGGTGAAATGTCCTGCTGGCCGGTAAACGTACACGCGGCTAGCGATAAAGTGAATAATATGCAGAACGATGCCCGACTCAGGTTCACCGGCAATCCTATTCGATATAAGCCTGCTTCAGTATAGCCGCAGAAAAACCTTCCGGGGGCTCAAGAGAATAAGGTACACCCCCCATGGATGGGCCGCAAAGACCACCAGTTTAAAGTAGAGAGTCGCTACAACAAGTTTTGCAAATGACTCCCAGCGGGTTATGCTCGAATCTCATCTAAAGGACACCGCATTCAAACTACAGTATGTCTATATACCATTTGTCAGAGAGCACCCGACGTGCAGCCTTTTGCCTGCTAACGTTATTTTTGGCTGCTCAGCCCGGGTATGCCGATATCCTCGATTTTAGTTCCAACGATACGATAACCGTTACTGCGGATAAAGCCTGGGAGGGGGATGAAGCAGACGTTACGCACTTCAGCGGCCAATTCGAATTGCGTGCACCCGATTGGTCTTTATCTGCGGACACCGCCGTGGTCTACGGCAAGCTGGACAACCCGGACCGGATAGTCGTTAAAGGAAAACCGGCAAGCATCTCGTTTCTGCGCGATGCCGACGACACTAGTGTCACCACTGATTCAAGAGAACGTGTTGATGGCACAGCATCCGTGCTTGAGTACTTCAGGGCTACTGACAAACTAGTGATGCGTGGTGCCGCAAAATTGACGCGCAAAGACAGTACCCTGCTCAGCGAAGTCATTGAATACGATGCCGATACTGACCGCTATTCGGCCAGTGGTGAAGGCGGAATTAATATCCAGTTTACCCCTGAGGACTAGAGGGAAGGGGGCGGGTTGGCCGACAGCGATCCGTTCGCTGCATTAAAACCGGTACATCAGGCCCAGCAGTACCGTGGTATCAGAGTGATCACTGTCGATCTTGGTGTGCTGGACATTGGTGCTGGTGTAAGGCGTATTGGGATCGCCGGGGGGGAAGTTTTCGCCCAACAGCATTACCTGTGAAGTAGCATCATTTTTTGAGGAGTAGTCCTGGTATTTGAGGCTGAGAGTGTAGGCCCAGCGCCCACTTAGGTCTCCGGTCCACTGCACGCCATAGCTAAGCCCGGTGGAACTACCGGTGAAGGCATATTCCTGGAAGGAGAACGCAAAAGCGGGTGCCGTCCTGGAGATATTGCTCTGGGAAAAATCGAGATCCAGGTAAGCATAACCGATACTGAAGCTGAGGATGCCGGCGTCGGCTAGCCGGAAAGCATAACTACCACCCAGGAAGATTCCCTCCTCAGTGGATTTTGAATCAACTTCCTCCAACAATATGTTTGGCTCTGTGGCCTTTAACTTGAACTCTGTGTACTTGTAGCCACCGAAGATACTGAGGCCATTCCAGACCCGGTGCCCCACGGTAAAACCGTAGTCAATTCGATCCAGCTCGAAGGGCGTTGTCGTATCAAGAGCCAGCGGAATGCCGGGCCCGGATATGGGATCAGCTGTCACCCTCAAGCCGGTGTCTTCTGTCGAAAGCGCCAACTCCAGGCTAACGGACAAGTAAAAGTTTTTATACAGCAGTGTGCCATTCAGTGCGGCGGTGTCCAGGACTTCGTCAAAATCAAATTTTACCTTGCCACCAGCAAAGCCTGGTCGCAAATTGCCGTTGCTGTCTGCCCAAATTGAGCCGCTGGCAATACGTGTTGAGTCGTAATCTATACTGCGCTGCCCAAACGCTAATCCCACCTGGTAATCTATGTCTTGTTGCGCTGTGGCGACTTTGGAGGTGGCAATCAGCAGCAATGCCAGTAACAGCTTTCCTGTGGCTTGCCCTGTTTTCATGGGGTCCTCTCTTATTAGTACGCACATGGCGCTCAGGCAGAGGTAAACACGCCAGTTGTTACCAGCGCCTCTCCTAAGGATAGGTCAAATAGAGGGGAGCATGGAAAGAATTTGGCCGCTAGCCGACTTTGCTTTGGTGCCCATGGTCTACAATAAAAGTGAAGTAACGCCGGAGTGATGTTCTGGCTGAATAGGATTGGTATCAGATTTGAGACAGTTTGCAGCCGCCACACACCCGGGCCTGAGGCGCAATGGCAATGAAGATTGCTATGCGGCCGACGCAACACTTGGCCTGTGGCTGGTAGCGGATGGCGTCGGCGGGCATGCCAGCGGTGAGGTTGCAGCAGCTATCGTTAAAAATACGGTTACCCGCGAATCTTCCTGCGGTGAGACGCTGGTTGACGCGATTCGCCATGCACACGCTGAAGTCATCGAGGAAATTGCACGGAGTGAAGCGCCTACACGCATGGGCAGCACGGTGGTGGCACTTTCATTAGTGGACGATGACTACACTATCGCCTGGGTAGGCGACAGTCGGGCCTACCTCTGGGACGGCGCGAATTTGCTCCAACTGACACGCGATCATAGCCATGCCCGCGACCTGCTGGATCGGGGCATGGTGTCGCCGGAAGACGTGGACAGGCATCCAGATCGCCACGCACTGACACAATCGATTGGCGTCTCCAGCGATATGAAGCTGGATATCGGGGAACAGCGCGGGAATCTGTCAGCGAGTCAACAGATCCTGTTGTGCAGCGACGGCCTGACTGATGAGCTGACAGATACTGAAATTGCCCAACTGTTAAGCCGCCACTCATCCCCGCAAGCGCAGGTGGATGCATTGGTAGAGGCTGCCCTGGACGCCGGTGGCCGCGACAATGTAACCGTGATCGTGGTGGGCGCTGCTGAGAGGGAAACAGGGGAAAGCCACCCAAGATCCTGGATGTTACCGGCACTGGCGGTCATCCTGCTCGGCCTCGGCTTACTGGCCCTGTTGGAGCTGTAGAAAACGACTCAGGATGCGTCGGACTCATCCACCGGCTTGACGAAAGTAGTGAGGTTTAGCGTTGAAGCTTTGCCTTCGCCCCAGGCATAGTTTTCTGACACGCGAAACAGAATGTCGTGAAAAAGCAGCTCATCCCCATCGCGCAGAGCCTGCTCATCCTCCAGCAAACTTCCGTTTACCAGCGTTCCATTGGCCGAGCCCAGGTCTTCGATCATAAGGGTCTCTTCATCCACGTAGAGGCGGGCGTGGTGGCGCGAAATACTGGAATCTGGCAAGGTGATATCGCATTCTGCGGCACGGCCAATTTGCAGCGACTGGGAGACACAGTAACTTAACCCGGACAGGGCACCGGACTCGACGGAAATGAACCAGTGATCCTGCAGCTTGTCGTCCTCATCACGAAAATAGGTGGCCATACCCTCGTGGCGTCGGTCATTGATGGGCGCTATATTATTCAGCACCCTGCGATCAACGAAGGGAGTGGTCTTGACGATGCCCTGGGGTGTGATCTGAAAGAACCAGGCCAGTGCCAGCACCACTGGAAATCCAGCGATAGCCGAATACAGAAGTATTTGCGAGGCCAGGTCCGCTTCCATTTCGAGCGTGGGAAACAGCACATCTGCGACCTCCACGGCACCCCAGCACAACACGACGTACAGCAAGCTGGTTTTACCTACACGACGCCTTTTCAGCTCTCGGAAGAGGGAGCTGGCAAATTTATGAATTTTTTCCATAAGGTTCACTGTGACTGTCAGTTATCAAACCCGCGCCCAAACCAGTGCTGTTCCTGCGATAGCACAGCCTGACACTCACAATATAGTACACGACTGCTGATCTGGCACTTGCAAGAAGCCCGGAACAACAGGTGAAAACTGCTAGACTAAGGCAAGTGGTGGCCAGATGTGAGAACACAGGCACTTCAGTATGCGGCGAGATGCTAAAGACAAGAAGCTATCAACCACCTCCTGGACGTCCCTGTTTGATGCGGTGACCGAGTTCGCCAGCGCCGAACGTGCAACGGTTCAAGGTGGGCGAATGGAAAGCCTGACGCGATCCCGTTCTGAGAAAGCATTGAGCGAAGCGCAGCAGTTGCTGGAACGACGCACGGTGATCAAGGACCGCTTTTTACTCGAGGAACTGCTGGGCTACGGCGGCATGGGCAGCGTGTACAAGGCACGGGATTTGCGCAAAGTGGAAGCCCAGGATCGTTCGCCCTGGATAGCGATAAAGCTTCTCAACGAAGATTTCAGAAAGCACCCTGCTGCATTGATTTCCCTGCAGCGAGAAGCACGCAAATCCCAGGCCTTGACCCACCCCAATATCATCCAGGTGTTCGACTTTGACCGCGATGATGACGTGGTCTTTATGACCATGGAGTTACTGCGGGGTGAAGATCTGAGCCAGACTATTCAGCAGCACCCAGAGGGTGTTGGCCTGGAAAAAACCCAGGCTATAAGCCGCGCCGTGGGATCGGCACTGCAACATGCCCATGACAACCAGATCTGCCATGCTGATCTCACGCCCAAAAATATTTTTCTTACCGAGGAAGGCAAAATCAAGGTACTGGACTTTGGTATTGCCCAGGCCATTGCGCTGGCCGATGCCGGGGCAGAGGACAGCACTGATACCGTGTTCGATCCCGCTACGCTGGGGGGCCTGACTCCTGCATACGCAGGCCTGGAGAGACTGGAGGGAAAGCCACCAGAGCGAGCAGATGATGTGTTTGCATTGGGCTGTATCGTCTATCAGCTACTACGTGGCGTCCACCCCTACAAGGGCCGTTCAGCCCGGGAGGCTCAAGAGCTCAGAATTCGGCCAGCCAGGATTAGCTCTCTATCTTCCAAGCAGTGGCGCGCCCTACTCAAAGCCATGGCCTTGTCACGTGCACAGCGCCACCAGACTGTGGAGGATTTTCTCGATGAATTCTGTCCACTGAGCGGTTCGATCAGCAAACTGTCTGTGCTTGCTATCGCTGGTGTACTGCTTATGATCGCCGTATTGGGCTACCAGTCATTGGTGAATGTTGAACAGGAGCGCAGACGCGAGGCCGAACTACAACGGCAACAGCTGGCACTCTCCGCCAGCCAGAAAGCACAAGCTCTGCAGGCACAGGAGGCAGCCAGAACAGTCGAACAAAATACACTGGAATACCTGGCCCTGGCAAAAACCCTGCTGGAGAAAAACAGGCACGATGAGGCACAGCTCTACCTGCAAAGGATTCAGGTAATTGCACCTGAACACCCTCAGTTACTTACACTGGAACAAGAACTTCTGAAATCGCGTGAAACCAGCGAGCAGCGCTTACGAGAACTTGCCAGCAGGGAAAGTGAGATCAAGCGGATATTGCATGAAGCTAACGACGATATAGCGGCCGGAAAACTGGTGCGACCAGCCGATGACAATGCCTTTGACAACTATCGGCAGATACTGGCGCTGGACGCTGGAAATGTAGCCGCAAAATCCCTGCTGCAACAAATGGTGCAATTGCACCTGGACGGTATGGACCGGGCATTACGAAATGACAAACCGCAACTGGCGCGAGCGCTACTCACGGACCTGGCGCGAATCGCGCCGGATAATCCCAATATTGACCCGCTGGAAGTAGAGATCGAACAGGCCCTGGCCCGGCAGCAGGAGCGCCGGCGGCAGGTCGATGCTCTTATAACGCAAGCGAACGCGCTGTCTGCCGAAGGTGGCGTGGTGCAAGGTGGATTGCTCTATGAAAAAGTGCTTGCAATGGATCCCGACAACCAGGCCGCCTTGGCCGGCCTGGAAATGGCCCGCACGGAAATCGCCAAGCAGAAACAGCAGGTTCTACAACAGTCTCGCGAAAATGCGCAATCGCTGTTGCGACATGCACAACAGTTGCTGGCGAAAAGGCCGGCCAGCCCGGAAAACTTTAACAGGGCCAGGGAACTGCTGTTGGAGTCCCGGCGACTGAGCCCAAATTACAGTGCTGTTGATTTACAGCTCGAGCAACTTCCACAGCATTACGTGGAGGCAGTTCAGCGCAAGATCGAGCAAGAGAAATACGACGAGGCCGAGAGCTTCCTGCAGGCGACTATTATGCTATCACCACAAAATGGGGCCCTGGTGCGCTTGCAGGAACAACTGGATGGGCTGGCAGCGAGAGAAAATGTCTTGGTACCTACCTCCTTTTGACTAGGGCAAAGGTAAAACCCGTAGGGCGGAACTGTTCGGCATAAGCCCGGTCACACATAGATGCGCCCTGTCTTCATCTTACTGCTCTTGCTGCAAATTCATCCTGCCCAGGCCAAAGAATTCGCGATTCAGCGGCAAGAGCAACTATTGACTGTTGATGTTCATTTTAGTTTGTTCGGCAGTCGCCGCGATGATGTGCTGGCCTGGGTAGAGTCGACAGCCGATGCTCTGGCGGGGGTTTACGGGCGCTGGCCGAAGGATGAGTGGCGAGTCAAAGTACGGCCCATTACATTGTTCGGCAGTGATCCTGTGCCCTGGGCGCAGGTAACCCGGGGCGACCCGGATACGGTGACTTTTTACATCAATGCCAGGGCCAGTAAAGAACAACTGATTGCTAACTGGACCGCCTACCACGAGCTATCACACTTGCTCATCCCCTATCGGGGCTGGGGTGATATGTGGTTCAGTGAAGGTCTGGCCTGTTACTACCAGAACCTTTTGCAGGCCCGCCACGGTGTGTTCGACGAACAGGAAATGTGGCAGCAACTACAGGACGGTTTTGTCCGTGGCCGCAACAACAAACGTCCAGATCTCAGCCTGGCGGAGCTCAGTCCAAAACTCCACGAAACCCGCAGCCATATGCGAGTTTACTGGACCGGGGCACTATATTTTTTAAGGGCAGATGTTGAGTTGCGACGCCGCAGCGGGGGAGAGCAAAGCCTGGATACCGTGCTGGCACAGCTCAACGCCTGCTGTGCCGATCGCGCTCTTTCGGTTCCCGAGATGGTGCGCCGCCTGGACGGAATGATCGACTACCCACTGTTTCAACCCCTGTACGAGGAAATTACTCTCAGTAAACAAATCCCGGAGTTTGAAAGCCTTTATCAAGAGCTGGGTATTGTCAGTGACAATGAGCAAGTCGAACTTGTTGAAGGCCACCCCATGACGGGTATTCGGCAGGCTATCGCAGGTTTTTAGCAGCGAAGGTCAGTGCAGCACCTCAACCTGTGCCGGCACGTACTTGTGCCAGGGAGTTCCAGCGAAGCTGTCTCTGTCATCCAGAGAAGTGAGTTCGTTGGTAGCCACACCGATACGCTCGCCGTTTTCATTGTCCAGCCCAAAACCATTGGGCAGGGACAGGTGGCCGGGCAGCATACGTTCGTTTACTTCCACCAGGGTCAGGGCAGAACCCACCCGGGTGCTGATACGCGCCCGGTCACCGCTCTCCAGACCCAGGCGCTCCGCATCTTGCGGGCTCATACGCAGTGCCCCTTCCATATCCTTGCGACGCCAGGCGGCATCCCGATAAATGGTATTGGCGGTGTAGTCGCGGCGCTCACCGGCCGCCAACACAAAGGGGAAACTGTCGCTGGTGAGATCGGCGCTGTCCGATAATACCGACATCTCTGACAGCAGTTCAGGAATCACCAGCTGAATACGGCCTTCGTGAGCCAGTCGCTGCCAGGAGACATCGTAGTTGTCGCTGGCAAAGATCACTCCGGAGTGACTGCTGAGAATGGCATCAAACAAATCATCGGCCTGGGTCATTGGGTCGCCGTCAAACCCCGCTTGCCGCAAAGACTGGCTATCACGCATAGCATGTCCCAACGCAATCGGCCAGAGAGGAGCCGCCACTGCGGCACCATCGGGCAGGGCAGGACCCAGTGTTCGGTACAATACCACCGACGCCAGGTCTGACAAGGCCGGATCTTCGCCCAATGCCTGGATGAAACGATCGCGAAAAGCAGTGCGGCCCTTATGCTGCAACAGCCCTGATAGCTCATCGCAAAGCTGGGTTGGCATTGCACCCATAGCCTCTACCAGGCGGGCGTGAATCTCCGCTTCCGTCAAGGCAAACTCGGGCGCCTCAAACAGGGGCTTGCGCAGGTGAAAGTGGTTGACAGGAAATTCGAAATTAAAAAATGTCGCTGCCCATTTTTCATACTGGGTCGCCGCTGGCAGCACGTAATCTGCGTGCCGCGCTGTTTCGCTCATAGCCACATCCACTACCACCACCGTGTCCAGGCTTTCAAGTGCCTGGGCCATGCGTTTTGAATCAGCCAGGGAATGCACTGGGTTGGCACTTTCTATGATCATGGCGCGATAGCGATCGGGGTGATCGGTCAGTATTTCATCGGCAATAACATTACAGGGCACCAGGCCACTGATAATAGGCGCAGCCACCACCGGGCTACGGCGGGAAATTTGCCCACTGCCGGCAATATTTACCAGCGATGCCAACATGTTCTGCGCGCCTGCTTTGGCAAACTGGCCACACAGCACCCACAATAGTTTCTCCAGGTAACTGACCAGGGTCGAATGACGGTTCATCTGGATACCCAGGTCCTCCAGCATTGACACACTACCCGCCTCGGGGATGACCTTAACCGTAGCTTCTACCTGATCATGGTCGACACCTGCAATCTGGCAATACTCGGCGACGGGAATGTCCTTGAAAGCCTCAATTACCGACTCCAGGCCGAGGCTGTGCTCTTCCAGCCATTGCTGTTGATACCACTGTTGCTGGATCAGGATGCCCACCATGGCGGCCATTAGCCAGGCGTCTGTGCCCGGCTTTACCCGCAAGTGAATGTCAGCCAGTTTCGCTGTTTCAGTGATTACCGGGTCGATCACAATCAGGGTCCTGGAGCTGTCCTTGCTGATTTTCTTCAACCAGGCGCGCGCCTTTTGCACACCATGCGAATGCCAGGGATTCTTACCCAGGAAGACGGCCACCTCGCATTCTTCAAAATCCGGTGCCGGAAATCCGCCAAACATCTGGCCATTGACCCAAAACTCACCGGTCTTTTCCTGGGCAAGGGCGCTGGACTTGTAGGCAGAACCGAGCACTTTACGGGTAGCCGCCGAGTAAGCTGCCGGCAGATGATTGCCCTGGCCGCCGCCGTAGTAAAAAATCTTGTCGCCACCGTAGGTATCGCGCACCGCCATCAAGCGCTGGGCTATCTCGGTGATCGCGGTATCCCAGTCTATGGCTTCAAAGGTTCCATCCTCGCGACGCCTGAGAGGAGAGGTCAGCCGGTCCTTGCCATTTTGATAGTAATTGAGGCCCGAAGCTTTCTGGCAGAGGTAGCCGGCGGAGCCCGGATGGGCCTTATCGCCGCGAATGCGGACTATTTCTCGATCATTGTCGCCGCCTCACTGGACTTCGATACCACTGTTCAGGGTGCACAAAATACAGGCACTGGGCTTCCATTCGGACATGTCTATCTTCAGTCTTCGCCGCTTTGACAAGCAGCTGGCAAGCTATCAACAAAGGAGGCACTACGCAAACCGATTTACTTCAGGTCTCCGGAGCGCTGTACTTTTGCCCTTTCCTAGTCACCTGTGTAGGCCGCGAATGATTCCTCATAATCCGCATGCCAGCGCGACAATGGCGGGCGGTTTTCTATCAGGTCACCCATGGCCCAGGCCATGCGCTTGTTATCGGTGGCCCTGTCGACATCATTGTCGGGACAGATAATATAGAAATCGCCGGCGCTGAGAGAGTCCAGCATGAAGTCCACAACTTGTTCCGAGGTCCAGGCACCGTCAGGTTTTTCTGGCAGCCAGCGCCGCATCATGCCGGTATAGGTAAATCCCGGCACCAGCAGGTGGGCGCTTATTGCGCATTGCGGAGTATTGCGCAATTCGTGTTGCAGGGACTCGGTGAGCGACCTGACCGCCGCCTTGCTGACATTGTAGGCCGGGTTGCCGGGCGGCGAGGTAATCCCCTGCTTGGAACCGGTATTAATGATCAGCCCCGCTGTGCCCTGCTCAATCATGCCCTGGGTGAAGACCTGAACCCCGTTGATTACGCCCCACAGGTTAACTTCCAACAGGGTCCTCCAGTTGTCGTACTCACCGAAACTGGTGGTGGGGACACCGATGCCCGCGTTATTCATCAGTACATCCACCTGTCCGTGTGCGAACAATACCTGTTCGCGCAGTGCCTGCATCTGCGCGAGATCGGAACTGTCAGTGGGAATGGCCAGCGCACCGTCAATGGTAGAGGCGGCCTGCTGCAGTTTATCCGCGTCGATATCCGCCATGCAGGCCTTCATGCCTATGGCAGCGCAATGCTGCGCAGCGGCCAGCCCGATGCCATCGGCAGCGCCGGTGATAACCGCAACGTTGCCGGCGGTGAAAGCAGGATGTGTATTCATGACAGGGTTTCCCTTCGATTTACTGTTGTCAGAGACAGGCAAGTATACAGACGGAAATGGCGGACAGATCACGTTTTACTGACGCTACTCAGCTGGAATCTTCGTTTCCGAACGGAACCAGGGAATGGCAACCACAACTGCCGCACGGCTTTCTCCAGCCACCAGCACCTGAAGACGACTACCCTCCTCCGCGCTTTGTGCAGGTACGTTTACCAAACCGATATTACGCTCTAGCCGTGGTGACCAGACGCAACGTGTGACGTGGCCACAGACGGTGCCGTCCACGGCTACGTCCCAGAAGCTGTCATTGCCGGACAGGGGCGCGCCCTCAATCTCAACGCCGACCAGGCGGCGAGTCGCACCCTCTACAGCAATTTTTTCCAGCGCGGCCCTGCCGATAAAGTCATGGGGTTTATCCAGGTCGACCAGCCGCTCGAGGCCCACGGTCCAGGGATTATCTGCGCGAGTGATGTCGGATGCATAGGACAGGATGGCCCCTTCCAGGCTACGGATAGTAGACGGCGCTGCAGGTGAAATTCCATACTCTGCGCCAGCGGCCATGCACACATTCCAAAGCTCGCTACCCCGCGAACCATCCTGAAGATACAATTCATAGCCCAGCTCTCCGCTCCAACCGGTGCGGCTGATAACCAGCGGTATCCCCGCCAGTTCAACCTGGCGCAGGTGGAAGTAGCCCATCTCCACGGCAACATCGCCAAATAGCCTGCGCGCTACCTTTGGTGCCAGCGGACCTTGCAGTTGCAAAGGAGACACATCGGGCTCAAACACCTGCACATCCATGCCCTTCACAGCGGCAACTCCCTGCGCCCAGAGCAGAACATCCCCATCCCCCGGCGACAACCAGAAGCGGTCTTCCGCCAAGCGCAATAACACCGCGTCATTGATAATCCCGCCATCCTCCCCGGTGAAGATCACGTAGCGACAGCGGTCTACCGGACAACTGGCAATATTCCTGGGAGTAATCAACTCGGTAAACGCTTCGGCATCCGGCCCGCGCACCTCGATCTGGCGCTCGCACGCCACGTCCCACAGGGTCACGCCACCAACAATGGCATGATACTCCGCCACGGGGTCGCCATAGCTGGTGGGCATGTACATGTGGTTGTACACGGTAAAGGCTTTCGCACCGGCCAGAATGGTCGCCTCGAAGTAGGGAGACTTGCGCACCCTGGGTCCGAAGAACAACGCAGACATGACAGGCCGTGTATCAACATTCATCTTCATTCACTCCGCATACACTTCACGGCTTCGCGCCGCGTTCTATTATCCGATTTTTTTCGAGTGGGCCAACTGCCACAAATGGCCTGACGGCATCCACGGGTAGTAGAACGTTGCACAATGAAAGACTGGGGTGGACTACCCCCAGTGAGACTTCATCGAGTTGTTGTACCAGCCCGCGTTCCCTGACGAACGGGGCCCAAGGTGGCAGGCCAGCTCCGTTGGGATCTCCACTGCGTGCGAAGTTGAGCCAGTACTGCATGATGGTCTGCGTCAGTTCGCGATCAGCCGATGTCGTGGGCAGCCAATCGTCGTGAGTATCGAAGACGTAGGGCAGCTCTGCGCCATGGTAGGCACCCATCTGTGCGCCCTTCTCCCCTTCTCTTTGCCGCGTAAAATAGTAGAACCAGCTACGCCCTCCATGCTCCGCCACGCGCTGGGCGATGGCCATGGAAGGACAGACGAAGGCATCCGCTGTGATCAGCCGGTCGAGCCGCCGGGATTCCTCCAGCGTAGCAGGCAGTGCTGCCCGCGCGGCAGCAACCTGCCCAGGTTCGAGATTTTCCTCCAGCCAGCCAGCGACGGACTGTTTTTCATCCAGGTACATCAGCCACTCATCGGCGTTGCTGCCAATCAACAGGTCCACCGGCCGGAAGCGACCAGACTGCATGGACCGCGCAATCGGCTCAAGCAGGCTATGACCGTCAATCACCGGCTCAAAACTGTGTCCGGAGAGCACCGTGGCTGCACCGGCTAGCAGTTCATCCACGGGGATGTTACGCAGCGCATCCAGGTTGCCCTGTTCTCCGAGCAGGGTCTGCTGTAATGCCGCGGTGCTGGAAAGCTGCTCCTGCCTGCTACCGCGACCGTTGTAGGACCATCCCCCACTCTGCAGCACCGCCCGCTGGAACAGGCCCTGCGCCAGCGGGGAAACCATGAGGAAGACAATATCGTTGGCGCCAGCCGATTCTCCCATCACTGTCACGTTGCCCGGATCGCCGCCAAAATCGGAAATATTTTCCTGTAACCACGTCAGGGCGGCGATTTGGTCCAGTAATCCGAAGTTCGACAGCGCTTGTTCCGGGTGGGAGAAAAACCCCAGCACTCCCACGCGATAGGGAATCGTAACCACCACCGCTCCCCGGTGGGCCAGATTCTCACCGATGTAATTCGGCTCATAGGACCAGCCGCCTTTGTTACTCCCGCCGTGAATGAAAACGATCACGGGCAGCGACGACTCACCGATGTCTGCGGGCTTCCAGATATTCAGGTACAGGCAGTCTTCACTGGTCTGGGGTGTGGTAAAACTATCGGGGTTTCCACCAAAGGAACTGACCACGTCGCGGTACCACGCCACCATGTGCGGACCCTGCGCGCAGGCCGGCTTATAGGAACGTGCGTCAATTGATCTCGGCAGGGAGGCCAGCTCTAGCGGTGGCTGCCAGCGCAGGCCCCCGAAGGGCGGCTGTGCGAAAGGTACTCCCAGGAAAGCCTGTACCGCACCATTCTTAGCGCTCACCCCCCGATAAAGAACAGATCCCGCTTCCAGCTCCACAGCGGCCACTAGCCCGGGCGACAACACCAGCAAGAGGAGAAATACTCCCGGGTAACACAACAGCCATGATGGTTTCATTTTACTAGTCTATCTCAAGCACCACACAAGCCCCAAAACCACCCTGCTCGATCAGTTCATGGGCCTCTGTCGGGCAGGGGATGATCTGCCTGCAGCGAACGCACCAGGCTCCAGGCGGAAAGTACAAGGGTCAACAGTATGGGCAGCGATACCACCAGCACAGCCGTCTGGGCAACCTTGATACCACCGATATACATCAGGGTGACAGGCAGTATAGCGAGGGCGACAGCCCAGAAAGTTCGATGCCAGCGCGGTGGGTCCTCGCCGGGGTGAAGGTGCATGCTGGCGCTGGAGGCCAGGGTGTAGGATGCCGAGTCATAGGTGGTGGCGGCAAACACAATACTGACAAAACAGAACAGGCCGATAACCAACTCCGGCAGGGGTAGCCGGTCAAGCCCGGCAACAATCGCCTGATTGCCATCTGTCGCGGCTATAACGGCCAGCACGTCCATCTCACCCGACAGCTGCAATCCCAGCGAGTAGTTGCCCAGCACCATGTAAAACAGCGCACTGCCCAGGGTGCCATACAGCAGCATGCCGGTTACCACCTGTCTTATCGTTCGTCCGCGGGAGATGCGCGTGACGAACAAACCCACAAAGGGCCCGTAAGCAATCCACCAGGCCCAGTAGAATATCGTCCAGTCCTCGACAAAGCCGGAATCCGTAAAGGGATCGGTCCAGGTGCTCATGGCGACAAAGTTCTGCAGCATGGTGCCGACACTATTGATCGAGGTCTTGATGATAAACAACGTGGGCCCGGCGATAAAAACAAACAGCAGCAAGAGCAGGGCCAACGCCATGTTGATATTGCTGAGGCGTTTAATACCTTTTTCCAGGCCCATGTAAACACTGGTCGCAAACGCGGCCACGCAAATGCCAACAACCACCAACTCGAGCCCGAAATTGATCTCGACACCGGTCAGGCGCGAAATCATCGCGGCGATCAGGGGTGTAGAAAAGCCCAGGCTGGAACCCGCGCCGCCGATCAGTGCCATCATAAACAGGAAGTCCATGATCCTCGCCGGCACGCTCCCTTCCCTGCCCTTTAACCAATAGTGGCAGGCAACGCTGTATTTCAGTACGGGAACCCGTTCTGCATAGAAGGGATAGGCGATGGCCAGTGTGGGCAGGCAATAAAATGCCCAGGCGATAATGCCCCAGTGAAAGACGCCGTAGGTGGAGGCCCACTTGGCCGCTTCGACGGATTCAGGCTCCGCTCCAAAGGGTGGCGATTGGTAATAGGACGCCCACTCGATGGAAGACCAGTACATCAGGCCGGCACCGACTCCCGCACAGAACAACATGGCGACCCAACTATAGGTGCTGAACTCGGGTTGCTCGTCTCCGGTACCCAGGCGCACCGTACCAAATCGACCGAACGCCAACCACAGCAATAACAGCAGTGCTGCCACGCCACCCATCAGATAGAGCCAGCCAAACTGTGTGGCGATAAACGCGTAACTCTGCTGCATGATGAGCGCCCCGCCCTCGGGATTCAACACCAGGGGAACGGAGACAAGCAGGATTATGATAATGGTCGCCGCGAAATTAGTCTTATCGATATTGGCGTCCAAGTGACCTCTCCAAATGGTAGAAAAGTGCAATCATGCTATCCTTCGCGGCTTACTGCAAACAGGGAGCAGATCGGCGAAGTGGCGGCGCCAAACAAGCGGGGACCCTTTAGCACACCCTCGTCAATGAGGCGCTTGATGTCCTGGTTGCCGTAATACATATCTGCACCACCGGCGACACGCAAGCTGGTCCAGCCCGCTGCCAGCAGGTTCAACATTCCTGGTGACCCTTGAGTGCCTTGTAGGCAGAAGAATACTGCAGGTGCACATCCTGGTACTCATCGCTGGGCATTAACGGGTGAGCATGGCTATCGATCATGCCCGGTAGCAAGGTGGCGCCGCCGAGATCGATAATCCTGGCGCCGTCTGGAATTTCGCTTCGATTCGTTAACGCCAGAATTCGATCATCCTCTACCAGAATGACGTTTCCGCGGGCGGGCCCAGATCCAATGCCGTCTGCCTACCAGTGCGGTCACGGTACCTGCGTTTGCGCACATTGATCCCACAAGTTGCAGGCCGCAAGGCAATGCGACATTGAGCAAAGATTTCAATTTATTGTTAATCATACGATTCCTCCGGAGCACAAAGGTTACTCCCTGATTGAATGCGAGCCATGGTACTGGCAACTCTCTTCTCATACGTGCACACTATTCCAGTCCAGTTATATAAGAGCAAATAATGGAACGATTGAGACACTGGCTGGTGATGGGCATTTTGTGTTTTTCTGGCGGTATTATTTTCATGCTGCCGTTCCTGCGCGAGGTCTATTACATCCCCATGCAGGAGGCCTTCGGCTACGACAATACGCAGATGGGTGTGCTGATGAGCGTGTTTGGGGCGGCTTCCCTGTTGGCTTATTTTCCGGGAGGCTGGATAGCCGATCGCTACTCACCGCGGAAATTAATGGCGGGCGCGCTGTTGGCGACCGGCCTGGGAGGCCTGTATTTTTCCACCTTTCCCTCCTATCTTATCAGCATACTGATTCACGGTTTCTGGGGCGCCTGCGTGTCCCTGGTCTTTTGGGGGGCGATGATCAAGGCCACCCGCGCCTGGGCGCCGCCTGAAGAGCAGGGGCGCGCCTTCGGTATCCTGGAGGGTGGCCGCGGTGTCGCGGAGGTGCTGAGTTCTACGGTGTTCCTGGCGATTTTTGCCTGGCTGGGCAGTAATGCCGAGGGCTTGTCGCAGGTGATCATGCTGTTTGCCCTGACCAACATCGCGCTGGCCGTGATGGCCTGGATTGTGCTCGATGATGATCCGGGTGGCCGCACGCGAGACGCGCAAGACAGCGTCGGTTTTTCTGAAGTACTGGAAGTATTGAAAATGCCGGTGGTGTGGCTGATATCGCTGGTGGTGCTCACCGCTTACAGCGCCTACTGGGGGTCCTACTATTTTGCGCCCTATGCCTCAGATGCATACGGTCTCAGCGTTGTCCTCGGTGGTGCGGTCGGCGTTGGGAAAATGTGGCTGAAGCCTTTCGCCGCGGTGGGCGCGGGGTTTGTGGCCGACAAAATTGGCGTTGCCAAAACCGTATTTGGCTTCTTCCTGATCATGACGGCAGGCTTCGTGGTGTTCAGTTTGCTCCCCGGTGGGGAGGGCTATCTTATTATCATGCTGGTTAATGCGGCTATTGTCTCTATGGCAATATTTGCTCTGCGCGGCATCTACTTTGCCCTGCTGGAAGACGGTGGGGTCGCGCCGGCGGTAACCGGTACCGCTGCCGGAATTATATCTGCCATAGGCTTTACCCCAGATGTGTTCATGCCGCTGGTGGGTGGTTTACTACTCGATGCCTACCCGGGCGCCGAGGGCTATCGTTACTTTTACCTGGTGATAGCCATACTATGCGCTGTGGGTTCTGTGGCCGCCTGGCTGCTGGTAGGAAAGTCGGCCCAAGCGGTCCCGGTGGAGCGCCCGGTGGTAGCCTGAGGAGAAGCACCATGAGTGAAGTTTTCGACATTGCAGGCAGCGGCACGCTTGAGACCACACTGCCCAGTTCCTGGTATCTGAAGCAGGATATCTTCGAGCTGGAGCGTCAGCACATCTTTTTTCGCGAATGGATTTGTGTCGGTCGTGAAGAACAGCTCGCCGAACCTGGTGACCACCAGGTACTGGATGTATACGGCGAAAGCATTTTGTTAGTGCGCAATGGCGAGGGTCAGCTGCGCGCCTTTTACAACGTGTGTAGGCATCGGGGGGCGCAGCTGTGCCCCGCTGGAGAGCAAGAGGACTCCAATGACCGTTTGCCGTTAAAAGGGGGTGTTGTTGGCGGGCGCGCTATCGTGTGTCCCTATCACGCCTGGACTTACGACCTCGACGGGCAGCTACAGCGTGCTCCACATATGACCGAGGATATGGGTTTTCGGATTGAGGATGTACGCTTGCACAGCGTGGCCTGCGAGAGCTGGGGTGGCTTTGTCTTTATCCATCTCACTCCGACTGAAGCTCCCCCCTTCGAAGAACATATTGCCGCCAGCGCAAAAATGTTTGAACGTTATCCACTGGCTGATTTACGCGTCGGCGCCAGCCATTACTACTCGGTAAACGCCAACTGGAAGGTGCTGTGTGAGAACTATAACGAGTGTTATCACTGTGGTCCGGTGCATCCTGAGCTATGTAAACTAATGCCGGCCTTCAAGGATGGGGGCGGCAGCGATCTCGATTGGGATCGTGGTATTCCCCACCGCGATGGTGCAACGACCTTCACTGAATCCGGTACTACCTCCCGCCGTACGTTTCCTGGATTGGATGAAGACGAACAGGTGCGACACAAGGGAGATTTGCTCTATCCCAATATGTTTATCAGTGCCGCCAGTGATCACGTGGCGATCTTTATATTGCATGCACAGAGTGCGGGTAAAACCCGCATCGATTGTCATTTTCTGTTTGAACCCCACGAGATGAACAAGCCCGATTTCAATGCAGCCGACGCTGCAAATTTCTGGCACCTGGTGAATCGCCAGGACTGGACCATCTGCGAGCGGGTGCAGGCGGGGATGGGGGCGCGGGTGCACCACAAAGGTATCTTCTCACCCATGGAAGACTGGAATCTGGATATTCGCCGCTATGTGACCGAACGCATCGGCCAGTACGTGATTGATCAGGACGACTGAATCACCGGCCCCGGCGGCACTTGCGCCACGGGAATATCGCGCAAATACAATTCATCAGCCGGTGCATCCAGCTGCCGGGCATAGCTGTGTCCCGAGTACACTGCATGCACCAGGGCACCGGCCGCCAGCGCGTCACCGATGCGGTCCACCGATTTGATCCCGGCCGCTTCAAGCTCATCCTGTCTGGTCGTGAGTGTCTGGTACAGCTCATCGTTTGGAAGGCGCAGGCCGACGATGACAATCGAACGGGCCGCTATGGGCAAAGCCTCGCCAGTGAATATGTTGCTCAGCTGTGCCTGTTCGCCATCAAAGCTGTTCAACAGCGCCTGGGTGGTGATCTGCACATTGTGCTTGTACAGGGCCTGGTGCACAAAAGGTTGTTCATTGGTCATGATGGTCCAGGCCGATGCGTGACCGGCGGGTGTAGCGTAGGAAACCTGCAGGCCCTGCTCGGCAAGTGATTCGGCGATGACGCCGCCGAGATAATAATTGTCAAAATCGTAGATCAGTACCGGCCCCTGCGGTGTGATACCGGCCGCCAGGTCGTCCGGTGTGTACACACCCGGCTGCTCCATTGCACCTTGCGGAATTTCCAACGAGGAGTACAGCGCCCGGGTCCAGTGTGACCCGGTGGCGATGGCGACGCGTTGGTGATCCAGCGCCAGAATTTCTTCGACACCCAGCTCACTCTCGGTGTAGAGATCAACATTGCCCATCTGCTGCAGGGCGTAGAGCCGGTAATCGTGTACACGGTTCCAGGTCTTTAAGCCGGGTAAACTGGTCTCGAATACCAGGCGCCCACCCAGGGTGACTGCTTTATCGGCAATGGTTACCTGGTAGCCACGGCGGGCGGCAATCAGGCCGGCTTCCAGCCCAGCCGGGCCACCACCCACGATAAGTATTCGATCATCGCTACCGGGGGCTGCAAATTTTTCCGGGTGCCAGCCCTTGCGCCACTCCTCGCCTGCGGTGGCATTTTGCGTACAGCGCACCGGTACCCCGTCGTGCCAGCTGGATATGCAGATATTGCAGCCAATGCATTCGCGAATCTCGTCCTCACGTCCTTCCCGGATCTTCCTCGGCAGGAAGGGATCGGCAATGGAGGGCCGTGCACCACCAATCAAATCGAGAATGCCACGCTTGATCTGCGAGACCATGGTGTCGGGGGAGGTAAAACGCCCGACTCCCACCACCGGTTTGTCGGTGACCTGTTTGACGAAATCAATGACTGGCTCATGGGAACCCTCGGCGCAAAATCGCGAAGCGCCGCAATCGGTGGGGCTGGAGTCCATCTTTACGTCCCACAGGTCGGGCAGGCCAGAAAGCAGGGTAACAACCTCGTGGGCTTCAGATTCATAGTGCTCGCTGGCCTTTGCACGGAGTTCCTCCAGGCTGATGCGCAGGGCGACACCACAATCGTTCCCCACTGCGTCCTTGGTTGCCTCGATCAGTTCACGCACAAACCGCACCCGGTTTTCAACACTGCCGCCGTAAGCATCGCTGCGATGATTGTATTCTTCCAGCAGGAATTCATAGCCGAGATAGCCCATGCCGGCGTAGATATAGACGATGTCAAAACCAGCGCTGCGGGCGCGCTTGGCCGCCGCTACCTGCCAGTCGATAACATCGCGAATGTCTTGCTTGTCCATGATGCGCGGGCGCTGGTTACCCATGAATCCAACATGGGTAGCCAGCCAGGGTATGCCTGAGGGGGAGTAGGGCGCAATGCGGGACGTGCGATTCATCACAGCCGCACCGCCATGCCACAATTCCACCGCCGCCAGCGAGCCATGTTGGTGAATGGCGTCGCAGGTCATGGCGTGAGAGCGGATGTCATTGTCGTCCCACAGCCGCGCGAATGGCAGGGGACTGTCATCGGACGAGGGATGGGTAGAGACCGCGCCGGTGGACACCACTCCCCAGCCGCCCTCGGCCTTGACCGCTCGAAATGCCGCCCTGACGCGGGGGTTCGCCTCGGTCATGCCACTGGCATGGGGTACCTGGTAAAACCGGTTGGGGGCGGTGACCGGGCCGATAGTGACCGGCTCAAACAGACATTTATAGTTTTGATTCATAGACGGATATTCTCCTATGGCCCGGTACTTGTCTATCTCTTCAACATAGGCTCCACAACCCATCAACTGGATAGACCGGATCCCGGACTGGAACGAGTGGCCAAAGCCAAGGGGCAACCTGACTCGGGGTTTATGCACTAGAGCTGCCAGACTCCCCATAAAAAACCCCATCCGGAGAACCGGCGATGCGGCGACCCGATGGGGTTTTGGTATTAAAAGCCTGCAATGATCCGCACGCGGCCCGCTGCGACATTAGCTAGTACGGCCGCAAGCGCGCAGATTTCCTTATCCTCGACCCGGTCATTCCGGCGCTCTGGTAGCCATTCCCAGTGAGAAGGCGCCGCCATCTCGTCCAGGGCCGGGGGTTCTCGTGCCTGGGGCCATGGAAGTGGTGGGCAAGTTCATGGGATCTCGCTTCCCGGTCGTCGGCCAGGTAATACACCCGCCCCACCGGCTCGCCATCGCGGCGTATGTAGCAGCCCCGGTCCTGGATAGAGACCTTGTGTAAGCCAAATATCTTGAAGTGCGAACCCATACCACCGGTCGCGGTGTCGTTGCAGATATTGCAGATGTCATTTCGACTCGCAACCTTGTAGATCTCCAGAGTCTCAGGCGGCACCCAGTCCGCCTGGTCAAGAACCACCGCTTGCGGCTCAGTAAACTGGTACTTTGACTCCTCGTAGGTCTGTCGACCGGCACAACCGGCCAACAGCAGCATGAGAAACAGGCACCTCACTAATTGTGTATAACCCAGTAATTTATGCATCGCTCACCTCCCCGAAACGAGTCGATATGTTTCAATGGTATCGGGCTAAATAGGCGAGCATAAGCGGAGCACTACAGAGCTGTGGCGGAGATCACAACTGGATTGTAAAAACTGAACCATGGGTCACAAATGTGACTTTTTCACACTATGAGCAGCGGAAAGTGTGATGCAGTTCGCAGAAAAACTAAGAGGTACCCATGGTGGGTATCTTCAGGAGATTTGGTCCGGTCCGCGCTCGGGCCGGCCATACATTCCCACTGCGTGCGGTCCGGCGTACCGGGAATGACGAAAATTTGGTCGGGAGTATAAGACAAATAAAGCACATGTCAGTGATATGGTAGCGGCCATCGCGCTAGTTGAGATCCTGGTGGGCTATGCGCAGGTGGCCCGCACCTCTCACATGATCCGCGCGCGGCCCGCTACTCTCACATGGGACGGTCCGACGCATCGGCCCCATGTGAGGCAGTTTTTGTCGTAGCCATAAATAGAAAACCCCCAGTCCATCGGACTGGGGGTTTTAGATTTAAAAGCCTGGCAATGACCTACTCTCACATGGGGAAACCCCACACTACCATCGGCGATGAACCGTTTCACGTCTGAGTTCGGAATGGGGTCAGGTGGTTCCAGTT
>SMVB01183346.1_pt1 | contig 22742 bp, 18 predicted proteins | sample 2456461 | NCBI WGS metagenome assembly SMVB01 (sample SAMN11095934, study PRJNA526329) | marine sediment metagenome | biome: Marine sediment; feature: Surficial sediment; material: Deep marine sediment; isolation source: Hadal surficial sediment | place: Pacific Ocean | collected 2014-05 | depth...
GCTGCGTCTCCAACGAGACGCTAGACCTGTGGACGTGCAGCCTGCGACAGGGCGTGCTCTTCCACGACGGCACCACTTTCGACGCCAACGACGTCGTTGCGTCGTTGGGGGCGGGCTTGGATGCCTCCAACCCCTTGCATACAGGCAACAGCGGTGGCTTCGTGTACTACGACTACCTGTGGAACGGTCTGATCAACGTACCAGAGGACTCGTAGGACCGGTTCCCAGACACGTGTTACGTATTACGTATTACGCACTCCGAACGAGTCAGGGCTACTCCCTGGCTTCGTAAGAGACTGCTGCGCACGCCTCGAACTGCCAGACTGCTGGCCGTGAACCGCTACTTCGCCGGGAGCCCGGGACAGCCGAGGGTCAGGCGCGCCAGCGACGCCGTCGCCATCGGCGCCGGTCTACTGCTTCTGGTTTGGACCGGTCTGAGCGCGGGAGCGATCCTGGCCTTCGAACAGCTGTTGGTAGATCTCGCCGGGAGTCTCCCTTCCTGGTCCAAGAACGTGTACCAAATCGGCTACCTCCTCGGTTTTCTGATGGTCATCGCCCTGTTCGTCGCCGTGATTCTCCAAGGCAGGCAGCGACTCGACCTGCTTCGTGACCTGGTCCTCGCCGTGGTCGTCTCCATAACCGTGGCGGTGCTGCTGGCGTTATGGCTGTCCGAGACATTCCCTTCATTTCCCCCCGAGCTGTCGGGAGACGACCCGGAGACGGCGTTTCCGATCGTCCGGGTCGCTCTCATCACTGCTTCGATCATGGTTGCGGCGCCTCAACTGAGCCGGCCGGTACGTCGCCTGGGATGGGCTCTGGTCGTGCTCGTCGCCATCTCCGGCTTCGGGCTCGGCTTCGGATTCCCATCGGACGCCCTCGGAGGCGTCGGGCTCGGGTTGGTCGTCGGCGGCTCGATCCTGCTCGTCTTCGGCTCGCCGCGGGGCTACCCCGACATGGCGTCGATCGTGGCCGCCCTGTCAGATCTCGGGCTCCAGGTCGACGATCTGGCGTTGGTGCCCGACCAGTCGTGGGGGGTACGAACCCTCACCGGTTCGCTCGATGACGGAACATCGGTGGAGGTCCTGGCCTACGGAAGGGACGCCTCGGATTCTCAGATGATGGCCAAGGGATGGCGGAGTGTGTGGTACCGAGAAGGTGGCGATGCGATCAGCTTCAGCCGACTCCAGATGGTCGAGCACCAGGCACTGGCGATGTTGATGGCCCGCAGGAGCGGAGTCCACACACCAGACCCGCTGGCGGTCGGAGTCGGCGGCGACGACGTGGCGCTGCTGGCCACCACCATCGTAGGAGGACCGCTCGCCGCCCCGACGCCTGAGGAGTTGACAACGATTTGGCAGGAGGTGAGCTGCCTGCACGACGGCAGGATGGCCCATGGGTCGCTGACCCTGGAAACGGTCACGATAGAAGATGGCCACGCCGTCCTCAGCAACTTCGCCCAGGCTTCGTTCAATGCCACCGAGACCCAACAGAGCCTGGACATCGTGTCTTTGCTCTATGAGACCGCGGCCGTCGTCGGAACCGACGCCGCCGTGGCCGCGGCCCACGCTGCGGTGCCGGAGCAACGGCTGGTCGCCGCTCTCGCCTATCTCCAGGTTCCGGCGCTGACCCGCGCCCAGCGAAAGCTGGTCGACAAACCAAAGACGCTGGTCGGCGAGCTCAGACGCGGCGTCGCAGACGCCACCGGTGCTGAGATCCCGCCACCGGCGAAGTTGCGCAGGGTCCGGCCCAAGGATCTGGTGATGCCGGTGCTGTCGCTGATCGCGGCGTATGCCTTGATCGGGTTGGTGACCGACATCGATTTCGTTGCGGTCTGGGAGGTGGTGAGGGATGCGACATGGGCTTTGATCGTCATCGGGTTCTTCGTCGGCCAGATCGCCTTCCTGTTCGAGGCCACCGGCATGTTGTTCGCTACCGGGTATCCGCTGCCAATGAAGCCGCTCGTCGTGCTTCAGGTGGCGGTGAAATGGATCGGTCTCGCCATCCCCAGCGCCGCCGGTCGCATCACGATGAACACACTCTTCCTTCGCAAATACGGGGTCGCGCCCACCCTCGCCGTCACCCAAGGGGCGATCGACGGCCTTTCCGGATTCGTCGTCGAGGCCATGATCTTGCTCATCGCCTTCATCGCCGTCGATATTCCTGTCGACTTCGATACCGACGAGATCGCATGGGAGCTGATCCTGGCGATCGTGATTGTCCTGATCGTGGGCACCGTGATCGCAATCATGCGCATCAAGCGGCTCCATGATCTCGTGACTCCGGTCCTCAAGGATGCGTGGGCATCCTTGTCCGGCGTCCTGACCGACCCCAAACGGACGCTTGGGCTCCTCGGGAGCAACCTGGCCTCGCGGATCATTCTTGGCGTCACCCTCTGGTTCATCCTCCAAGCCATCGGGACCCCGCTGCCGTTGGTGGTTTGCCTGGTCGTGACGGTGGCCACCAATCTCCTCGCCGGACTGGTCCCGATCCCCGGAGGTATCGGGGTTGCAGAGGCGGTGTTGACCTCGTTCCTCATTTTTGCCGGTCTCGATTCCGACACAGCGTTCGCCGCTGCCATCGTCTTCAGACTGTCCACCTTCTACATCCCCGCCGGCGAGGGCTTCTTTGGCACCCGATGGTTGGAGACCGGCGGATATATCTGAGTCGCGGGTCGCGAGTCCAAAGCCCGAAGTCACGCGTGGCGCTGACTACCCCTTTCGCCGCTGGTAGGTTCGCCGAGGGAGGCCAGACAAGCCGACGCCCGATGGTGGAGCAGGCGACGCCGAGGAGGACGACGTGACCATAGGCATCGACACGATGGTGAAGATCGACGGAGGCGAGTTCGCTATGGGATCGAACGATTTCTATCAGGAAGAAGCGCCGGTGCGCCGTGTCGTCGTCGATGGCTTCTGGATCGATCCCTTCCAGGTGACCAACGATCAATACGCCGAATTCGTAGAGAGCACCGGCTACGTGACGGGCGCTGAGCAGGTTCCCGACGAGGCGCTATATCCGGGCGCCTCGGCAGAGGATCTGGTACCTGGATCGCTCGTGTTCCAAATGACAAGTGGACCGGTGGATCTGCGGGACTACCACAACTGGTGGGAGTGGACGCCTGGGGCGCAGTGGCGACACCCCGCCGGCCCGGATTCATCCCTCAACGGACTCAGTAACCATCCTGTGCTGCACATCGCGCATGAGGACGCGATGGCATACTGCGCCTGGGCGGGCGGCACCCTGCCATCGGAAGCTGAATGGGAGTACGCGGCGCGTGGCGGCCTGGATGGGAAACGGTTCGTGTGGGGGAATGACGACCCCCAGGAGACCGAACCTGTCGCCAACACGTGGCAGGGTCGATTCCCCTACGAGAACACCGAGGTGGACGGCTTCACCCGCACCTCGCCGGTCGGATCATTCCCTGCGAACGGATACGGGCTGTACGACATGGCGGGCAACGTATGGGAGTGGACCGACGACTGGTACACCGACCAGCCGGGCAAGCTCGTCGAAGCCGGGTGCTGCGCACCCGCCGATCCGAGGGGTGGGTCCCTGGAGGCGAGCTTCGATACGCGTCAGCCGGATACACCGATTCCGCGCAAGGTGTTGAAGGGAGGCTCGCACCTGTGCACCCCCCAGTACTGCTACCGGTACCGGCCGGCCTCCCGGCAAGCGCAAATGCTCGATACCGGCACCAGCCACCTTGGTTTCCGCCGCATGAGCAGACCGGTGGACCAGTAACCAGGTAGATCAATAAGGACCTATTTGGCTATTGGTTCGTTGACCACTACTCGGCCGCCGCCAGCACCCCCAGGCCGACCAGGGCCATCGGGCTCAGGAAGTCCTGGGCGAGCATGAGCCCGCCGGAGGCCTCAACCGCATCGCGCAGTGGAATGGCCCAGGTGTGCTCGATAGCTAGGAGCAGGGCGGCGCCGCCGGCCGGGATGGCGTCTGCGATCTCCCCGATCCTGGCCTCGTCGATGCCGTACTCGAACCTGTCGGCGGCCGCTACGGCACCGACGATCGCTCCGACCTCCGCACCTTCTACCCCATCCGCGCCGAGGCCGACGAGGGCGCCGATCCACGCGCCGTAGGCCATCATCTCTTCCTCGGTCAGATCGCTCAGCTCGGCCGCGATCACTGTGCCGTCATTGTCTTTGTACACACCGAGCGCATCGACGATGCGGATGTGGCCTGCTGCGGTCGCATCTTCCAAGGCGCCGAGGATTGATCCGTCGAGTTGTGGGTCGGTGAAACCGATAGCGAGCAGCTGAAGTGGTCCGATCTGCATGAGAGTCCTCTCGTCAATAAACGGCCGCACCTCGACCGCAGGGGGGCGAGTATATCGGTGCCGAGGTTGGCCAAATCGCCGGGGCCGAACCACCCTCGATCTCTGCGGTCGGTGGCCTTGACATCGACCGAGCTCCCGTTCATGGTGGCGCTCACCAACCAGGAGCTGCGATGGCTTGGACCGAAGCCGACATTCCCGACCAGACCGGCCGGGTCGCCGTTGTCACCGGCGCCAACGGAGGGCTGGGATACGAAACCGCCAGGGCGCTCGCCGCCAAGGGCGCCACTGTGGTGATGGCTTCCCGGAATCAGGAAAAGGCCAAAGAGGCCGAGAAGGCCATCCTGGAACACATCCCCGAAGCGGGTCTCGACCCGCGATCGCTCGATCTGGCCTCGCTCGCTTCGATACAAGCGTTCACGCAAGAGGTACTCTCGGACCACGACTCGATCGACCTGCTCGTCAACAACGCCGGTGTGATGGGGACCGCCCAGATCGAGACCGCAGACGGTTTCGAGTTGCAGTTCGGTACGAATCACCTCGGCCACTTCGCGCTGACCGCCCAACTGATGCCTGCCCTGCTTCGCAACCGGATGGGGCGGATCGTCACGGTCACCAGCACGGCCCGTTACTTCAGAAAGCCTCTGGACCCGGCCGATCCACACCTCAGAAACTCATACGACCCGTGGCGCGCGTACGGCCAGTCCAAGACGGCCAACATCCAGTTCGCCGTCGAGCTGAACCGGCGCCTCCACTCCTCCGAGGCTTCGGCGGTGAGCCTCGCAGCCGACCCAGGGTTCAGCGACACCAACCTGCAAAAGGAGAGCGTGCGCCTCAGCGGCGGAGGTGGCATGTCCCGATTTTTCGCCACAATCACACCTGCGATCGGGATGACCCCGGCGCGGGGTGCGCTCCCGCAGCTGCGCGCCGCCACCGACCCGCAGGCCGGCGGCGGCGAGCTGTACGCACCCAAATGGATTACCAACGGCCCACCCGTTCGCCGATCGATCGGGTCCACCCTGCTGGACCCGGACGAGCTCGAAATGCTGTGGGAGGTCTCTGAACGCGAGACCGGCGTGGAGTTCGACGTCGAGAAGATGGTGAGGGGAGGGGAATAGCCCCCTCCGTCAGCCTCCCGATGGTCGGCGCACCGCCGAGTGTCGCAATCCAACGCGATAGGACACCATAAGGGGAGGAAACGGGCGGGTTCCGTCTCTCCCCCTCTTGGGGGGAGTACCGGCCGCAGGCCGGGGAGGGGGGCTTCCTGTCTCTCCCCCTCTTGGGGGGAGTACCGGCCGCAGGCCGGGGAGGGGGGCTCAGTCTCTGTCCCCGTCAGGCCTGATAGCCCCCTCCGTCAGCCTCCCGATGGTCGGCTGCCACCTCCCCCAAGAGGGGAGGAGACCGACGGCGCACCGCCGAGTGTCGCAATCCAACGCGATATGACACCTCTTGGGGGAGCACCGGTCGCAGGCCGGGGAGGGCGGTTACTCCGCTGCCACCTCCCCCAAAAATACAGGAGGAAACGGGCCCACCGGGTCGGCTGCGCTCGAGGTAGCTGGTCACGGACACCCTCGTCGTACAAGGAGGAGGAAACGCGCCGTAGGGTTCCCCCGTGAGCCGCACCAAGCGCGTCCTACTCTGGGTGGTGGGTGGCTTCTACATCCTCAACGGGCTCAATCACTTCCTCAACGCCGACGCCTACGTCGCGATCATGCCCGCCTATCTGCCGTGGCACAGCCATCTCGTCCTACTCTCCGGGGTTGCCGAGGTAGCTCTCGGGGTCGGCGTCCTCATCCCAACCACCAGGGTGACGGCGGCGTGGGGAATCATCCTGTTGCTCATCCTGATCTTCCCGGCCAATCTCTACGTTGCGATGAACGGTCTGACTTACGTCGGCGACGAGCCAAACACCGTCCTCAACTGGGTGCGGCTTCCCTTCCAGCTCGTCCTGATCGCCTGGGCGTACTGGTACACGAAACCCGAAACGCCCGTCCCGGTAATCTCGCCAACATGATCTGCCCCAACTGCAGCACGGAGAACCCGGACGGCGCACGGTTCTGCATGGCCTGCGGGATGTCCTTGGAGACTCCGTGCCCCAACTGTGGTACCGAGCTGCCGGCCGGTGCCAAGTTCTGCTTCAACTGCGGGCACGAGATCGAAGCAGGGTCGACAACCGGCGAGTCGGGAAAATCGGCACGACAGGTCACCGACGAGATCGCCGACGCGGTGACACGCCTGGGGGAAACCAGCGGCGAGCGTCGCACCATCACGATGCTCTTCTGCGACGTCACCGGCTCGACGGCCATGGCCGAGCAACTCGACCCCGAGGCCTGGTCGTCGGTCATGCGGGAGGCGTTCGACGTCTTCATCGCCCCCGTCGAACGGTACGGGGGCACGGTCGCCCGGCTGCTCGGCGATGCCATCCTCGCCTACTTCGGCGCACCGACCGCCCATGAAGACGACCCCGAGCGGGCGGTACTCGCCGCCCTCGACATCCTCGAAGCCTCAAACGCGTTGGCATTGCAGGTCCACGATGAGCACGGGGTCGACTTCGGGGTGCGGATCGGCATCAACACCGGCCTCGTCGTCGTTGGTGACGTCGGTTCCGACTTGTACGGCGAATACGCCGCGCTCGGCGACGCCGCCAACGTGGCGGCGCGCATGGAGCACACCGCCGAACCAGACACGATTCGTGTCGCAGAGGCCACCCATCGACTGGTGGAGCCGGTGTTCGACTTCGAGTCGGTTGGAAAGATCGAGGTCAAAGGGAAGACCGATCCGATCGCCGCCTATCGGGTCATCGGGGCCAAGAAGGAGCGGGGCAGCCAGCGCGGGATCGAGGGGTTGGAATCACCCATGGTCGGGCGTGACGCGGAGCGGGCGACAGCGCTCTCCGCGTTCGACGACCTCCAGGCCGGGCGGGGCCGCATCCTGTCGATCCAGGGCGAAGCGGGGCTGGGCAAGTCACGCCTCTCCGCCGAGCTGCGCGCCCAGCTCGGCGACGACGTGCGTTGGTTGGAAGGCCGATCGTTCTCGTACGACGTTGCCACGCCGTACGGCCCGTTCATCGAAGTCCTCACCCGATGTTTCGAGGTCGATGACGTTGCAGCATCCGATCGCTACACCACGATTCAGGAGAGGGTCGCCACAGCCCTCGGAGACGACGCCGGATCCCACGCCGTCTATCTCGCCGCTCTGCTCGGAGTGGAGGTGACGGGAGATGACGCAAGTCTCCTCGAGTACCTCGAAGGTCCGGTGCTGCGGCAGCGGACCTTCGCCGCCGTCGCCTCCTATCTCGCCGGGCTGGCCGCCGGGCGCCCCACCGTGCTGGTGCTGGAGGATCTGCACTGGGCAGACCCCACCTCGATCGAATTGGTCCAGGCGCTGCTCCCGCTCACCGACCAGGTCCCGCTCATGTTGCTGATGCAGTTCCGTCCCCGTCGCGATGAGCCCTCCTGGCAGGTCCATGAAGCCGCCGCCAGGGATTTCGCCCACCGCTACACCGCCATCGAGCTGGAGCCCCTCGATGGGCCGGCCTCGGCAGAGCTCATCGCCAACCTGCTCAAGGTCGAGGGTCTCACTAAGTCGGTCCGCGCTCTCATCCTGAACAAGGCTGAAGGCAACCCCTTCTTCGTCGAAGAGGTAATACGGTCTCTGCTGGACGCTGGCATCATCGTGGGCGAGGACGATCGATTCGTCGCCACCACCAGCATCGACAGCTTTGCCGTACCCGACACACTGGCCGCGGTGCTCGCCGCTCGCCTCGACGCGCTGCCACCCGCCGAGCGCAAGGTGGTGCAGGCCGCTGCGGTGATCGGCAGGGAGTTCTCCTTCGACATGCTCGAGGAGCTCACCGATGTCGGTGTCGATCTCGATCAGGTCATACGCAATCTGCTGCGGCGCGAGATCGTGGTCGACCAACCGGGGTTGGGGGCTCGCAGCTACTTCTTCAAACATGCCCTGACCAGGGACACGGCCTACGAGACCCTGCTCCGGGGGGTGCGCACCGACCTGCACCGTCTGGTGGGAAAACTCATCGAGGAGCGAGACCCGACTCGGGTCGCCGAACTGGCGTACCACTTCTCTCAGGCGGGCGAGCCAGGACTGGCCCTCCCCTACCTCGTGGCAGCAGCGGATGTCGAGCTTCACGCCTTCGCCGCCCAACCCGCCGTCGTCCTTTACCGGAGAGCGCTCGACTCCTTCGGCGAGGAGGACGACGTGAACATCGCCGCAAAAGCCTACGAGGGCCTGGCGCAAGCGCTGATCTTCAGCGGCGACATTCCCGCGGCGATGCAGACCTATGCCGAGATGCTCGCCTTCGGGGAGCGCGTCGGAACGCAGGAGATCCAGGTGTCGGCCCTGAACAAGAGGGCGCTTGCCCATACCGGCCTGACCGGTGATCTGGTCTCGGCGGAGGCCGATCTGCTGATGGCCAGGAAGATCGGGGAAGCGTGCGGGTATCAGGCGGGGATTGCCGAGTTCCACACGGTGTACTGCGCGCTCAACACGCAGCAAGGCAACCTGGAGACGGCGGAGGAACATCTCAAGGAAGCGGTGGACCTCGGCACGGAGATCGACTCGACCTTCACCCGCAACTTCGGGCTCACCCACCTCGCATCCACATTGTTGTTGATGGGTCGATTCGCCGAAGCGGAGCAGGCGATCGCCGAAGCCCTCCCCATCATTGAAGCCAGCGGCGATCGACTCCACACGGCCGAGATCACCAGCGACCGCGGCACCGTCAGGGCGTACCTTGGCGAGCCCCTCCAGGGACTGGAGGACGCCAAGTGGGGTGCCGGCGAGCTCAACGAGCTCGGGGCGATCTTCAACGAGTCCATTCCGACTCTGGACGTTGGCATGATCGCGATGGGGCTCGGCCGTTTCGAGGAGGCGATGGCGGCGTGGGACCGCTTGATGGTGCTGGGCGAGATGATCGGACAGAGTGGCCTCATCGCCGTCGCCGCTGCCGGGATGTCGGTGGTGCGGAGCGCCATCTACGGGCTCGATGACGAAGAGGCAGTACGGCTCGCCGATCTCGCGCGGACAAGCATCTCCCAGCCGGGGGGCCAGATCATCGGCCACGTGACGATGGCACTGCTCGCCCGTCAGGCGCTCTTCGCCAACGACATCGACGCGGCGCGGGATTACCTTCTTGCCGCGGAACCGATGCGATCGGCAGCCGAGACGCTGGTGCGGCCAGACGTGCTGCTGTCCTCGGCAGAGATAGCCTTTGCCGACGGCGACTTCGACCGCGCCGCCGGACTCATCGCCGAGGTCAGCGAACTCGTCGATGAGCGCGGCGCGGTCCTCCTAGAGCCGCGACTAGCCATGGCCACAGGACTGCTGCGGGTATACCGCGGTGACTTCGACGGCGCAATCGAGTCGTTCGACGCCGCTGCCGAGTTGGCGAGGCGTCTCGATTCGCTGCCGGATCTGCTGGAGGTTCAGTTCCGCGCCGGCCTGATGCTCGGTGCAGCCGGCAGGCAGGAGGCCCAACGATTCCGTGACGGTGCTGGCGACACCGTCGCCGAGATCGCCTCGCTCATCGAGGACGCCGAGCTGCGCAAGGCGTTCCTCCGCACCAACAACGCCGGCTGATGCGCGCTGTGGTGTGCGAGGAGTACGGGCCAGTCGACAACCTCGAGCTGGCCGAAATCCCAGACCCTGAGCCCGGGCCGGGACAGGTGGTGATCGACGTCTCGGTGGCTGCCATGAACTTCCCGGACATCCTGATCGTCGAAGGCAAGTATCAGATCCGGCCCGAGCCGCCCTTCTCCCCAGGACTCGAGGGGACCGGGGTCATCGCTGCGGTGGGGGACGGAGTCACGCTTCGGGTTGGGTCCCAGGTTGTCGCCGCGGTCACCCACGGCTCGTTCGCCGAGAAGTGGCTGGTGCCCGCCACCAGTGTGCTCCCCTTTCCCAGCGGGCTCTCGGTGGAGCAGGCTGCGGGATTCACCATCGCCTACGGAACCTCGTTTTACGCCCTGAGCCAACGAGGGCACGTCGGCGAGGGTGACACACTGCTGGTACTCGGCGCCGCCGGTGGCGTCGGCAGCGCTGCGGTGGAACTGGGCAAGATCATGGGCGCCACCGTCATTGCTGCGGCATCGACCGACGAAAAGCTCTCGTTCGCCGCGTCGCTCGGCGCCGATCACACCATCAACTACACCGAGCAGGAGCTGAAGAGTGCGGTGAGAAAGGTCACCGACGGGCGTGGTGTCGACGTCGTGTTCGACCCGGTCGGCGGCGACCTCTCCGAATCCGCCTTCCGCGCCATCGCCTGGAACGGCCGCCACTTGGTGATCGGCTTCGCCGCCGGCGACATCCCTGCCATCCCCCTCAACCTCCCCCTGCTCAAAGGGGCTTCGATCGTCGGGGTGTACTGGGGGGACTGGCTCGCCAAGGAGCCGCGTCAGGCGGCAGAGATGGTCGCCGAGCTCTACGACCTTGCCGCAACCGGTCGGGTCCATCCGCGCGTCAGTGATGTCTTCCCCCTCGCCGAGTTCGCCGACGGCTACGCCACTCTCACCAATCGCACCGCCAACGGCAAGGTGGTGTTGCGTGTGAGTGAGTAGGGCTTCTTGTCTCTCCCGCGAAGCGGGGGAGACCCGGAAATCGCCCGGCGATTCCGCACACAGGGGACCTTTGGGGGAGTGAGTGCATATGAGCTGAATCACAACCCGCAAGTTCCCAGAGCCCGTCAGCTCGCAGGCTCTGCATGCTTGCGCCTACCCCACATTCGTGCTCGCGGTTCGCGAAAAACTCCATCTGAATGATTCCGCAAGTTGCCGGCCCGGGGCACCGATAGAAACTTAAGGGAATTCTTACATGCAAAACCCCAGATTCGTATTACGTTGGCGCACAGCAGAAGGGTGCGAAATGCGCAAGATCAGCGTTTTCGTCGCAGCGCTGGGAATACTCGTTGCCGCCTGCTCCGGCGCGGCATCAAGCACCCAATCGATCACCGACGCCAGGCAGCTAACCAGGATCGACCTCCCAGCCGACTGGCAGTACTACTCGAACGCTGACCTCGCAGATATCGCCTCCACGCCGTTTGTAGCCCAAGCACCGGGATTTGAGATGCCGGTGATGTCGCGGTTTGTCTTCGACGCCGCGCCCATCCCGACCACCGACAACCTGATCGCACCGCTCTCCCAGGCAGATTTTCCGCTCGGTAGCTCGGTGGTGCGCCGGATATCGCCCGAGGTGCGCGACCAGATTTCCCGTTACCTCCTCGCTGAGGTCGTAGCGCCCTACCATCAGGCCTCGGAGCAGCGCGAGTTAGCCAAGAGCGATATCGACCTAGGAGACAACTACCAGGGCGTTCAGGTCACTGTGATCTACAAGGAACCCGGCACCGAGCTGGATGTGGGCGTCCACCTGATCTCGGTCACCGATCCCGAGGTGACCACGCTGTATCAGGTGGCCATCGGGTGCAACCTGGAGTGCTTCCAGGCATACGGTCCAGAGATCATCAAGATCATCGACACATGGCTGATCAACACCCGTGGCTAGAAGCCCCGTTTATCAAGGAGTGACCCGTGGCTAGAGGCACCGTTTATGAAGGTGTGAAGGTGGAGAAGAACCGGCGCAACCCAGCTTCGATCTTCGACCGACTCAAGATCCTGCTCATCCTCGGGGTGTTCTTCCTCCTCGCGGTGACCTATCAGCTCAGCCCGCCGTTTACCGGTTGGAGCGAGGCAGTGGCGATCACACTCGGCACGGTCATCGGAACTACCCTTTTCGTGCTGATGGGTCTCGAGGTCCTCCGGCAGTTCCACTACTACATCTCAGAGAGATGGGCTGCCTACAACCACCTCTGGTCGAACAGCGTATTCGGCGGCATGGAGCGGGCGCTACAGGCGATGATGACCGATTGGACCCGGTTCCGCCTGGCCAGGCTGTTCAAGATCTTCCTGTTTTTCATGGTGATCGGAACCGGGGTGATGATCATCGTCGACGGGGTCTCCAACCCGATCGACGGCCTGATCGCCATCCCCGGCTTGATCGGCCAGTACGCCTTCATCATTGTCTACATGATCATGATCATGAGCATGATGGTGGGGCAGTTTGCCTTGATGTTCTGGTTCCTCAGCAAGGGTGGGATCGACACCGTCTTTCCTGAGGACATCGAGACCCGCTTCACTTCGGTGTGGGGCCAGGACCACGTGCTCGACCTGGTCAAGGAGAACGTCGCCTTCCTGGAGAACCCCGACGAGATCGAGGCGAAGGGTGGCTACATCCCAGGCGGAATCCTCCTATGGGGCCCTCCCGGCACCGGCAAGACGCTGATCGCAGAGTCCATCGCCGGCGAGATCGGCAAGCCGTTCGTCTTCGTCGACCCTGGCGCCTTCATCCAGATGTTCATGGGTATCGGCATCATCAAAGTCAAACGGCTGTTCCGCAAGCTGCGCAAGCTCTCGCTCCAGCACGGCGGTGTGATCGTGTTCTTCGACGAGGCAGATTCCCTCGGCAGCCGCGGAGCCGTCGGGGGAGGTGGCGATGGACAGTTCAAATTCGAAGCCGCCAACAGCCTGCAGTGCAACGGCCTCAGTTACCTGTCGAACCAGAGCCGCTACCAGGTGCTGGACTCGATGAACCTCCTCGACCAGTCGGCTGCACCGGAACCTCCGAAGCGCTGGTACGACCGCATCATGATGATGGGCGGCGGAGGCGGCGGCGGCGGTATGGGTACCTTGCAGGCGCTGCTCACCGAGATGTCAGGGCTCAAGAAACCGCGGGGTCTCTCCAACAAGCTACGGCGTGCCGTCGGAATGAAGCCGAAGCCGCCGCCGAAGTACCGGATCCTGGTGATGATGGCGACCAATATGCCGGACGCCCTCGACGAGGCGTTGCTCCGCCCCGGTCGCATCGACCGCATCTACAAGGTCGGCTACCCCTCGAAGAAGGGCCGCGAGGAGACGTTCCGCGGCTATCTGAAGAAGGTGAAGAACGTCCTCACCGACGAGGACATCGACCGTCTCGCCACCATGACGCCGTACTACTCGGGGGCCAAGGTGAAGGACCTGGTCAACGAAGGCCTGATCCTCGCTATTCGCGATGACCGCGATACCGTGGAATGGGACGACATCTGGAAGGCCCGTTCCCTCAAGGAGCTTGGGCCGCCCGAAGACGTCGAGTACATCGAGCGGGAGCGCCACGCGGTGGCGATCCACGAGGCCGGCCACGCCGTGACCGCGCATTTGTTGCGGTCACACCGCATGATCGATCTGGTCTCGATCGAGAAGCGGGCGACCGCGCTGGGGATGGTTGCTTCTCTCGACATCGAAGACCGCGTCACCCAGTGGCAAACCGAGCTGGAGATCGATGTCAAGGTGTCGATCGCTTCGCTCGCCGTGGAGCGGATGTTCTTCGACGGTGACAGCTCGTCCGGCGTCTCCAGCGACTTGCGGGCAGCGACCAACCTCACCGCCCTCATGGAGGGCGTATTCGGTATGGGGTCAGGGCTGACATCGCTCGCCGGCCTACCCGACCACGTGATCACGCAGATCCCCGACCCCACCGACAAGGTCGTCGGCCGGATGGCGGACCGCATCGAGGAACGGCTTCAAGTCCTATACGACGAGGTCTACCAGCTGCTCGAAGAGCATCGCGGAGACGTGGTTCGACTGGCGCGCGTCCTCGAGGAGAAGAGGACGATCTCCGGCGAAGAGGTCGCCGAGGTCATGGGGTCGGAATCTGGCTCATGGACGGAGCACAAGCCCGAAGGGTTCGGTGCCGCCGACCTCGACGACCTGCGCTCTGCGGTGAGCGACACCGGCCCTTCCGGGAACGGCAGTCCCTCGGGGAACGGGGCGAGAGGTCCCAAGGGCAACGGTGAGTCAGAGCCCATCCCCAGCGACGCGGTCGAGGCCGACTGAAGAGCGCGCACCGATAGGCCACCGGTCGTCTCGACAGAACTGGACTTATTTTCGCGCTCTTGGCTAGCCCAGCACGTAGCCGATCGATGAGATCTGATCGGCGACACATCCGACGGCGAGCGGACGCAACGAACCGGGGTCGCTCCCGTCGATCAGATCCATCCCGCTGCTGGTGAGCATGACGAAGTGGCTGCCGTCCCCGATTGGAACGAAACCGGCATCAGTCGTTGATGCGGGGAGTGCCAACTCGTCAACCCGGCCCGTGTCGACATTCCACGACAGGACCGAGGTGGACGTCGGATCCAGGTAGGCGATTTCGTCGTTCGAGTGCCAACCGATAGAACTAGCGGTCCACGAGACCGGACGTTCCACCGGGACCTGCGACCCATTCCGGTCAATCAGCAGCTGCGGCAGGAAGTTCGGAATTTCGTCGTCGTCGAACTCAACGGTGCCTACCAGGGTGCGCTCTTGGGACGGCGTCGACAGCGCGAAGACCGATACCGGCGAGTCGAAAGACTCCGCGACCATCGCCGACCATTCCCAGGCCACCGCTCCGGTCGTCGGGTCGACGGCAAAGATCGCCGCTTCGACTCCGGAATCGGACGGCCGATTGGCCAGGACAAGCAGAAGACCGGCCTGAGACCCGATCACCGCTCTCGTGTTCCAGCCCTCGGCGGCGAAGTCGATCGAAGACTCGGGGTCGGCGAGGTTGACGATCCGGTCAGGATCGCCCTCTTCCAGAACATAGATGCCCCCAGCCGACGCCGCCCACACCGAGCTAGGGGTATCGAGTTCCAGGCTGCGCCATGTTCCGGCAAGCGGGTCCATCGCGTACAGTCTGCCCTGCATCGAAGCCACAACGGTGAGGGGTGAATCGACGATCGCGGACGCATCTATCGCCAGCAGGTCCCGTAGGCCGACCACGGTTTCCACCTCGATCCCAATCAGTGGCGATCCGGAGCCATCGGTACGCTCGATGAGCTCGAACTCAGCCTCCAGCGGGCCCTCCCCCTGTCTGACCACGACCAAGCGAAGACTGTCGCCCACCTGCTTGGTCGCAACGACAGCGATGAGATCGACCGCAACCGCGACATCAACCCCATCGGCCTCGACGATGATGTCACCGACCTCGAGCACTGCGGCCGCAGGAACATCTACCCCGACCGATATCACTCCGGCGCCCAGGTCGGTCCCGACGGACATCCGGCACGCCGGCACGAGGTCGGCCCCTGGGATGGCGATTTGCCCTTCGACCCGATCGGGGATGGCTGGGACCGGTGTGCTCCGCCCGCCGCCGCAGGCTGCGGCAACGAGCGACAGGGCAACGATGGCGACCGCAGGCGAAGGGTGCATGGCCAGAGGCTATTCCATGGAGCCGGCTACGAGTTGCGCACCTAGAGGCTCCGTGCCGGCTCGGACTACTGATCTACCGACTCGGCGAAGGCGATCGCCCGTTCTCGAGTTGCGGCGCCCTCCAGGCGAAGGGTCAGGTCACCTGCCTCCCACAACAGTGTGGGTTGGGCGAGCCAGCCTCGATCCTCGGCAACCGTCCCATCTGCATCGATGAAAAAGACGACGTGGGACCCGGAACCGATCCAGATCGCCGCTTCGCCGTTGACCGCAACCAGCTCGACCTCGGCCTCTGCCGCGACCTGTTTGAGGATCGCCGGCTCCAGGTCGCCAACGAATTGGGTCAGCAACAGCACGTGGCCGTCCTCGAGGTACGCGATGGTCAATCTCCCGGCTTCATCGACGAAAATGCCTTGGGGATCGCCGAGTGCGGGCAGCGTCACCGGCGCAAAGGAGATGGGTGCGTCCTCGAGGGTCGTCGGATCGCCGAGCGATACGTCCGATGAGACGATCGGGTCGAACGTCTGGGTGCGCTCGATGGTGACGCCCCTGATTCCAAGCCAAGCGGTGACCCGTTCTCGAACCGCGGGCACCAGCGTCGTCACCAGCGCCAGCGCAATGACGGCGGCGGCGACCGCCCACCACAGCGGTGCCCGCCGCTTCGACTGCGGGGTGTCGAAGTCGGGCGTTGGCGGGTAGTCGATCGCTCCGCCGAGATCGAGCAGCGCCGATTCGATGGTCAAGAGTGCTCCTCCTCTACGATGTGTTCCGACAGCCGGCTCAGCGCTCGAGCGAGCCGCGACTTGACGGTCCCTTCGGCGATGGACAACGCTTGTGCCGTCTCCGCCACCGACAAGTCGAGGAAGAACCGGTAGGTGATGATGTCTCGATCCTGAGACGCCAGGTCTTCGACGGCGACGAGGAGGCGGCGACGCGCCTCCTCGGCAAGGATCCGATCAGCCGGGTCGGCATCCAAAACGTGAATGCCCGAGACGGCACGGATCCGCAGGTTCTCGTGGCGCCGGTTCGAACGCATTCGGTTGCGTGCCTCGTTGGTGACGATGCGCAGGAGCCATGGCCGGAACGGGGCACCAACCCGGAACCCGTGGAGCGCTCGATACGCCTTGGCAAAGGCTTCCTGGCAGGCATCCTCGGCATCAGCGGAGTTCCGCGTCACGAGATAGGCTGCCCGAAAGGCGAGATCGGAGTTGCGGCGGATGAGGGTGGCGTATGCACCCTCATCACCGGCCCGAGCGGCATCGATCAGCTCCGATTCGATCAGACGGCACCTTCCTCCGCGTGTTCGATGTATTCCACCCCATCCTTTGCGGCCGCGCCATCGCGACGCCGGATGATTCCGTATCCGACGCCGATGGAGGCAAGAGCTGCAACCACGAGCGCAGCAATCAGTGAGGAGCTCACGCCCGCCTCGCTGGCGGCGATCGGGTCGACCGGTCTCAGGTTGGAGGCTGCGCCAACGACCGGTGTCGCGGCGGCAACGGTGATGGTACCTACCGGGTACGGGGCGAAGTGCAGGCCCGACGGAGCCCCGTCTCCACTTTGCAACAGCGAGCCTTGCGCGACCTCCAGCGACCAGGTACCCGCCGATAGCCTCGCCACCGAAGCCACGTAGTGGCCCTCGCCCCCCTGGGGCCCGGCCTCGAAGAACATGACCTCACCCGCATCCTTCTTGGTGAAGCGGAGCCCTGCTCCATCGACCGCTGCCGGGTGCGCGCCATGCTGGAGGATGGTGAAGCCGATCAACCACGTCCCACCTGCGGTGAACTCGGGAAGGGGTTCATCGAACTCGGTGGTTGCCCATCCCCCGGCCAGCGCGGCCCCGGCCGACAGCAACGCCAACGCAATCCCCACCACGACCGTCAGCACGTATCGTCTCATCAGGGGTCTCTCTTCCTCGACTACACCCCTCATACACGGCGAATGCGCGATCGGTTCCCGACCGGTCACCCTCGAGGTGGGAGCGCTCGCCGCCTCGGTAGGGTTGAGGCGCCAGCCAGGGGAGGATCCTCATGGCGACCAAGAAGAAGACGAGTGTCCCGCCGGACAAGCTGGAGCTGCACGAGCGGCTGGTCGTCGCCGCCGGTATGAACTCCAAGTCGAACTTCGGGTCCGCCTACACCGCGCGCAACGGGAACATGTGCTCGATGATCTCCAAGTACGGGGTCGTCGGCATTCGGCGCCCCGAAGCGGAGCGAGACGCATTTCTCGATGAGCACGACGCCGAGGTCTTCCGAGCCGACCCGTCGTGGCCACCGTCCAAGGAATACGTGGCGGTCCCCGACGCCTCGTTGGAGGACACTGAGACCCTGAGGCCATACCTGAAACGGAGTCACGCCTACGCCAAGACGCTAAAGCCCAAACCCAAGAGGAAAGGGATAGGTTGACGCAAGTGGCTGGTCACAACACCCGTCACTCGTGGCGACTTGGGACTTGGGGCTTGCGACTCCCATCGCCGCGACGCCCCATCCGGTCACAGACGCGGTCGCGAACGCACCGATGATCGGAATCCTCGGTGCGATGGAAGCGGAAGTGCGCCTGTTAGAAGCAATGCTCGGCGACACCGCTAGCGCAGGCTCCACCGGCAGCAGCTACGTCACCGGACGGCTGGGTGACCAGGAGGTCGTCGTCTCCATCTCCGGGTTTGGCAAAGTGGCGGCAGCATCGACAGTCACCAGCATGCTCGACCGATTCGACGCCGAGGCCATCCTGTTCTCCGGAGTCGCCGGTGCTCTCCATCCCGACGTGACCCGCGGCGATGTCGTCATCGCCGATGAGCTCGTACAGCATGACTTCGATGCAAGCCCGCTCTTTCCCCGCTTCGTCATCCCGTCATTGCGGGTCGACCGGATCCCGACCGACGAAGGGTGGACCGACCGCGCCGCGACGGCTGCCGCCGCTGCCGGAGCAACCGTCCACCGCGGGTTGATCCTGTCCGGTGATCGGTTCATCGACAACGACACCGATCGGGCAGAACTGCGTTCGCTGTTCCCCGATGCGCTGGCGGTGGAGATGGAGGGAGCAGCAGTCGCCCAGGTGTGCGCCGAGCGCCGGGTCCCTTTTGCGGTGATCCGTGCCATCTCGGACGCGGCGGACGATGACGCCGCCGCCGACTTCCTTGATTTCGTTGATCAGCAGGCGGCCCCGCTGCTCGCCGAGATCGTTGCCGGCCTGATAACACCGACCGGGTGACAGGTGGCGGGGCCCAGACTGGAGACTCGGTTTCTGTCGTTCGTCACGTCGGGAGCAACCGACAGGTCGTCCATCTCGAAATTCTTTTTGGGTCAGCTCATCCGTCACATCCAGCCTTCGCTGCGGTGAGCGCAGCAGCCCTAACCAGGCGGCGAATCGGTCGTTGGCTCCATATCCGGCGAGGTGCCGCGGATTATGGTGGCGGCGAATCTCACGAGGAGGAGATGCCTGATGGATGGCGCAGTTCTGGATGTCATCGTCGGAGTATCGGTGCTGGTGTTCGTGCTGGCGAGCATGCTCTCCATGGGCTTCAGCCTCACGGTTCCCCAAATCATCAGCCCGCTGCGCGACGTGCGATTGGTGCTGATCGCTATGGCGGTGAACTTCATCGCCGTTCCGCTGCTCGCCTACTTGATCGACCTGGTCCTCTCCCTCGACGAAAGCCTTTTCATCGGCCTTATTCTCATCGCCACCGCCGCCGGCGCCCCCTTCCTACCCAAGCTCGCCGAAGTCGCCAAGGGTGACGTCGCCTTTTCGGTGGGGTTGATGGTGCTTCTGATGGTGGTGACGGTGGTGTACATGCCGATCGCGCTGCCCCTGCTGCTCGAAGGTGTCGAGATCAACGCATGGGAAATCGCTTCGTCGCTGATCTTCCTGATGATCCTGCCGCTGGCCATCGGGCTGTTCTTCAAATGGCGCTACGAAGGTGTCGCCGACACGCTGAGCCCGCTGCTCGGGCAGGTCTCCAGCGTGGCAATCGCCCTCCTCGTCGTCGCCGGGGTCATCGCCAACTGGAGTGCGATCGTCGGCCTGATCGGCACCCGGGGCATCGTGGCCGCCGTGGTGCTCATCATCGGAGGCCTAGTGATTGGTTACGTGAGTGGCGGATCACAATCCGGCACTCGTTCGGTAATGGGGCTCGGCACCGGGCAACGAAACCTCTCTGCTGCCTTGGTGGTTGCGGCACAGAACTTCTCCGACGACCCCGACGTGCTTGCTTTCATCATCGCCGCCGCGATCATCGGACTTGTGCTGCTCATGTTGACCGCCGGGGAGCTGGGTCGTCGCGTCGAGGAATCGAACTAGGCGTCGTACGTGTCTGGTAGACCGTGGCGGTATGTTGAGACACGAACGATGCGCCGAGCGGTAGATTCCTGCCACCTAAGGAAGGACATCGTGCCGGCCAAACGCATCCAACAAATCGCCAGGGCGAACGCCACCTTCCTGGCCTTCATCGATACCTGGGACCGTTACCGCCACGATCCGGAGGTGTCGGATTTCGCCTTCGGCAACCCCCAGGAGGTGGCCGTCGATGGCTTTGCCTCGGCGCTCATCGACGTGGCCACACCTCTCGACAAGGATCACTACGCCTACAAGCGATCCGAGGACGAGCCACGCCGGTCCGTCGCCAAGCACCTCGAAGCCTGGAGAGGCCAGCCGTTCGAGCCCGAAGACATCGCCATGACCCCGGGGGCATTCGGAGCGATCGCCGTCGCCCTAGCGGCGCTGGTTGATCCCGGTGACGAGGTCGTCTACTCCATCCCGCCCTGGTTCTTCTACGAAGCCATGATCATGTCTGTTGGCGCCACACCGATAAAGGTCCCGGTTCGTGAAGACGATTACGACCTCGACCTCGACTCCATCGTTTCGGCGATCACCGAGCGCACCCGGATGGTGATCGTCAACACGCCGAACAACCCCACCGGGCGCATCTACCCGCCGGCGACGCTACAGCGCCTCGCCGAGATCCTCACCGAAGCCTCGGAGAAGTACGGATCACCGATCTACCTGCTATCGGATGAGCCGTATTCGCGGCTCGTGTTCAGCGATGCCAGCTTCACCAGCCCGGCCGCGTATTACCCCCAAACGCTCATCTCGTACAGCTACGGCAAGGTTCTGCTGACACCGGGACAGCGGATCGGCTGGCTGGCACTGGCTCCAACGATGGCCGACCGTGAAGCGTTGCGCGACGCCATTTTCATGGCGCAGGTCGCCGGTGGCTGGCTCTTCCCCAGTGCCCTCATGCAGTACGCCATCGATGACTTGGAACGGCTCTCCATCGACCTGGTCGAATTGGAGCGGAAACGGGACTGGTTCGTCGACGAGCTGACCGCGATGGGTTACAGCTTGCGATCGCCAGAGGGGACCTTCTACCTCTGGGTCAAGTCACCCGAGCCCGACGACGTCGCCCTCGTCGAGCGGCTCGCCGAGCAGAAGGTACTGGTCCTCCCCGGCACCACCTGCGAGTCGCCCGGCCACTTCCGCATATCGCTCACCGGCACCCCCGCCATGATCGAGCGAAGCCTGCCGGTGTTTCGGGCGGCCAGGGCGTGAACGGCTACCCGTCTGCTGGCAAAGGCTCGATCCCAACCATCCGCTAGATTCGAATGGCAAGCCCCAGAGGGGGCATAGCCGTGAAAAACAAGGAGATCACTCACCGCAAGTGGGCGGGTTTTCTCCATACCGCACCCGAAGCTGGCGGTCGGCTACCACTTCTTCAACGATTGGGACACTGCGCCCGAGATCCGCGACCAAATCAAGTCGATCTACGACGGACCACTCGTGCTTGCCACCGACGACATGGTGTTCAACGTCACCAAGGACTACATCAAGACCCGGATGATGGTCGCCGCCGAAGATATCTGGCCCCCGGGAGTCGGCCGCCGAAGCCCTGGAACGTGATCAGGTGGTGAGTTTCTCTGGCCGTGGCTGGCAGAGCGATCCCGAAAAGATGGCCGAATGGCTGGTAGAGGGCCAGCTGCACTTCGACTGGCGACCGTGGCCCGACACCGGCGCCGGCTTGCTGGAGTAGCCTGGCTGGGGCACATGAACATCGTCAACATGCACCGGGTGACCCGGCGAGCGTTCGTAACCGAGTTCGGTCGCGGCGTGTTCGCCATCGCCATCCTCGGCACCGGTATCACCGCGTGCACAACCAGCAGCGGCGGCTCGAGCACCTCCTCGCAGGATGCCACTCCTACCAGCGGTACCGACCCAACCTCAACCACGTCCGAAGAAACCACCACCAGCGAGGCCGGGTCGGAAGCTGCCAGCGGGATCAGCGTGACCAGGGTCAACCTCGGCAATGTCTCTGCCTACGTTCTGGTGCGCGGTGCGGAAGCCGTCATCGTCGACACCGGCAACCCGGGGAACGAGGGAGACATCGAGGCCGGGCTCAGCGAGGTCGGTCTCGGCTGGAACAACGTGGGCAGCGTGATCCTCACTCACCGGCATCCAGATCACATCGGCAGCCTGGGACCGGTGATGGACAATGCGTCGCAGGCGTTTGGATATGCCGGGGAAGCCGACATCCCCTCCATCGGCTCACCCCGCCCGTTGACTCCTGTCGGAGATGGGGACACGGTCTTCGGCCTTTCGATCGTCGAGACGCCGGGTCACACCCCTGGGTCGATCAGCGTCGTCGATCCACTTGCCGGTGTCGTTATTGTCGGTGACGCCATGAACGGCGCCGGCAGCGGTGTAGCCGGCTCCGACGGCGGCGTCGGCGGTGCCAACCCACAGTTCACCAGCGACATGGCCCAGGCCGCAGAGTCGATCAAGAAGCTCGCCGCTCTCTCTTTCGATTCGATGTACTTCGGCCACGGCGACCCACTCGAGGGCAACGCGTCACAGATGGTCGCCGAGCTCGCCGCCACGCTCTAGGAGAGCCGGACGTCCATTCCGCGGGCTCACACCGTCATATACGGGGCCACCAACCCAGGGTACGCGGATTCTCCATTCCGTGGGCTCACACCGTCATATACGGGGTCACCAACCCAGGGTACGCGGATCAGCTACGCCAAGCCGGCAGCCGCCGAGTGTCGCGCACTTCCTAAGCTCGCTACCGGGAGTGGGCTAAGGCGAGGAACCCATGGAGCTCGACGGAGAGTCGCTCGACGCGAAGTCTTGGCTGGTAGCCGCGGGGAGGCCGTCTGAGCCGGGTGCTCCGCTCAACACGCCGCTGGTCCCGGCATCGAACTTCCTCCTCGGCGAAGGGGCCGTCTACGCACGGGAAA
>SMVB01098037.1_pt1 | contig 22740 bp, 20 predicted proteins | sample 2456461 | NCBI WGS metagenome assembly SMVB01 (sample SAMN11095934, study PRJNA526329) | marine sediment metagenome | biome: Marine sediment; feature: Surficial sediment; material: Deep marine sediment; isolation source: Hadal surficial sediment | place: Pacific Ocean | collected 2014-05 | depth...
ACAGGCGGCGACCAAGCAGGATGTCGAGGAACTTGAAACGGAAGTCAACCAAAACGCCGAGTTCCGTTTCGCCGACTCCGTGGTTCATCTGGCGGGATATGGCTCCGCCCGCTATGTGGATGGGGACGAAGCGGACAGTTCGTTCGGGGTGGGCAGCTTCAATCCGATCTTCCATTTCCAGTACAAGGACCTGGTGCTTCTGGAAGCCGAGTTCGAGTTCGAAATCGAAGACGACGGTTCGACCAAAACCGAGCTCGAATATCTGACGGTTGACTTGCTCCTGCACGATTACGTGACGCTGTTGGGCGGCAAGTTCCTGAGTCCGGTGGGCTATTTCAGGCAGAACCTGCATCCGGCATGGATCAACAAACTGCCCTCGGCCCCCATCGGTTTTGGTCACGATCAAGCGGCCCCGGTGGCCGAAGTGGGCTTCCAGGCGCGCGGCGGCCTTCCGCTTCCGGCCGACATGCGCTTGAACTACGCCATATATGGCGGCAACGGCCCGCGTCTGGAGGTCGAGGACGGCGAGATCGAGGCCGTGGAGACGGAAGGGTTCGGCGGCGACGACAATAGCAACAAAGTCGTTGGCGGCCGGATCGGCTTCCGACCTCTTCCCAAGCTCGAAATAGGCATCTCGGGCGCGACCGGCCAGGCACGGGTGGCTGGCGACGCGGATCGCGACTACGACGTGATTGACGTTGACTTCAATCTGACGGGCCTCGATTTCGCGCCGGGGCTGGATATCCGTGGCGAGTTCGTCACAACCTATCTCGGCGAAGGCGGCGTGCTCGATCCCGAGAAAAAACGGTGGTCCGCCTGGTATTTGCAGGGCGCCTATCTGATGCCCTGGTTTCCCGTCGAAGGCGTGGTGCGCTACGGCGAGTTCGATTTTCCCACCGACCAGCACGAACAGTGGGTATTCGGCATCAACTATCTGTTCGCCAACCAGCTAATCGCCAAGGCCGCGTATGAGACCAACGATTTCGACCTCGGCGTGGACGAGGATCGTTGGCTGGTCGAACTGGCGTTCGGTTTCTGAAAGGGGGCTCATCATGCACGTTACACGTAAGATTGCCGCGATCTCCGCCGTTGGCGCCGCTCTGCTTGCTTTGGGTGGGGCGACCGGGCTGGCGGCCGTGATCGAATCGGGTGAGCCAGGCAATGCCGCTCGGGGGGTCAAGCTTTGGGCCAATTCCTGCGACGGCTGTCATAACGCCCGCGACCCCAAGGAATTCCGCGACGATCAATGGCGGATTATCACCACGCACATGAAAGTGCGGGCCGGACTGCCCGGCCAGGACGCGCGGGACATCCTGGCGTTCCTTCAGCAAGCTAACAACCCGGTGCTGCCGAGGGCTGGCGCCGACGCGGCCAGGGCCGTGATGGGAGGGCCGGGCGATTCGGACGCGGGCAGGGAGGTTTACAACGCCGTTTGCGTGGCCTGTCACGCCGAGAACGGCCAAGGCCTGGTCACCGGCGTGCCCGACTTTACCGCGCGTGGCGGACGCCTGGCCCAATCGGACGAGGTGCTGTTGCAACATATCGTAAACGGCTACCAAAGCCCGGGCTCGCCCATGGCGATGCCGCCCCGCGGTGGCGATCCCGACTTGACGGATCAGGATCTGCGAAACTCTCTGAGCTTCATCCGTCGTCAATTCGAGGGCTAGACCGGATCAGGATTGATCGAACCCACTTTTGGGGTTCGATCGATCCTGTGAATCCGGTCTAGATTATTAAGTAGAGCAGATTCACGTGGTTGATGGGATCGCCCATGGCGATTCCCATCAACCACGATCTGCTCTAGAGCAGAGCCGTTATCTTCCGGCCGGCGCCCGCGCGCGGGGTCGTCAATAAACAACCAAGGAGGGGGCCGGGGCCACGGCAGGCCGTGGCCCCGCCCGCGTCACGGGATTACGCGCGGGATCGTTTGCGTTTCTTCTTGCTGAAGGCGTGGTCCCAGCCGTCGCGGTAGGCCTTGCTGACCGGCTTCTGCCGTTCGCCGACGGAGTAATCGCCGCCCGGATCGCCATCCGTGCTCGATTCCTTAACGTCGGACGATTTCGTCGCTTCGCTATCAGACGATTTCGAGTCGTCGCCGCCTGATTTTTTCGTGGTTTTGTCGGTGGCTTTGTCGGTCATTTTGATCCGTCGTAAGTTGTAAACGCGAAAGCGGGCGGAACATAGCAAACTCACCCGTGCTTCGTCACTACCCATGGTGTCGGGTTGGGACGCCGTGCTAAATAGCCAAACGCGCCCGCGGGGCGCCGGGACGGGAGGGTGACATGGCGCAATCGAACGAGGCATCGACTTTCGCCGACCGGCTGGTCGATATCTATACCGGCAGCATGCTCACCAACATGCTGGATATAGGATATCGCACCGGTTTGTTCGAGGCGGCGGCGCAAGGCCCGGCGACCAGCGAGGAACTGAGCGCGCGCGCCGGGCTCAACGAACGCTACGTGCGCGAATGGCTGGGCGCCATGGCGACCGGCGGCATTTTCACCTATGACCCGGCCACGCGGGCTTACCGCCTGCCCGAGGAACACGCCGCCGCGTTGACCGGCGAGAGCGCGCGCAATGTCGCGCCCGTAAGCAGCATCCTCAACCATTTCGTCAAGCACATGCCTAAGCTGGTCGACAGCTTCAAGAACGGTGGCGGCGTGCCCTACGAGGACTTCTGGCCCGAGTTCACGTGCTGCTCGTCGGACGTGTGGCGGCGCGTTTTCGACGAACATCTCATCGAAGGCTTCCTGGGCCGGGTGGCGGGTCTCAACGACCGGCTCGCCGGTGGCATGGACGTGCTCGATATCGGCTGCGGCGACGGCCACGCGATCAACGTCATGGCCAAGGCGTTCCCGGCGTCGCGCTTTGCTGGTTACGACATCGGCGAATCGGGCCTCGAATCGGGTCGCGCCGAGGCCGCCCGCATGGCGCTGACCAATGTCCGATTCGACCGCGTCGACGTCACCGGCTTTCCGTCGGAGACGAAGTTCGACATGATCACGGCCTTCGATTCGATTCACGATCAGTTCGCGCCGGACGTGGTGTTGCGCCGGGTGCGCGAGGCCTTGGCGTCGGACGGTGTTTTCTTGATGATAGATTTTAAGTTCTCCTCGGATATAGCTGAAAACATTGGTAATAAACTGGCGCCTCTGCATTACGGGATCAGTGTCATGCATTGCATGACGGTCTCCCTGGCCCAGGGTGGCGCGGGCCTGGGCACGGTATGGGGAATCGAAAAAGCCACGGAAATGCTGGCCGAAGCGGGCTTCGGCGATGTCCAGGTCATCGATTCGCCGCGCCCGCAGAACTGCATCTACATCGCGCGCGCGTGACTCCCGTGGGGGGCGTTGGGAGTCAGCGCTATTCGGCGGCGAGCGCGCGCGCGATCACCAGCCGTTGGATGTCGCTGGTGCCTTCGTAAATCTGGCAGACACGGACATCGCGGTAGATTTTCTCCACGGGGAAGTCGTTGAGATAACCGTAGCCGCCGTGAATCTGGATCGCGTCGGAGCACACCTGTTCCGCCATTTCCGAGGCAAACAGCTTGGCCATCGACGCCTCCTTTAGGCAGGGTCGGTCGGCTTGGCGAAGCTCGGCCGCGTGCAGGACCATCTGGCGCGCCACCTCGATCCGGGTCGCCATGTCGGCCAGGCGGAACGCCACCGCCTGGTGTTCGAAAATCGGCTTGCCGAAGGTCTCGCGCTCGCGCGCATAGGCCAGCGCCGCCTCGTTCGCGGCGCGCGCCATGCCGACCGCTTGCGCCGCGATACCGATCCGTCCGCCTTCCAGGTTGCCCAGCGCGATGCGGTAGCCCTGGCCCGGTTCGCCAAGCATCAGGTCGGGGCTCAACTCCATGTCCTCGAAGACGATCTGGCACGTGTCGGAGCCGCGCTGGCCGAGCTTCTTTTCCGTGCTCGCCACCACGTAGCCCGGCGTGTCCGTCGGCACCAGGAACGCGCTGATGCCCTTCTTGCCGGCGTCCGGGTCGGTCACCGCGAAAATCAGCGCCATGTCGGCGGTCTTGCCCGAGGTGATGAACTGCTTGGTGCCGTTGACCACGTAGCGGTTGCCGCGCAACTCGGCGCGAGTCCGGATCGCGCTGGCGTCCGATCCGGCCTGGGGTTCGGTCAAGGCAAAGGCGCCCATCATCTCGCCGCGCGCGAGGGGCTTGAGAAAGCGCTCCTTCTGCTCGTGGGTGCCGTAGTCGAGGATGGGCGCGCAGGTGACGGAATTCTGCACCCCCATCACCGTGGAACAGGCGCCGTCGCCGGCCGCGATTTCTTCCACCGCCAGCGCGTACGACGGAAAATCGGCGCCCGATCCGCCCCATTCCTCCGGCACCAGCATGCCCATCAGGCCAAGCTCGCCCATGCGGGTCAGCACGGCGCGCGGGATTTCCTGGGCGCGGTCCCAGTCGGCGGCATGGGGCGCGATTTCGCGTTGCGCGAACTGGCGCGCCATGTCGCGGATCATCACCTGTTCGTCGGTCAGAAGCATCGGCCGCTCTCGCCGTTAGGCCGCGCGTTCGACGGCGAACGCGGTGCCCTCGCCGCCGCCGATGCACAGCGAGGCAACGCCCTTGGTCACATCGTATTTTTGCATGGCGCCGATCAGGGTGCAGATGATGCGCGAGCCCGACGAACCGATCGGGTGGCCCATGGCGCAGGCGCCGCCATGCACGTTGACCGTATCCGCCGACAGGCCGAGTTCCTTCATCGCCGCCATGGTGACCACGGCAAAGGCCTCGTTGACCTCGAACAGGCCGACATCGCCCAGCGTCCATCCGGCCTTGCCGAGGACCTTCTCGATGGCGCCGATGGGCGCCGTGGTGAACCAGGCCGGTTCGTGGCTATGGGTGGCGTGGGCGACGATGGTCGCCAGCGGGGTCAGGCCGCGCTTTTCGGCCTCGGAACGGCGCATCAGCACAAGCGCGCTGGCGCCATCGGATATCGAGCTCGAATTGGCCGCCGTCACCGTGCCGTCCTTGCGGAAGGCCGGCCTGAGCTGGGGAATTTTTTCGATATTGGCGGAGAAAGGCTGCTCGTCGCGGTCCACCACCGTCTCGCCCTTGCGCGTCTTCACGGTCACGGGCGCCATCTCGGCGGCGAAGCTGCCGTCCTCGTTGGCGGTCTTGCCGCGTCCCAGCGAGCGGATCGCGAACTCGTCCTGTTGCTCGCGGGTGAACTGGTATTTTTCCGCCGTGTTCTCGGCGAACACGCCCATCAGCGTGCCCCTGTCATAGGCATCCTCGAGGCCATCGAGGAACATGTGGTCCTTGACCTCGCCGTGTCCCATCCGAAAGCCGCCGCGCGCCTTGGGCAGCAGATAGGGCGCGTTGGTCATGCTCTCGAGCCCGCCCGTCACCATGACATCGGCGCTGCCGGCGGTGATCAGATCGTTGCCCAGCATGGTCGCCTTCATGCCCGAGCCGCACATTTTATTGACCGTGGTCGCCCCGGCGGATACCGGAACGCCGGCGCCGATCGCCGCTTGGCGGGCCGGCGCCTGGCCCTGACCGGCCGGCAGCACGTTGCCCATGATCACCTCGTCGACATCGTCGGGGCTGACGCCGGCGCGTTCCAGGGCCGCCTTGATCGCCACCGCGCCGAGTTCGGGCGCGCTCATCGGCGCCAGGTCTCCCTGAAAGCTGCCCATCGGCGTCCGCGCCATGCCCACGATTACGATCGGGTCTTTCGACATTTCCGCTCTCCCTGCCTGTAAGGATGTACCACGACCGCGCCCGCCATCTTACCCGACGACAGATTCGCCGCGGCCATTATATTAATTTTTGTGCAAGTGCGAAGAAGAATTGTGCACTTGCTCACATGATTGTTACCCCGCTCACCCGTCCGACGACAGCGTGTCGAATACGTCGCCCGCGGCTTCCAGGCCACGCGCGTGCCGGCGATGCCACAGCGCATAAAACAGCAATGTCCAGGCGGCGAACCCGGCGCGCTTGCCGTGGGCGCCGAACAGGGGCGCCACCGCGCCGGGCCGGCAAATTTCATCGATCCCCGGCTGGGCGGCGACCAGTGGTCCCAGTTTTGCGCCGTGGCGCCCTATCCACTCGACCACCGGCACCGTGAAGCCCCGCTTGCGCTCGAAGGCGCGCGAATCCGGCAACCGATCGGCCAGCCACCGGCGCAACAACCATTTGCCGCGGCGGTCGCGGATTTTGAGATCGTCCGGCAGGCGGAAGGCGACCTGGGCAAGGTCCGGGTCGAGAAACGGCGTTCGGCCTTCGACACCATGGGCCATCAGGCAGCGGTCCAGCTTGATCAGAAGGTCGTTGGGAAGCCAACCCGCGCAATCGGTTGCCTGGGATACTTGCAGGCGCGTGCGCCCTGGAAGGGCGACCGTGCTTTCGCTGGCGATCAGGCCGTCGCGCCACGCCGGAGTTTCGTCGCGCAACACGCCGAGCCGGTCGAAAATGCCGCGCGTTCGCATGGGCCGCCCGCCTAGCCACCAGGGCCTGAGCGTGCTGCGGTAACGGCCATAACCGGCGAACAGTTCGTCGCCGCCCTCGCCGCACAGGATCACCTTGACGTCGCGCGCCGCCACCCGCGCCAACTGGTAGGTGGGCACGATCGCGTAATCGGCGCACGGATCGTCCACGGCGGCGGCGATGGCGGGCAGGTCGCGCCAGAAATCGGTCTCGGAAATCTCCAGCTCGACATGCTCCGCCCCCAGCGCCCGGGCCATGGCGCGGGCATGGGCCCGCTCGTCGGGCACGGAGGTGCCCGCGAAGCCGGCGGTGTAGGCGCGAACCGGCTGGTCGTTCAGTCGCGCCATCAAGGCCAGCAAACTGGTGCTGTCGATCCCGCCCGACAGGAACATCCCGTACGGCACGTCGGCGCGCTGGTGGACGCGCACGCTGTCTTCCAAGGCTGCTTCCAGGCGGCGCATGGCATCGTCGACCGACGTGGCCTCGGGCGCGCCGTCGGGCAGGGCGGCGCGGTGGCGGCGCTCCACCACGCGCGCCTTGCTGACCACCAGCGTTTCGCCGGGCAGAACCCGCTTGATGTCGCTGAAGATCGTATCGCGCCCGGTGGTGAACTGCAGCTGCAACAACTCGTCGCGAACGGCTGGATCCAGTTGGCGGGTCGCCAGGCCGGCGGCGATCAAGGCCTGGGGTTCGGACGCGAAGGCGAAGTGGTCCGCGGCCTCGACGTAATAGAGCGGCTTGATTCCGAACGGGTCGCGCGCCAGCACCAGCCGGTCGGCGCCGGGGTCGTGGATCGCGATGGCATACATGCCGCGAAGGAAGCGCGTGAAGTCGAGGCCTTCGCGGCGATAGAGATGAAGCGGCGGTTCGCAGTCCGAGCGGGTCGCCAGTTCCGCGCCGTCCAGGGTGGCGGTCAGCTCGACGTAATTGTAGATCTCGCCATTGGCGATCAGCGACGCGCCGCCGGGTTCCGACAAGGGCTGATCGCCGGTTTCCAAATCGATGATGGCGAGCCGCCGCTGCACCATGGCGGTGCCGCTGGATCGGTGGCGCCCCTCGCCGTCCGGGCCGCGGTGGGCAAGCGCCGTGGCGAACGCGTCGAGCAGGCTTTCCTCGGGCGCGCTGCCGTCGGCGGTCATGATCCCGGCGATGCCGCACATTAGCCGGCGACCGCGTCGAAGAATGCCAGGTAACGATCGACCACCGCTTCCTCGGTGTAGTCGGCCTCGAAGGCGGCGTGGCCCGCCGCGACCAGGTCGGCGGCACGTTGTCCATGTGCCCTATCGATTGCCTCGGCAAGGGCCGCCGCGTCCTCTATCGGGACCAGCAGCCCGGTCTTGCCGTCGTCGATCAGTTGCGCCGGACCGGCCGCCGCGGCGGCCACCACCGGCACCGCGTGCGCCCAGGCCTCGATCACGACGTTGCCCAACGGCTCATGGCGCGACGGGCAGACCAGCACGTCGGCCGCGGCCAACAAGGCGGGCACGTCGTCGCGCCAGCCCAGAAACCGGACGCGCGGCAAGACGCCGAGCCGTTCCGCCCGGTTTTTCAGCGAAGCCTCCAGCGGACCGGTCCCGGCCAGCCACAGCCAGTGACCGGGCAGACGGGCCAAGCCGTCCAGCAGCACGTCGAAGCCCTTGTTGGTGTGCAGCCTGCCCAACGCGAGCAACAGCGGCGCGTCGTCCGGCGTCTTTAGAGAGCCGCGCGGCACCGGCGGCATCGGGTCGGCGGAGACGAAGTTCGGCAGGTAATGGGCCCGCGCCGCCGGCCATCCTTGCGCCACGAGATAATCGACGATGTCGGGCGTGTTGCCGACAAGGTGATCGCAATGACGGTAATACTTCAGATCGTAATAGCCGCCCAACCGGGCGACGTGGAGCGGTTCCGAACCGGCCGCGCGTCGCGGGAACAGGCGCGTGGCGCGGTTCATCCAGGTCAGCGCCACGCGCGGGCGCCAGCGCGCGATTTCGCGCCGCAGGCCGCGCCTGGTGCGCCGGTCGAAAAAGCCGCCGAACGGCTGCGTGACGACGGGCACGCCGGCCGATTCAAGCGCCGCCACCCGGTCCGGCTGGGGTCGGGTCACCACGCGCTGGTCGACGCCGCGTTTCGCGAACGCCACGGCGAGGCGGGTGAAGAACGCCTCGGCGCCGCCATGCGGGGCGCCCGCCATGGCTTGCAGAAGCCGCATTATCCATCCCCGTCGCGCGTTTCGACCTGCGCCTTCAAATGCGCGATCAGCGGATAGAGAGCGGCCATCAGCGCGATGGAGAAACCCCAGCGGCCTTCGCGGTAGCCCTTGCGCAGCCAATAGCACTTGATGAACCGCCCGACGCTTCGCCGCAAGGTCCAGATCATCGGCGGAAGCGGCTTGCCGGATTCGCGCAGGTCGGCCGCGCGCGCATCGGTGTAGCGTTTCATCCGGTCAAGCATGTCGTTGAAGTCGCGGTCGACGTAATGGTCGATCGGCGTGGTCAACCACCGCTTCGGCCCTTCGAGCTTGAGGGACGGGTGGACGCGCTGGTCGCCCCAGCGTTTTGCCCCGCGGCTGAACAGGCGCGGCGCCGCCATCACGCCCCACGAGCCGCCCCAACCGTATCGCACCAGCCGGTCGCCGATATAGTTGTCGAACGGCACCAGAAAATACCCCGGCGCGGCGTCGGCGATGGTGGCGCGGATCTCTTCGAACAAGGCCGCCGGAACCCGTTCGTCGGCGTCGACCTCGAAAATCCAATCGCCGGCGCAGGCTTCGATACCTGTATTGCGCCGGGGTCCTTCCAACGGCCAGTCGCCCTCGATCAGATGCTCCGTGAAGCGTCTGGCGATGTCCTTGGAATTGTCGGTGCAGCCGTCCAGCACGACAACCAGTTCGTCGGCCGGCGCCAGGCGTTCGAGGCAATCGGCAAGCTGGTCCTGCTCGTTGTGAACCACCACCAGCGCCGACAGGCGGGGCGGGTTCATGCCGCCTCTTCCTCGCAGCGTCGCCATAGTCTGATCGCTGCTTCCTCGACATCATCGACGGACAGCGTGCCCATCAGACTGCCCGTGGTCCGGTGGTCGTAGCCCGGCCCGCCCACCAAGTCGTCGTAATCGAGTTGCGTCCGCACCACGGCCGCGCGATCGCCCCACGGCGCGTAGTGCCTCTCACGGCTGGGACCGAACAGTCCCAGCGTCGGCGTGCCGGCGGCGGCGGCGATATGCATCAGTCCGGAGTCGTTGCCGATGAACAGGTTGCAGCGGCGCAACACGGCGTAGGCGGTCAACAGATCGACGCGTCCGACCAGATCGATGCGCCGGTCGCCGGGGATCAGCCGCAGCACGGTTTCCGCGTCCGGGCGTTCGCTCGCGGCGCCCAGAACGACGACGGGAACGCCGGGCAGAATGCCGACATCGTTGGTCAATCGCAGCGCCAGTTCGGCGAACCGTACCCCGTCCCATTGCTTGCCGCGCCAGTTGGCGGTCGGTCCCAGCGCCAGGACCGGACGTCGTCCCGGCACGAGATCGCGCGCCATGTCGAGATGATGCTGGGTGGTCCATAACCGTGGCGCGGGCGGCGGATCCAGGTCCAGTACCGTGGCCAGGCGTTCGACGCGGTGCAGGTTTGAATTGCCGCCGCGCAATATCTCTCGCCGACGGACGCGCAGGAAGTAAGGCGGCGCCGAATTGCGCAGGTCTACGACAAGGTCCCATGATCTGGCGACGCAGGCGCGCCAAAGGCCAAGCCAATGCAGGGACGCCTTGCGTTTTCGCAACGCGATCACCTGATCGACGTTGGGCGCGGCGGCGAACAGGTCCGCGGCGAGCGGCCCGCAAGCGACGGTGATGCGGGCCGAGGGATAGCGTTCGATCAACGTGGCGAGCAATCCCGTCGACAGGACGGCGTCGCCGATCCGAGTGTAGGTTATGAACAGAATATTCATGACACGGTCGGCGCGCCGTCGCCGGTCATGTCAGGAACCCCTCGAAATCCTGGGCCACCCGGTCCCAGCCGCGGCTGCGTTGCAAATCGCGCGCCTTGGCGCTGAGCTGATCGAAAGTCGGCTGGTCGTCGAGCAGGCGGACCGCCAGATTGACGAATGCCTCGTCGTCGGGCGCCAGGAAACCGGTCTGGCCGTTGATAATCCGCTCTTTGACCGCGCCGCGCGCCCGCGCCACCGCTGGCAGCCCGACCGCCTGACTCTCGGCCAGGGTGGTGCATAACATGTCCCGGTCATGCCCGGGATAAAGATGGACCCGCGCGAAGCGGTAGACTTCGGCCATTTCCGGGTCGGGAAGCGGAGGTCGGAAATGGACGCTTTGTTTACGCGCCGCCATCGCCTGGGCGAGCACCGGACGCAGACTTTCCGCGACCTCGCCGCCCAGTTCGCCGCGTTCCAGGGTGCCGGAATAAATGTGAAGTTCGGCCCATGGCACGCGGGGGAAGATGTCGTCCACCCACAGTTTCAGCAACCAATCCAGCCCGTGCGCCGGGTGCGTCGTGACCACGGCCCGAGGCGGCGCCGCCGGCGCCATTTCGGCCGCGTTCAGATAGGACTCGCCAACGCCGGGGACGACGGTCTGGGCCCGGAAGGTGTTCAATGCCTGCGGCACGGCCGCCGTGTGGGCCAAGCTTTGGAACGTCAGGATCGGCCGGTAATCGCTTAGTTTCGCGTAATGCTGACCGTTGGCGAGATAGCCGGGCGGCCCGCTCACCCACAGCGCGCGCCGGTCGGCCTCGGGCACCAGACTCAGCAGCAACGGCTTGCGATGGGCGATCAACCAGTCGCTATGCGCCGCCTTGCAATCGTCGAGTGGCTGCCAGCTGACGCCGTCGACCACGACCGCGCGCGCGCAACGATTGAACACCCGCACCACGTGACCGCGCCGGGCAAGGGCGGCGGCGAGCCCGACCACGGCCTTTTCCGGACCGCCGAGCGGCTGGGTTGTCGGAGACTCTCCGTCGAACGGAACCGAGTCGTCGAGAATGGTGATCAGCATCGTCGCTCTTTATACGACCCTGGCCGGGGGCCGCAAGGCGCGTGGGCAGATGCTCCACGCCCTTGCCACGGCGCGCGCGCCCGCTTAAGTGTAAGCTCGTATCGATCGGACGAATTTGCGGGTGGGCCGGGATGACCGAGAAGGCTTACGTGTTGCTGGAGGACCGCGGTGTCATAGCGTTGAGTGGCGCCGACACGCGTGATTTCCTTCAGGGCGTGATCTCCAACGACGTGGACAAGCTGGGGCGCGCGCGCGCGCTTTATGCCGCATTGCTCACGCCCCAAGGCAAGTTTCTGCATGACTTTTTCGTCGTCGAAACGGCGGACGCGATCCTGCTGGACTGCGCGCGCGCAGGGCTCGACGACTTGGTGCGCCGTTTGACCCTGTTTCGTCTCCGCGCCGACGTTGCGATCGTCGATCGATCCGGCGATTTCGCGGTGGCGGCGCTGATCGGCGAGGACGCGGCGCGGAGCGTCGGGTTGGACGGCGAAACGGCCGGGGCCGCGGCGCCTTTCAGCGATGGCATCGCGCTGGTCGACCCTCGTCTGGCGGCGCTGGGCGCGCGCGCGATCCTGGGCGCCGAGACGGCGGCGCGCGCGCTGGAGGAAGCCGGGCTGATCGCCGCGGAACGCGCCGATTATGAGCGTCGGCGGCTCGCGCTAGGCGTCCCCGACGGTGGCCGCGACATGATCGCCGAGAAGTCCTTCCTTCTGGAATGCAATTTCGAAGAGTTGAACGGCGTCGATTTCGACAAGGGCTGCTATGTCGGGCAGGAAAATACGGCGCGCCAAAAGCATCGCGGCGTGGTGCGCAAGCGGCTGATGCGCGTCGATGTCGATGGCCCGCCGCCCGCGTTCGGAACGCCGATCATGTTGGGCGACAAGGAAGCCGGCGTGATGCGGTCCAGCCTGGATGGCATCGGCATGGCGCTGCTCAGATTGGAGTTCGTGGACCGGTCAGCGCGCGAAAACGCGCCACTGACAGCGGGCGAGGCCACACTGACGCCGGTCAAGCCGGCCTGGGCCGCTTACTGAGCCCGACATGGCCGCGCCGGACGTCAACCGGTGCGGCTGGGCCGGACCCGACCCGCTTTACATCGCCTATCACGACGACGAATGGGGCCTGCCCCTGCACGACGAACGCGCGCTGTTCGAACTGTTGATTCTTGAAGGCGCCCAAGCGGGCCTGAGTTGGCTCACGATTCTTAAGAAAAGGGATGGCTACCGCGCCGCCTTCGACAATTTCGACGCGGTGCGCATCGCCGACTATGACGACGCCAAGATCGCGGATCTGCTGGCCGATCCCGGCATCGTGCGCAATCGCCTCAAGGTCCAGGCCACGATAACCAACGCGCGCGCGTGTCTGGCGTTGCGCGACGCGGGCGACGGGCTTGATGCCTATCTGTGGGATTTCGTCGATGGCGCGCCGATCACCAATCGGTGGCGATCGTTGGAAGAGGTGCCGGCCAGCACCGCGCTATCGGACCGCGTGTCCAAGGACCTGAAGAGCCGGGGCTTCAAGTTCGTCGGGCCAACCATCGTTTACGCCTATTTGCAGTCGGCCGGGCTGGTCAACGACCATGTCGTCGATTGCTTCCGTCACGCGGCGGTCGGCGGCTAGAGCAGATCGTGGTTGATGGGAATCGCCATGGGCGATCCCATCAACCACGTGAATCTGCTCTACTCTATAAGCTAGACCGGATCAGGATTGATCGAACCCCAAAAGTGGGTTCGATCAATCCTGATCCGGTCTAAATCCTCTTAATCGCGCGGCATGTCCAACGCGGCCTGGGCCGCGGCCAGACGCGCGATCGGCACGCGATAGGGCGAGCACGAAACGTAATCCAGTCCGATACGGTGGCAGAACCTGACCGATTTCGGGTCGCCGCCATGCTCGCCGCAAATCCCGAGCTTGAGGTCGGGCCGGGCCGCCCGTCCGCGCTCCACGGCGATTCGCACGAGCTCCCCGACCCCTTCCTCGTCGAGCGATACGAACGGGTCGTGCTCGATGATGCCCAGGTCCTGGTAGGCCGGCAGAAAACGCGCGGAATCGTCGCGGCTGATTCCGAACGTGGTCTGAGTCAGGTCGTTGGTGCCGAACGAGAAAAACTCGGCCGGCCCGGCCAGATCGCCGGCGCGCAGGCATGCCCGTGGCAGTTCGATCATGGTGCCGACCAGGTAGTCGAGCTTGACTCCGGTTTCCTGCTCCACCGCGCCGGCCACCCGAACGATGCGCGCCTTCAAATGGTCGATCTCGGCGCGGGTGACGGCAAGGGGGATCATGACCTCGGGCGACACCGTCCCGCCATCGCGTTTGACCGCGACCACGGCCTCGAAAACGGCGCGCGCCTGCATTTCGTAAATCTCGGGATGGGTTATGCCCAACCGGCACCCGCGATGGCCGAGCATGGGGTTGATTTCGTGAAGCTGCGCCGCGCGCTGGCGCAGCGTTTCGATCGGCGCGTCCGTGGCGCGGGCCAAATCGGCGAACTCGGCATCGGTCTTGGGCAGGAATTCGTGCAGTGGCGGATCGAGCAGGCGAATCGTGACCGGCAGGCCGTCCATGATTTGGAACAGTTCGACGAAATCGTCACGTTGCATGGGCAGGATCTTGGCCAGGGCGTTGTGTCGCGCGGCTTCGTCTTCGGCCATGATCATTTCGCGCATGGCGACGATTCTGGTGGCGTCGAAGAACATGTGTTCGGTGCGGCACAACCCGATGCCCTCGGCGCCAAAACCGCGCGAGGTGCGGGCGTCCTCCGGCGTTTCGGCATTGGCGCGCACCTTGAGCACGCGCACCTCGTCGACCCACCTCATCAGGGTGGCGAAGTCATCGCCCAATTCGGGTTCGGTGGTGGGCACCGCTCCGGCCATGATCTCGCCGGTGGAGCCGTCGATGGTGATGATTTCGCCCGCCTTGATCACCACGCCGCCCGCCGAAAGCGTTTGCGCCGCGTAATCGATACGCACCTCGCCCGCGCCGGCGACGCAGGGCCGACCCATCCCGCGCGCCACCACGGCGGCGTGGCTGGTCATGCCGCCACGACTGGTCACGATGCCGCGCGCGGCGTGCATGCCGTGAATGTCGTCCGGGCTGGTCTCCACGCGGGCCAGTATCACGGCCTCGCCCGCGTGCGCGCGGGCCTCGGCCTCGTTCGAATTCAGCACCAAAACGCCGGAAGCGGCGCCCGGCGAGGCGGCGAGGCCACGCGACAACACGGTCCGCGGCGCGTCCGGGTCCAGCATGGGATGCAGCAACTGGTCGAGCGACGCCGGGTCCACGCGACGGATCGCCTCGGCCCGATCGATCACCCCTTCGTCGGCCATGTCGACGGCGATTTTCAGGGCCGCCCCGCCGGTCCGCTTGCCGGAGCGGGTCTGCAACATCCAAAGCTTGCCCTTCTGCACGGTGAACTCGATGTCCTGCATGTCCCGGTAATGGGTTTCGAGCTTGCCGAACACTTCGATCAACTCCCTGAAAACCGTGGGCATGACCTCTTCCATCGCCGGCATCTCGCTGCCATTGGCTTCTTTGGCGGCGACGGTCAATGTATGGGGCGTGCGGATACCGGCCACCACGTCCTCGCCCTGGGCGTTGATCAGGTATTCGCCGTAGATTTCGCGGCGTCCGGTCGAGGGATTGCGCGTGAACGCGACGCCGGTGGCGCAGTCGTCGCCCATATTGCCGAACACCATGCTTTGCACGTTGACGGCGGTGCCCCAGTCGGCGGGGATGTCGTTCAGTTTGCGATAGGTGATCGCGCGCTGGTTCATCCAGCTTCCGAAGACGGCGCCGATCGCGCCCCATAGTTGCTGTTGCGGGTCCTGCGGGAAGGGCGCGCCGTGTTCGTCCTCGATCTTCAGCTTGTACCGCTTGATCAGATATTCCCAATCCTCGGCGGACAGGTCCGTGTCGAGCGTGTAGTCGTGGTCTTCCTTGTAGATTTCCAGCAGGTCCTCGAAATGGTGGTGACCCACATCGAGCACCACGTCGGCATACATCTGGATGAAGCGGCGGTAGCTGTCATAGGCGAACCTGGGATCGCCGCTGTTTCGCGCCAGGCCCGCGACCGTCTGGTCGTTGAGGCCGAGGTTCAGCACCGTGTCCATCATGCCCGGCATCGAGGCTCGTGCGCCCGAGCGCACGGATACCAGCAAGGGGTTGTCGGCGTCGCCGAACCGCGCGTCGACGGCGGATTCAACCTGCGACAGGGCCGCCGAGACCTGATCGGTCAAGGCGTCGGGATAAGCGCGGTCGTTGTCGTAATAGGCGCTACACACTTCCGTCGTAATCGTGAAACCGGGCGGCACCGGCAGGCCGAGATTGCTCATCTCCGCCAGGTTGGCGCCCTTGCCGCCCAGAAGTTCACGCAAATCGGCGCGGCCCTCGGCCGACCCCGCGCCGAAACTGTAGACCCACTTGGACATGGTCACCCTATCCTTCGATCTTGGAGAAATCCGCCACGGTCGCCAGCGCGGCGCGAATCTGCGACAGCATGCGAAGCCGGTTGCGGCGCACCTCCGGTTGGTCGCAATTCACCGTGACCTGGTCGAAAAAATCGTCGACCGGCGCCCGCAACACGGCCAGCGTGGCCATGGCGTCGGTGTAATTCTCGTTTTTGAGCGCCTCCGCGATGTCGCTTTGTACCGTCCCCAGCCGATCGTTGAGAACACGTTCGGCATCCTCTTGAAGAAGCGCGGCGTCCGGCGCGCCATCGTGCGACGTCTTGTCTTTGTCTTCCTCGATGCGGACGATGTTGCTGGCCCGCGTATAGGCCGTCAGCAGATTGGCGCCATCGTCGCTATCGAGAAATTCCTTCAGTGCCTCGGCGCGCGCCACCAGTCTGACCAAGTCGTCCTCGCCGCCGACGGCGAACACGGCGCTGACCAGATCGTGTTTGAGGCCGCTTTCGCGAAGGTGAACCTTGAGCCGGTCGGATAGGAATTCGATCAGTTCAAACAATTGTTTATCGACTTTTTCATCCCGCCCGGGAATCGATATCAAAGTGCGCCCGATAGCCGCCGTGCGACCATCAGCCTTCAGGTTCCTTTGCCAAGTCTGATGATGAAGTTTGAGGGAAGATTCCATGACTGGCCATAGCGATAAGCGAAGCTTATTTTCCAGGATCAGCCGGATGACGCCGAGACCGGCGCGACGCAAGGCGAAGGGGTCTTTCGAGCCGGTCGGCCGCTCGTCGATGGCGAAAAACCCGACCAGGCTGTCGATCTTGTCCGCCAGCGCCACCGCCACGGAAACCGGCTTGGTCGGGCAGGCGTCGTTGGGCCCCAGCGGCGAATAATGTTCGGCGATGGCGTCGGCGACTTCGGGCGCCTCGCCGTCGTTCAGCGCGTAGTGGCGCCCCATGATGCCTTGCAGCTCGGGAAATTCGCCGACCATGGCGGTGGTCAGATCGGCCTTGCACAAGCGCGCCGCCGAGCGCACGCGGTCCTTGTCGGCGCCCGGCACATGGTCCGCGATTTCGGTGGCCAGAGCCTGGATTCGATCCACCTTCTGGTCCACCGTGCCAAGCTTGGCGTGGAACACGATCTGGCCCAGCGCCGGCGCGCGGCTGGCCAGGCCGCGCTTGCGGTCCTGGTCCCAGAAGAACTTCGCGTCGTAAAGCCGCGCGCGCAACACCCGCTCGTTGCCGGTGGCGATCGCCGCGCCGCCGTCGGGCGCCACCATGTTCGACACCAGGATGAACCGCGGCGCCAACGCGCCGTCCGTCGTGAACAACGGAAAATACTTTTGATGGCTTTTCATCGAGGTGATCAACACCTCGTCGGGCACGTCGAGAAACGCCTCGTCGAACCGCCCCATCATCACCACCGGCCATTCGACCAGCCCGGCGTTCTCCGCCAGCAAGGCGGGATCGTCACGAAACACCAAGCCGTCGGCCTCGGCGAGCTTGCGCGCCTCCGCGGCGATAAGGTCGTAGCGCTCCCGCGCGTCCAAAATCACATGAGCATCGCGCAGTTTCGCGCGGTAATCCTCGAAGCCCGAGACCGCGAACGCCTCGGGCGCGAGGAAGCGGTGACCGCGCGTCTCATTCGTGAAGGGCAGGGCGATCGCCGGAAAGGCTGGGTCGATCGTTGCCAACCCAATTTCGCCGTCGATCGTCGCGCCATCGAATAGGCACAGAACGTGATGGATCGGCCGCGCCCAGCGCACCGCGGTATTGGCCCACCGCATCGATTTTGGCCATGAAAATCCGTAGATCAGTTCGGGCAGCTTTTCGCTCAACAGTTCGGCGGTCGCGCGGCCCTTTTTGTCGATCACCGCGAAATAGAATTCGCCCTTGGCGGTTTCGCGGGTCTGCAAGTCCTCAAGCGCCAGTCCGGCCGATCCGAGAAAACCCTGGACCGCTTTTTCGGGCGCGCCGACGCGGGGCCCGCGGCGTTCCTCGGTGACATCGGGCTGCATGGCTGGAAGGTTTTCGACCACGCCGGTGAGGCGGCGGGGCGTGGCGAAGGTCTTCACATCTTCGGCTGGCACGTTGAAACCGCAGTCGATCGTCAGTTCGATCAACATCTCGCGAAAATTATCCGCCGCGCGCGTCTGCATGCGGGCCGGGATTTCCTCGGTGAAAATCTCGATCAGGAGTTCGGGCATGTCAGGTGCTTGCCTGTTCGCGGGCCAGCCAGGCCTCGCAGCAGCCCTTGGCCAGGGCGCGGACGCGGGCGATATAGGCGGCGCGTTCGGTGACGCTGATCACCCCGCGCGCGTCCAGCATGTTGAACAGATGGCTGGCCGCGATGCACTGGTCGTAGGCCGGCAGCGGCAGGCCGCGCGACAGCAGCGCGGCGCATTCACTCTCGGCGTCCTCGAAATGGCGCAGCAGGATGTCCACGTCGGCGTGTTCGAAATTACTCGCCGAATATTCGCGCTCGGCCTCCAGGAACACGTCGCCATAGCTGGTGCCGGCGCCGTCCCAATCGAGGTCGTAAACGTTCTCGACCCCTTGAACATACATGGCCAGGCGTTCCAGCCCGTAGGTCAGCTCGCCCGAGACCGGAGCGCAGTCGAGGCCGCCGACCTGCTGGAAATAGGTGAACTGCGAGACCTCCATGCCGTCGCACCACACCTCCCAGCCCAGGCCCCAGGCACCCAGCGTCGGGCTTTCCCAATCGTCCTCGACGAAGCGGATGTCGTGCAGGCCGCGCTGGATGCCCAAGTCGTAAAGGCTTTCCAGATAAAGCTCCTGGATATCCAGTGGCGAGGGCTTGAGGATAACCTGGAACTGATAGTAGTGCTGCAGCCGGTTGGGGTTTTCGCCGTAACGCCCGTCCGTGGGCCGGCGCGACGGCTGCACATAAGCGGCGCGCCACGGGCGCGGGCCCAGGCTGCGCAGCAAGGTGGCGGGATGAAAGGTACCGGCGCCCACCATCATGTCGTATGGCTGTAGCAACACGCACTCGCGCGCCGCCCAGTACGCTTGCAGTTTGAGGATCAGGCTTTGAAAGCTGGGCGCGGGTGGCTCTGATGGGGCCATGGCCCGATTATGCGTGAGAGTTGGCTCTAGGTGCGGCGCAACATAAGCCCGGGGCGGGGCATGGTCAAGCGCGCCACGAAGAGGGAACCATGGTGTTGGAAAACGCCGGGTTCAACCAGGATAAGGGCAGTCGTCGCGGCCGCAGGAACGGGCGCCGCGGGCGCTGACGAAGGTGCCGCAGGTGGGGCAGGCGATCATGTCTTCCGTGTCGGGCTCGTCGATTGGCGCGGCCTTCGCGGCCTGCTTGGTATCGCGCTTCGCTCGTTTCAAGCGCGCGTTGCGCTGTTTCTCGACGCGGCCCAGCAGCTTGAATCCGTACCAAACGATCAAGATGATCGCGATCGTGAAAATCAGTTTTTGGAGGCTGAAGCCGAACATGATGCTCCTACTTAGATGGCTGGCGCGGCCGGGGTCAAGGTTTACGAACGCGGCCGGGTCGGTTGGTCAAAGGCCGTAACGTGACCACAGGGCCCGCGTTTCAAGCGCCTCGAACAGGTTCAGTACCAGTTCGTCCGTTCCGAACGCGGCCAAACCCAGCTTGCGGCGCAGCCACCGTTTGGGCGTGCTGACGACGCGCAGCCGCACCTTGTCGCCGAAACGCTCGCGCAGCACGGCGCGCATATCGCCGATTCCATCCACCAGCCCCAGGTCGAGCGCGCGACCTCCGGTCCAGATGTCGCCGTTGAACAGGGTTTCGTCGTCGCCCTTGAGGCGCTTGCCGCGGCGGTCGCGGACATGGTCCTTGAAGCTTTGGTGAACGTCTCTTTGCAGCAGCTTGAGCCGCTCGACTTCGTCGGGGTCCTCGGGCTTGAACGGATCGAGGATCGCTTTGTTCTGGCCCGCGGCATAGATACGGCGCTCGATCCCCAGTTTTTTCAGGGCCTCCGGGAACCCGAAGCCGGCCGAGACCACGCCGATGGAGCCGATGATAGAATTGGTATCGGCGAATATCTCGTCCGCCGCGCAGGCCAACCAATAGCCGCCCGACGCGGCCACGTCCTCGACGAAGCTGAACACGGGCAGGTTCTTTTCCCGCGCCAGGGCGCGCACCCGCCCGGCGATCAGCGCCGATTGCACGGGTGAGCCGCCCGGCGAGTTGATCGCCAGCGCCACCGCCTTGACGCCGCGAAGCGTGAACGCCTGTTCGATCGCCCCGGCCAGGCCGGCCAGGTTGAGACTGCCGCGGAACGGCTGCGGCGTGGGCGAAATAACACCACTGAAACGCAGCACCGAAACCACTGGAACCGAGGGGCCGAACGGCCACAAAGACATCGCCATCATCGTTCTCCCGGGCGCCAACATAGGGCCGGGCGTGGGGTGGGTCCAGCCGCGCCCGGTGGCGATGTCAGAATTCGATCGGCGCGGCGCCGCGCAACACGGCCTCGGCGGCCGGCGTGTAATCGCCGTTCGTCTCGTGCAGCGCCATGCCGGCGAGAAGCCGAGTCGGTGAAGCGACGCCGGTACGCGCCCGCACCAGCACCCGCTTGGCCGGGGCGCCCTGGCGCGGCCACAGCGGCATCACGGCGATGTCGCCGGCAACAGTGCGCAGCAAGGCCAGCAGTTCGTCCAGGCGGTCGGCGCGATGGATCAGGGTCACGGTGCCCTTGCGGCGCGCGCGCGAGGCCGCCACGGCGATCCAGTCAGCCAGAGTCGCGCCGGTTTCGACGGCGGACGGGTCGTCGCGCGCGGACGGTTCGGCGCGCTCTTGCGGCAGATAAGGTGGGTTGGCCATCACATGATCGTATTCGCCACCCAGGTCCGCCGGTGGTCCGGCGATATCGCCCTGGACCACGGACACACGGCCGGCCATGCCGTTGAGCGCGATATTTTCATCGGCGAGGCGCGTCAACTCCGGCTGAAGCTCAAGGCCCGTGACCGCGCAGCCCGGTACGCGCGCCGCCAGACACAGGGCCGCGGCGCCGACGCCCGTGCCCAGGTCGAGCACCCTGTCGCCCTCGCCGGCCGGCACCGCCGCCGCCAGTAGAACCGGGTCCACGGCGGCGCGATACCCTGTCGCCGGTTGTACCAGGCGCACCTGGCCGCCGAGGATACGGTCGCTGGAAGGCGTCCGTTCCGGCGGCGCCGTGTCAGGTCGTGGAATAATCTTCGCCCGCTTCGCGCAGCACCCGCCGGGCCGCCTCCAGGTCCGCGTCCACGACCATGATGCGGCGTGGAATGGCGCCGATCGAGCCCTCCACGATGCTGGAATGGGTGTCCATCACCAGCGCCTCGATGTGTGCGTCGGCAAGCAACGCCACGACCCAGGAAATCTGCACGACATCGTTGGTCCGCAGCAATTCTTTCATGGTGTCGCCATAAGCGGTTCACCCATCGGTCCATGCCGTCCGGCGCTTGACCGAAGCCATGGAACTTCTATGCTCGACCCTCAAGAGCGTGGCGTCAAGCGTACGCCGCGCGTCGGTTTCGGCGCATCGAGGGAGGTTGGCATCGTGGCGTTGGCGGCCGGTGTCGAGGAAGAGCGTTTTCGCGCCACGCGAGCGACACTCGACGCGTTGCAGACTCTGGTCGGCGGCGATCTGCTGGCCGTGAATCGCGCGGTGGTCGATCACATGCAAAGCCCGGTCGCGCTGATCCCGCAACTGGCGGGGCATATCGTCGCGTCGGGCGGCAAGCGGCTGCGTCCCATCATGACCCTGATTTCGGCGCGCCTGTGCGGCTATACGGGGACCCGGCACATTCCGCTGGCGGCTTGTGTCGAGTTCATCCATACCGCCACCCTATTGCACGACGACGTGGTCGACACCAGTGAGCTGCGTCGCGGCGAAGCCACCGCCAACGCGGTGTGGGGCAATCAGGCGAGCGTGCTGGTGGGCGATTTTTTGTTCAGCCGCGCGTTTCAGTTGATGGTCGAGGATGGCTCGCTGCGCGTGCTAGAAATTTTGTCTTCGGCCTCGGCGGTGATCGCCGAAGGCGAAGTGATGCAGTTGATCACGTCCAACGACACATCGACCAGCGAGGACGACTACCTGGCCGTGATCACCGCCAAGACCGCGCGGCTGTTCGCGGCCGCCTGCGAAGTCGGCGCGGTGGTGGCGGAGCGGCCGGACGAAGACTGCCGCGCGCTGGCCGATTACGGCCTCAATTTCGGCATCAGTTTTCAACTGGTCGACGACGCGCTCGACTATTCGGCGAGCCAGGCGACCTTGGGCAAGACCGTGGGTGACGACTTCCGCGAAGGCAAGATCACGCTGCCGGTGGTCCTGGCCTACGCGCGGGGCGACGAGACGGCGCGCGCTTTCTGGCGCCGCGCGTTGGAAAGCGGCGTGCAGAACGACGACGACCTGGAACACGCGATCGCGCTGATGGAGGCGAGCGACGCTCTCACTGACACCATCGCCCGCGCGCGCGTATATGGCGCCACCGCGCAAGGGGCGCTGTCGCGCTTTCCCGACAGCGTGGAGACGCGGGCGCTGATCGAGGCGGCGGAGTTCTGCGTCGAGCGCGCCTACTGATTTTCGTGGCCGCCTGTTGTGAAGGGGGCACTGCGCCGCCTTGCCCCGGATCGGCGATGGCGTTATAAGTCCCGCCGCGGCGCGGGACGCCGTCGGCGCCGGAGTGTAGCTCAGCCTGGTAGAGCACTGTCTTCGGGAGGCAGGGGCCGGAGGTTCGAATCCTCTCACTCCGACCAATCTTTTCAATGGCTTAGGGGGTAATCCCTGAGCCCTTTCCATTTATACCCCACTGTATCCCCACAACCGATTCGCTTAAATGCACAGCAAGCTCTTGTTTCTGAGAGTGCCCTTACACAGCCCTAGCTGCCTCAGGAGCCCTCAGCACAGCCCTAGCAGCCTCGGGGCTTGCCTCC
>SMVB01148838.1_pt1 | contig 22736 bp, 18 predicted proteins | sample 2456461 | NCBI WGS metagenome assembly SMVB01 (sample SAMN11095934, study PRJNA526329) | marine sediment metagenome | biome: Marine sediment; feature: Surficial sediment; material: Deep marine sediment; isolation source: Hadal surficial sediment | place: Pacific Ocean | collected 2014-05 | depth...
CCGGAATTAAGCTTGTAACCGTTGATATTCGCACAGGCTTGATTCCTGATGAAGGGGTTGCGGATGTCTTGCAGGTGGCGGTAAAAGATGAAGTCGAATTGATGCCGCCAAACGAAGAGCAGGAGGAGACTCCGGTCGAGCCTGAATCAAGTAGTATGCTCACGACAGAGGAGCTCAATGCTATTCCAATCCCTTAAATACATTTTTGCCAGGGTCGGTCTGTCATTTTTCCTATTTGTTGGGGTAGGCTTCTCTGTCCTCTATTTTATTCACGAACTGACTTTTCCCAACCAGGCCTTCGATGATTCCACCATCCAATGGGCGATGGCTGTCGTGAGTACTTTTTTTGGATTTTTTGCTTATAGCATGGTTGGCGAGCAAAAGTTCCAAAACGCGTTCCATGCTTTGAAAAATGTTGGGGCCAAGAGTAATATTGAAGATGTAATCCAACGTTTTGAAGCATTGGTTTATTTCACTTATTCCTCATATTTTCTTCCAGGGGAAGGACGCCGGTTTCGCGGACTGGTGGTTCGCAAATATGCCGATTACCTTCTTTCCATAGGCAGACAAGATCTAGAAGCGCTTCGAATCTATTTGAAGGCCTTTTTGCACAACCCGAAAAAGTCCAAGTTCCGAGCGCCATTGCTTACCATCATGGACCAGGGAGTGGATCTTGAAGAAAACGAAATCGATTTGCTTCTGGTGATGTTAAAAGCGGAAGATTTTCACGATGATGTCATCACCAATCACCTGGCGACAGTATTTTTAAAAAAACAGGTGATCACAGGAAAAACCGAACCCTTGTTTTTGGCCGCAGTGGAAAACGGGTGTTCGGATGCCGAAGCCATTTTGCGTTTTGTTGTTCCTATTCTCCTTTCCCATAAACGATCCGACGAAATTGCTCTGCGATTTTATTTGGAAGCTTTGCCCTGTCATCTGGAGGGAGATGAAATCATCCGGGATATACTGAGCCGTAGTTATTGTGAAGGGCATTTCCAGGGAGTCGATCCAGTGCTTCAGGAACGGTGCGGTCAGTTATTCTTCGCCCTTCCACCCGAAGCGCAGGAAACTTTGAAATCCGAAGTGGAAGCGAGCCGGATTTCAGGTCGATTGAAAAAAGTGAAGCTTTTTCATCGCGAGGACCTGCGGGAATTGGAGAGGCTGAAAGTGGCATTGGGTATAGAAAAATCCACCCTTGGCTTGATTGCCGATGCTATCCAATGGCCTATAAATTTATTCAAAGGGCTGGTGAAATCTGTCCTCCTTAAAATCATAGATGGCCTCGTGCTCTTTGGCAGAGCTGGCCTGGCAATGAAGCTGGTTATCCTGGCAGTCATCTTCGTATGGATCATCAGCGGATTGAGCTATATGGAATGGCGTGAGCAACAGGCTAAGGAGATCGAGGCGGTTGTCCCTCCGGTGGAAAAGGCCGCAGTTCCCGCCAACGTTTCTGCCGGTCAACAAAACAAAGTTCATACTATTCAAGTAGCGGCGGTGACCTCGCCCCAGCAAGCGAAACGCTTGGTCAGCCATCTCAAGAAAAAAGGTGTGAAAGGGCTTTATATGGTTCAGGCAAAAAGGAAGTCCGGCGGCACCTGGTATAAAATTCGCATCGGACAATTCGCCACCGAAGAAGAGGCCAAGAAATATGCCAATCAGCTGAAGGAAGCCAAGTCCATCAAAAATTATTTTGTAAGATCGTTTTTTCGTGCCCCTACAGAACATTAAGCTTAAAACATGGCCATTAAATTAAATTACGAAAACGCACGATCATTCATTTCCGATGAAGAGATTGCGCAGGTAGTCCCGCAGGCTCAGAAACTCCATCAGGATTTGGAGGAGGGGAAGGGACAGGGAAACTCAGCGCTGGGTTGGTTGCACCTGCCGTCCCGGACAGCCCCGGAGTTAATCGAAGATATTGTGCAGTCGGCGAAAAAAATCCGCGAGTCCAGCGAAGTGATGATCACGATTGGTATCGGCGGGTCTTACCTTGGCGCGCGTGCGGGAATTTCTTTTCTTGAACCTGCCATGTTTGGACAGTCGGGAACACTGGAAGTGGTTTTTGCAGGACAGAACCTGAATTCGGATTATCACGCGGATTTGTTTGACTATCTTGCTGATAAGGATTTTTCTCTGAACGTCATTTCCAAATCCGGCACGACCACCGAACCGGCGATTGCCTTTCGATTATTGAAAGAATTGCTGGAGAAAAAATATGGTGCGGAGAAAGCCGGAGATCGAATCATTGTCACCACCGATAAAACCCAGGGAGTTCTCAAACAGCTAGCGAATGAAAAGGGCTACAAATCCTATGAAATTCCCGCTGATGTTGGGGGTCGGTATTCGGTTTTGACTCCAGTAGGTTTATTGCCCATGGCGGCCGCTGGAATCGATATTCAAGCTTTGATTGCTGGTGCGCAAGCGGAGGAATCCACGTTTGCTGATTTCACTCACCTGGAAGATTCGCCCGCTTATCTGTATGCCATTCTTCGCCACCTATTTTACGGCAAAGGCAAGTCTATCGAGATCATGGCCTCATTTCATCCGGCTATGAAGTATGTTCAGGAATGGTGGAAACAGTTGGCAGGTGAAAGTGAGGGCAAGCAGGGGCGGGGAATTTTCCCGGCCCCGGTAGAATACACCACGGATTTACACTCACTTGGGCAATGGATTCAAGATGGGCCGCGGTCGATTTTTGAAACTTTCATCCTGCTGGAAGGCTCCAATCGGCAAGTGAAAATACCCGCTTTGCAAAATGATGAAGACGGTTTAAACTACCTCGCCGGGAAAACACTGGATTTTGTCAACGATAAGGCTTACAAAGGGACTGCAATGGCCCACTTGGAGGGCCAGGTTCCGAATATCACAATTACCAATAAGGACCGGACGGCCGAATCTTTGGGACGGCTGTTTTATTTTTTTCAACGCGCGGTGGCCATGACGGGGTATCTGCTGGATGTCAATCCCTTCGACCAGCCGGGTGTTGAATTGTATAAAAAAAATATGTTTTCTCTTTTGGATAAACCCAGATTTGAGAAAGGGAAATAACATAGAGGCTGTCAGTCAAATACTGTTGGATATGAAAATAGCAAGGACATTGCCAATTAAAAAAGTGAGAAAGGAAAGTAACATGGATACGGCCAGTCAAAAACTGGATGATGTTATTCATCAAATTGCCTTTGAAAATATTACAGGCGACGCACCTGCGAGCCACTCGTCTGCCCTATTGGCAAAACTGCAATCACTAGGGACGCAAGTATGGGTCGACACCGGTGATTTGGATAAAGCCAAAGAGGTCTGGCAAGGGGAAATGACGGCCCTCACCACCAACAACACCTTGGCAAATCAGGTGGTGCAGACCGGAATTATGGATCAAATCATTCGTGATTCCATCGAAAAAATTCAGGGCACGGCTCCTGGTCTTTCGACAGAAGAAATGGTGATGGAGATTGGATTCATCATTAATTGCAAGATCGCCCTGAGGTTGGTGCAGGCGTTCAAAGTGAAAGTGAGCGTCGAGTTGCATCCTTCGATTTCCCGGGACTATGAACAAACGCTCAACTTTGGCAGGCGGTATTACAAAATTTGCCCGGAATACTTTACTGTCAAAATTCCTCTGACGCCCGAGGGTTTGTTGGCCACGCGACAACTTCGCAAAGAGGGAATCCCGATCAACTTTACCCTGGGGTTTTCCGCACGGCAAAACTATCTGACTGCCCGGTTGTCCAACCCGAATTACGTCAACGTATTTTTGGGGCGGCTCAATCAGGTGGTGGTAGAGAACACCTGCGGCAATGGCGAGATGGTAGGCGAAAAAGCTACACTGTCGACCCAGAAAGCTCTACGTGAAGTGCGGGATCGATTTTCAGACGTGACGACGCATTTGATTGCCGCCAGCATCCGCAGTGGCAAGCAGGTGGCTTTCCTTGCGGGTGTGGATGTGTTGACCATTCCTCCCCCGGCTCTTAAGGATTTTGTGGGATCGGGTGTTGCCGTTGAAGAAATCACATGCAACATTGACCGGGAGATTCATCCGGGGATCGAGCCGGATCATTCTCTGCGGAAACGTTTTGACGCCTTATGGAGTTTGCCGGAATCCTTTGTTTCGTTAGTGGACGATTTGCTATCCCACGAGGGCCTCGATGATTTTAACGGCGCGCAGTTGGAACAATTTTGTAAAGAAAAAGGAAGCGATATTTTTTATTCATTCTCCGATGCGGACTTAAAGAAGATTCAAGGTAAAGGCAAAATTCCTTGCATTGCAGATTGGCCAGAATCCGTTGCTGTGGACGATTTGATGACCCAATCGGCCTTGCAATCCTTTGCCAAGGACCAAAGTGCGTTGGATGAAAGAATTCGATCGTTTCTCTGATCGGCACGCTGGTGACGCCAGGAGGGCTGGATGATTCTTGCAGGTGACGTTGGTGGTACAAAAGTCAATCTGGCACTATTTAATGAGCAAGACGGCGACTTGGTGGAGGTCGAGCAAGCTACTTTCAAGAGCGCCGAGTTCTCCGGCCTGAACGAAATCCTCGAAGATTTTGCAGGCGACCAAAAAGGAAAAATTTCTCGCGCTGGATTTGGAGTTGCTGGTCCGGTGCGTGACGGGTATTGTGAAGTCACCAACCTGAAAAACTGGCGGGTGAACAAAGCCGAGATTCAACAACAATTGAGAATCGATTCCGTCTGGCTCCTTAATGACTTGACGGCAATGGCTTGTTCTGTGCCATTTTTGTCTGCAGAGGATTTTCATACATTGCAAGCAGGGACTCACGACCCACTTGGCAGAGTGGCGGTCATTGCGGCGGGAACTGGTTTGGGGCAGGCGTTCTTAGTTCCGCAAGAGCATGGGCGGTACTTGCCAATCGATACAGAGGGTGGGCATTGCGACTTTGCTCCCAGAACCGAGCGGGAAATAGAGTTAATCCAGTTTCTTAAGAATGAGTTCCCAAGGATAAGTATTGAAAGGGTTTTATCGGGCGCTGGACTGACCAATATTTATCGCTTTATCTCTCAAAGTCTTTCCATTCAACCAGAACCTGGATTGACGCCAGATGTTTCACTGGAGGAAAGGGCCAGAGCTATCGTTCGTCTGGGGCTTGCCGGTGAGTCAACGGCTTGTCAGCAGGCACTGGAATTGTTTGTGGGTGTTTTTGGCGCGGTTGCTGGGAATATGGCCCTGCAGTTGCTGACCCGAGGTGGCGTGATCCTTGGCGGCGGAATTGCTCCGGCGATCATTTCGCTTCTCAAGCAGGGAAAGTTTATGCAGTGCTTTCGCGACAAAGGACGGTTTTCCGGCTTCATGAAAGAAATCCCGGTGCGCGTGATATTGAATGAAAAAGCGCCTCTGATAGGAGTGGCGCAATACGCATTAGGCAAGCGGTTTTTACGAAATATTTAACATTTTTAGCAGGCAGACATGGATATACAAGTAAAAAAAATAGTTCTCGCTTACTCCGGCGGACTCGACACCTCGGTGATTATCAAATGGCTGAAAGAAAAATATGACTGCGAGATCATCGCATTTGTCGCCGACATTGGCCAGGGGGCTGAATTGGATCCTTTGCGGGAAAAGGCCCTCGCCACGGGAGCATCAAAAGTTTATATCGAGGATTTGAAGGAAGAGTTCGCGAAAGATTTCGTTTTCCCAATGCTGAGAGCCAACGCGTTTTACGAACACGATTATCTTCTTGGGACTTCCATTTCGCGACCGCTCATTGCCAAGGAGCAAATCCGCATTGCCGCGTTGGAAGGAGCCGATGGCGTGTCACATGGTGCAACTGGTAAGGGCAATGATCAGGTGCGGTTTGAATTGGCGTATCAAACTATGAACCCGGATATAAAAATCATTGCTCCCTGGCGGCACTGGGAATTGACATCGCGCACCCTGTTATTCGATTACGCCACAGCGCATAATATTCCTGTTCCCGTAAGTAAAGACAGGCCCTACAGTATGGACCGCAATCTTTTTCATATTAGTTATGAAGGGGGTGTTCTGGAAGATCCGTGGTATGAGCCTGATGAAGATATGTTTTTATTAACGGTATCGCCAGAGAAAGCGCCAGACAAACCCACCTATCTTGAGATCCAGTATGAAAACGGCGATCCGGTTGCCATCAACGGTGAGCGCATGTCCCCTGCGGTTCTTCTAGTGCAATTGAATACCATTGCCGGGGAGAACGGGGTTGGCCGAATCGATATTGTCGAGAACCGCTTCGTTGGCATGAAATCACGCGGAGTGTACGAAACTCCTGGAGGAACCGTATTGCATCAGGCGCACCGGGCTGTGGAGTCGGTTACTCTGGATCGGGAAGTCATGTACTTGCGCGATTCATTAATTCCCGCGTATGCGAAAATGATTTACAACGGATTCTGGTATGCGCCAGAACGCCAATTATTGCAAAAAACCATGGACCATGCTCAGGTAAATGTAAATGGAATAGTTCGCTTGAAACTTTATAAAGGCAATTGTATGGTGACCGGAAGAAAAGCTGACAAATCCCTATATGACCAGGATATCGCCACTTTTGAAGAGGGAGATGGTTATAGTCAGGATGATGCAGAAGGATTTATCCGCCTCAATGCTCTACGTCTTAAAATCCACTCGAAGATTTTTGGCTATTGATAACTGCATAATTTATTTGAGTATGCTCGCCAAATCCGTTACATTTAAAGAGTAAGGTTATTGAAACTTAAGGCCTTAAGAGGGCTTTCAGTTCTCGAAACTTTTCTGTTTTTACGTTTAAAAAAGCCTTTTTCAAACGGTTTGGGTAATTGTAAAGCTGAAATTTTGGGTTGCCCTGAACTAATCAAAAATCTCTTGTGAAAACCACATCTATGCCCAAGAATTCCATACTTGTCGTTGACGATGAACAAAGTTTGCGCGAACTATTGACCATCATGCTGGAAAAAGACGGCTATAAGGTCACCTGTTCCGAAAGTGGTGAGAAGGCCATCGAGGAAATTCATAAAAATGAATTTGATCTGGTCATCACCGATTTTAAAATGCGTCAGGCAAATGGGATCAATGTATTGGAGGTCGTCAAAAAAGAACAGCCCAAAACTCCAGTGGTAATGATGACGGCCTACGCGTCCGCAGAAACTGCTGTCGAGGCGATGAAGAAGGGTGCCTATGACTACATCTCTAAACCGTTCAATGTAGAAGAACTGCAACTGATTGTTAAGAATGCGGTGGAGATGAAAAAACTCAGCGATGAAAATCGACATCTTAAATCCGCGTTAAACGACAAGTATCAATATTCCAACATCATCGGTAAAAGCCCGGCGATGCAAAAAGTTTTTGCCCTGATCGAAAAGATAGCCAATAGCAACGCCACCGTATTGATTCATGGAGAAAGTGGTACTGGCAAAGAATTGGTAGCCAAGGCGATTCACTTTAATGGTGTGCGACGCAACTATCCATTCGTTTCCATCAATAGTGGTGCTATACCGGAAAACCTGCTCGAAAGCGAATTGTTTGGCCACGAAAAAGGGGCTTTTACCAGCGCAGATTCGACAAAAGTGGGGCTGATGGAAGTTGCTAATAAGGGAACCTTTTTCCTCGATGAAATTGGCGCAACGCCGCTCAACCTGCAAGTCAAATTACTTCGGGTCTTGCAGGAAAGGGAGTTCACCAGGGTCGGCGGCACGAAATCCACGAAAGTGGACTTAAGATTCATTGCCGCGTCCAATCTTAATTTGGCCCAGGCGGTGCAGGATAAACTTTTCAGAGAAGACTTGTATTATAGGCTGAATGTGATTCCTATTCCGCTTCCGCCGTTAAGAGACCGGCGTGAGGATATTCCCCAATTGGTCAATCATTTCATTGAAAAGTACAACAAAAATCGCCCGGCGAATAATAAGATCAAAGGCATCAACCAAGAGGCAATCAACGTATTAGAAAAGTATTATTGGCCTGGCAATGTCCGCGAATTGGAGAATGCTATTGAACGAGCGGTTGTCCTGGAGATGGACGAATATATTCACCTCCATAGTTTGCCGGAAGACATTCTGGGTGGCGCCAAAATCAATAGGGAAGTACTACCGCAAGTTGGTAAGGACCCGATCGATCTGGAAAAAACCCTCGACCAGATTGAAAAGGACATGCTTCGCGGAGCCTTGAACCAATCTAATGGGATCATAAATCGGGCGGCGCAAATGCTTAATTTAAGTTTCCGTTCCATGCGTTATCGCATTCAAAAGCATCAATTAAAAGGCAAAGAATTGTCCTAAGCCTAATTCCTTGTTAGACTCCCCCTCGTTCCCAATTTTACAGGGGACCTTTAATAACTGCCACTGCCTTGAGTGTTCGGCATCACCAAACAAAATCTCTTGCTCATATTCCCCGTAGAGGTTACTCTACCCTTAGTGTAAGGCATTACTAAACAATATCTCTTTGCTCATATCTCTTGCGGACGTTGTCCGCCTTGCTCAAGTTTCCTGCGGGCGTGGCCCGCCTTGTTCATATTTCCTGCGGACGTTATCCGCTCTCACCATGGAATTTCCACCCGGCGTCATGCAACAAAATAAAATCAATAAAAAATATATAAAAAGGTTTACCGGTTTCTGGCATGGAGTGGTCCTGCTGATTATATTTCTTGGGCTATGGGTCCTGCCGGTGAATGCTGAGGAGAAAAATGATCTCCCTATGCCTCCAGCAAGTGATGCTTTTGGTAGGGCGGAATACTATTTTTACTCAGGCGAACTGCTCAAGGCGCAGGCCTTTTACCAAAGTTTTGTCAAGAGCCGGCCCAAACGCACGCAAGGGGAAAAAGCTCTATTCCGTTTAGGGGAAATTGAGCAACTGCAGAAATCCTACACCACAGCATTGCGGGCCTATCGAATATTAATCCGGCAAAGCCCGAATACTTATTTGATTCATGATCTCCGCTTCAACATGGCGGTCTGTTACTTTGAGCTGGATCAAAATGAGGAAGCCAAAAATATTTACCAAGAGGTTGCCCAATCTCATCCCGATAGAAACAAGCGTTGGCAGGCACAGATTTTTCTTGGTCGAATCCAGGAAAGACAATTGGATTATCGAGCCGCGATCACGCAACTCAAAACGCTGACCCAGCAGACCGAAAATTCACTAATAAAACTGCAGGCCGAGGCGCTGATTCAGGACATCATCGAAAAAAAATTAAGCAAAAAAAAGGTGATAGAGCTGGCGCAAGTTTTTAATAGCGAATTTCCAGCGGATCGGATATTGCTGAAACTGATCGCGATTTACAGAGCCGAGCGGGACTTGGAAAATTTAAGGATTACGGCGCTGGAGTTTTTGCGTATTTTCCCCGCGCATTTGGCAAATTCTTCGATCAGGGAAATGCTGAAATCAATGGCGATGAGTTCGGATGATGTGATTCGCCTGGGAGCAATTTTGCCCTTATCCGGAAAACTGGCGCTCACCGGACAACAAGTGCTACAGGGAATTCAGTTGGCGGTGAATCACCTGGGGCGATCCATGTCACAAAAGCTGGAACTGGTGGTAAAGGATTCTGCAAGCGGCAAGGAAATCGCGCAACTGGTGGAGTCTATGGCCATGGACCCGCATCTGGTTGGCATCATTGGCCCGGTGCTGAGTGAAAACGTCAAAGCCGCAATAGCTCAGGCGGAAAAATATCAAGTGGCCTTGTTCACTCCGACAGCTTCGACACCGGGATTAACCGAATCCAGCGAATACGTGTTTCGCAACGCATTGACGCGTAGCATTGAGGCCCGCTTTCTGGCTGATTACGCCGTCAATAAATTGGGGTTGAGGCGCATTGCAGTCTTGTATCCCTTGGAGTCCTACGGCTTTGAGCTACGCGATCAATTTTCCGCTGAAGTCGAATCCTTTGGCGCAGAAATCGTGGCTAAGGTGCCCTATGATCGATCACAAACCGATTTCAAGGAACAAATATTGGAATTGGGTGGCTTGTCCGATGATAAGTTGAAACGCTTGGTCAAACAACAGGCTCTGAACGGGATTCAGCCGGAATATATAGGAGACGAACTCTCTCACCCGAAAATTGATTTAGGTTTGTGGACGGAAAAAGATATCGAGAATATTAACGCATCCCTGGAGTTGAACTATGACGCGATTTTTATTCCAGGCTTCTATGACAAGGTGGGATTGATCCTTCCACAGTTGGCGTTTTACAATATCGAAGGGGTCACTATATTAGGGGCGCGGGGATGGAATTCGCCAGAACTCATTAAAATTGCTGGGAACTATCTTCAGTCGGGGCATTTTGTGGATGGCTTTTTTGCCGGGTCCAGGCAAAAAGATGTGCAAAGCTTTGTGAAACGATTTAAAACTACCTTTGGGGGCGACCCCTCTATCTATTCCGCCCAAGCATATGACAGCGCTGGCATCTATATCCAAATCATAGGCGAAGGCGCGAGCAATCGTTTAGAAGTACGGGAGCGATTGAAAGAAATCACCGACTATCCTGGCGTCTCAGGGAAAACCTCAATCCTGTCGACAGGCGATTCGGAAAAGGATATGTTCATCCTTCAGGTGATACGTAAAAAGATCATAGAGAAATTGCCACCCATTAAAACGGATGGCTGAAGAAGGATTTTATATACTCCTCAATGACTTATCCCAAAAGCCCATACGATACCAAAGGTGATCTATATCATTTTCCACACATGTTAGACAAGATTCGCCTCAACTTGAAAGGAGAACTGGATGAGGATTATCTCCCTCGGCTGGGCAAGGGGATGGATGGACTATTGTGCGAGTTTTTAGGAGTCCAGTATACTGATGTGAAAATGCGCGTGGAGGAGGGCAAAACTGATGCGGATATCTTGGCATGGTGTCATGAGAATGATACCCAGCGCGGTGAATATGAGTTCATGTTGTTTAACAAGTTTTTACAAAAACTTGGTTGGCGGGATGAGGACCAAGGAAAGCGACTGAACGATTATAAGAAGAACCTGGACCTAACCCACCGTGACGACATCGAAACCTTCTTTGACCTCATAGAAGTCGATGAGAAGAGGAAGGAATAAAATTGCTAAAGGCATAGTCAAACTTTACAGTTTTCCTCAATAACTTTACCCCGTATGTTTATTCTTTCCCACGTAGGAATTCTTGATCTTGAAAAAACTTTTGGTTTTATAAATTCGTTCAGGGCAATATTTCAGTTTCGCTGAAGAAAAAGGGAATTTCAAAGGCCGCATTTTCCGGCGAGTCCGATCCGTGGACCGTGTTTTCTTCTAAGTTAATTCCAAATTCTTTTCGGATCGACCCTTCAAAAGCTTCAGCCGGGTTGGTTTCTCCCATGAGCTCTCTCCATCCTAAAATAGCATTATCATGTTCCAGCACCATCAGTATTACAGGACCTGAGGTCATGAAATTGCACATACTGTCGAAAAATGACGCCTCTTTATGGACATCATAGAACCTGGCGGCAATGGGTTTGGATAATAACACGCGTTTCATCGCTACTATTTTGAATTCATTATATTCAATGCGCTCAATGATCTTTCCGGTGATATGTCTATAAGCCCCATCGGGTTTGATAATTGCCAAGGTTCTTTCCATAGGTAAGGCCCTCAATTATATGTAGAAATTGGGTTAATAAAAAAAATTAGCAAAGGAATTTTGTGCGGTAAATTATTGATTAGTCCACATTTTTCTGCGAACTATGGGGACACCATGCAGTGGTGGGCAACGTTCCCAGGAAGTATGCCACCCATTAGCGTGGGAGGCAAGTATTTATTGTCCGTTTGAGCAATATTGCATCACTCAATATGCGATTGCGAGCACCGGACGTTTTTGGCTTTATTTATAATGTGCCAGGAGTTTCAGTGTCTCCGGTAGCTTTCTGGGTATCGGGCGGTGGTTGTACAAAGACTTCGTACTGGCTTGCGGAGTTGCCAAAACCAACGGGTTCGCCCGTCTCTGTGGAAATCCGCGTAAATGTTACCTCGTCAGAAATAGGGAAATTCATTATCGGCAGATCCTGATGTGCGTCTTGCATGAACTGTAGCCAGATAGGAATAGCGGAGCGTGAGCCGGTTTCATTTTTTCCCAGTGGTTCCACTGAATCCTTTCCAACCCAAACTCCCGTCACCAGTTGCGGTGTATATCCCAGGAACCATGCATCGACATAATTATTTGTGGTTCCGGTTTTGCCGGCAACGGGCCGGCCCAGAACTTTGACCTGTTTGCCGGTACCATTCTCGACGACGCTTTGCAGGAGGCTGGTGATGGTATAGGCAACACCACTGGATAATGGCTGGGTCACTTCCGGTTCAGCAACATAGATTGTTTCATCATTTCGGTTGTTGATGTAGCGCACTGCTGTCGGAGATATTAGTTGACCCATATTGGCAAAGGAGGAATAGGCAGAGGTGATCTCGTACAAGGATACTCCAGAAGAGCCCAGGGCGATTGACAGGTTATTTTCCATATGACTGGTGATGCCTAGATCCCTGATCATTTGGATAGAACGTTTGACTCCCAGGATTTGCAAGAGTTTGACGGTGACGATATTGCGGTAATGTGTTAGCGCCGTGCGAAGTGTGGTGGGGCCATAAAATTTTTTCTCGAAGTTGACCGGCTTCCATTTGTCAAAGGCTTCCTCTTTTTCCTTAAATATGATGGGGGAATCGATAATAATGCTGGCCGGCGAATAGCCGTCCGTAATCGCCGTGGCATAAATGAGGGGTTTGAATGCGGAGCCTGGTTGTCGGATCGATTGCACAGCGCGATTGAACTGGCTTTTTTTGAAATCATAACCACCGACCATCGCCTTGATCTGTCCTGTCGTTGGCTCTATGCTCATCAACGCCGCTTCCACTTGTGGAATCTGATGCAAAGCCAGCGACAGCGGGCCATCTTTTTTATCCTGTTCCAGAACACGGACCAGAATCAAGTCTCCCTCGCTTAAAGCCTGGCTCACGCGATGGATACGCGCCCATTTGCCATCGACTAAAATGTTTGGCTTACGCGCCCAATTCATATCCTGGAGTTTGAGGATGCCTTCCACATCGCCCAGGCGGACCGAGGCTTGGTGGCGGCTGATCTTGGTGACGACGCCTTTATATATTTTGTCCACTGCTGGGCTTTCGCCTTCTTGGAATTTATTCAATTCAGTCAAGGCTTGTGCGATGTCTTCCTCGGTCCGGGAAAGGCTCACTTTGCCGATAGGACCACGGTAGCCAAAGCGTTTATCCGCTCGCAGGATATGTTCTCGAATACTCCTTTGCGCAGCTTTTTGATAATCGATGTTAATTGTTGTGAAGACTTTGAGGCCGTCATTATAAAGTTTACTACTGCCATATGTCTTTTCGAGAAACTGGCGCATGTACTCAACGAAATAGGGGGCTTCGTTCAGCATAGTGGTGATTTCGCCGAGCTCAAAATCCATCGCAGAGGCTAATTCCGCCTCTTCCTTGGAGATAAACCCTAAATGTGCCATGCGGCGAAGTGAGTGGTCACGCCGTTTTTTCGCCTTGTCCGGGTTTCTGTACGGAGAATAATTGTTAGGAGCTTTTGGCAGACTAGCCAACATGGCGCATTCGTCAAGCGTCAGGTCTTGGACATGCTTGCCGAAATAGGTTCTGGCCGCGGCCTCCACACCATAACTGCCGTGACCGTAATAGATCTGGTTGAAATACATTTCCAGGATTTCATCCTTGGTGAATACCAGTTCCATGCGGATGGCGAGAATAGCCTCTTTGATTTTGCGGGTTAGCTTGCGTTCTCTGGAAAGAAACAAGGTTTTGGCCAATTGTTGTGTGATGGTGCTTCCGCCTTCAACCACACGGCCGGCTTGCATATTCCTCAGGAAAGCCCGGAAAATGGCTTTTGGATCAATTCCAGGATGGTAATAAAAATTGGAATCCTCCACCGCCAGGGCCGCTTGCTTGAGTTGCAGGGGGATCCGGGTCATTGGAACGACAATTCTTTTTTCGATGTAAAACTCGGCGATGAGTTCATCGTTATCTGAATACAAGCGGGTAATGGTGCTGGGTTGGTAATTCTTTAACTGGGTGACATCTGGAAGATCGCCGGAAAAATAAAAATAAATTCCAGCGGCACCCAGGAATCCTACTAGCAGACAGCCGAGCAATCCAAAGAAACAGGTCATCAGGACAACCTTTAACCATTTCTTTCGTGGGTTTTCTGGCTCCAGGGATTCCGGGATCAGGTTTTTTGTCGTAAAGCTAAAAACTTTTTTCATACACTAGAGGGTGAATGGTTTCGGGCCGAAAGTGCTGTTTGAAGTCCTCTTAGCCTGTGGTTATACGCTAGGTTTCCATCGACCTTCTTCCAGGTCAATGAGGTCTGTCCAGGTCAATACGTTGTCAGCCGTAGGGTTAAACTTTTCCTTTATTTTATTAAACTTATCGATCTTTTCTTGAGAATCTGGTTTATTTTCTGTTATGGATCGATTGACTGCCTCCACTTCCTCCTCGGAACGATTTGCGTACCGGTTTTGGGCCCAGGAAGCAATTTCCGCCTCAGATTTTTCTGCCACCATTTTTGCAAGAGACTGTGAATCCGTTTGCAGAAACTCCAGGATAATATCATCCAGAGGGCAGGGAAAATAGTATTCGCCAAGAGTCCCCGCATTAAAAGCATGGGCCTTGTCAAGCATTCGCGGCAAGTGCACCAGACCGGCCAATTTATCTTTTGGGCTTCTTGGAAAAGATCGGGTCAAGTCCATAATCAAATATACTTTTTAAAAAAAAGCTGTTGGAAATGTGAACTGAGTTTTAGAGGTTCTGCATGTTCAGTCCAAACGGATCCGATTGACAAATCTGAAGTGTTTAGAGGATTTGATCGCCTGTTTACCAGCATCACCAATATGGTTGCGAAAAAGGTCTAGAGTAGTCAATTGTCCAAGGTTCTCTGATACCGAAAGGTATTTTGCTCCTTCTTCCCCAATGCGATTGAACTTCATTATGAGTTGTTCGAGTTTGGGGAAGCTTTTGGATTCAGCAATGGAGCGGGCGCCTTCTGCTGTGATTTGATTCGATTTGAGGTTGAGTGTTTTAACGTTTGCAAAATGAGGTGATCGGCAAAGAGCTTCGACGCCTGCATCGGTGATTCCGTTCTCTCCAAGCTCGAGGGTAGCCAGTTTTTCCATGCACTGCATCTCGGCTAGTTTGCGTGCTCCTTCATCACCAATTTTACGGTTTTCTAAGATGAGAGAAGTCCCATCGACGATATTATCCTGAACCAGTTTTTCGATATCCATTTATAGATTGTGATTGTGTTTTATTTTAGGCAGGAATTCAGCCGCAAATATCTTACACGGCCCTCATTGAGTAGTATTACGGTTTAATTAAAAAATAATAAAGGGCACAACCAATATTCATCCTATACTAAACCTTAATTAATGAGGGGTCAATTGTAAGTCGATAAAAATCAAATTGTTTGGAGAGAGTGATTTGGGGCGTTCAGGAGCATTTTTAGCGGACAGGGTGGGCAACGCCCACAGGAAATATGAACGAGAAATGTTGTCAATCGTGCTGAGCTGTTACCCTAATTATGAGTAGATGGTCTGGAGGATAAAAGGCCTCGATTTAACCGGCCTCCGGCTTTCTGTCTCCGGTCGCCCATTTCTTGGAGCGGGAGGACAAATAATGTTTTTTGGATCATGGGGAAACCAGCTGTCGCCAAGGGAAAAATTATTTTATCTATTTTAAAAAAATATGTTAGTGTTTCTTAAAGACATCCCTATTAATGAATAACTTAATGGTGCCCTTAATAACGAATATTTAGAATCTATTTCAACTAAAATTTTTGGAGGTTTGATATGAAAAAACTGCTGATCATGATTTCCTTGTTGGTTTTTGTTTTGTTACCTTTCACAGCGATGGCAGGTGAGGGTCCGATGAAGTTACAGGAAGGCGCTAATGCTGAAGCCAACAAACATAATGAAGAAGGAATTGATCATTGGAATCAGGGGCATTTTGATGTCGCATTGAAACATTTTCAAGTGGCGTCAAAAATCGATTCCTCCATTGCGGAAACGCATTTCAATGAGGCCATTTGCCTTGATAAACTGGGGAAACATGGCGATGCCACCATGCATTTCAAAGCGGCTAAAAAGAATGCCAATGGCAACAAAGCAATTTTGAACTCGCCTATTTTGAACGGGCATATCGGAATGTAATTCATTTCACTAAATAGCGTTTTGATTCAGCTTTACCTAGGGGTTTGGGTTTTCCAAGCCCCTATATTTTTGTCTTTTTTTGATGTGCTTCCTCTGCTTTAAACGCTATTTCCCTACAATTCTGCGATTTTCCTACTTCCTGTGGGATTTTATGTTTTCTTTTTGTATTTTTCGGCTTTTGATTCTGTTAAACTGACCAAACTCAAAACAAAGGTGAATAGGAGAACAGAATTATGATGGGTATAGGTTTTCCCGAGTTGATGATTATTTTGGTCATTATCATGATTATTTTTGGTGCTGGCAAATTGCCGGAAATCGGATCGGCGTTTGGCAAAAGTATCAAAAATTTCAAGCAGTCTATGAAAGAGGCAGAGGCGGTAGAGGGTCCTGCTACGGAAGAAACTCCAGGTGAAGTTGAGGAAGGTGCAACTTCTGAAGCAAGCGCGACAGAAGAAGGTTCTTCATTACCAAGCACTTCAGAAGCTACTGCTTCTGCAGACCCTAAAACCTCTGCAGACCCTAAAACCGTTCAAGCGGCGAAGAAGAAAGAGGAAGAAATCATCGAAGAAGCGACTTTGGAGATCAAAGAGAAGCGTATCGGAACCATTCGCACGCCGCATGATGGATTGGTCCAGCAAAACGATGTGTTCACTGAATCGATGAAGAGGACTCCCGGCGGTAGGGGGAGAAATAGGGGTGTGTCCCGCGATCTTTTCTAGTTCGGAAGAAAATTTTTTAAAGGCAAACTTTTAGCTAGCGGTCAGCGGTCGCACTCTCCACCGATCATGTTGAGCATATCGAAGGTGGGGATGATGTCCGCTAACATGCCGCCAACGCAAATTTCTTCGAGTGACGCAGTCATGGTGAAGCAGGGGGGTCGCACCCGGCATTTGTAAGGCTTGCCTGTGCCATCGCTGACCAGATAAAAACCTAACTCGCCGTTGGCCGCTTCGGTGGCAAGATAGACTTCGCCGACAGGCGGCTTCAAGCCATCGATCACCATTTTGAAATGGGCGATCATTTCTTCCATCTGCGAATAAACGTCCTGTTTTGATGGCACCCGTAAATATGGGTTAGCCACATTGATTGGACCCTCCGGCATATCTCTCATTGCCTGCTTGACTATTTTCAAGCTCTGTTTGATCTCTTCCATGCGTACTAGATAGCGGTCAAAGTTATCCCCCGTTGTTCCTAAGGGAATATCAAAATCCAGCTTGTCGTAAACCAGATAAGGTTCTTTTTTCCGCACATCGTAATCCACCCCACATGCCCGTAGACAAGGTCCGGTGAATCCCCATGATATGGCGCTTTCAACTGAAATGCCACCGGTGTCGCGCATTCGATCGAGAAAGATGCGGTTTTTTGTCAACAGTTTGTCAACATCTTCAAAAAGTTTGTCCAACTTGGGATAAGCGGCCTGTAGATCATCGTCAAATCCCGGTGGCAAATCGCACATCAATCCGCCAATGCGGATATAGTTCGATGTCAGGCGTGCGCCACAGACTTTTTCTAAAAGGTCCCAAACAATTTCTCTGGCTTCAACAAAATAGATGAAGGCCGTTAAGGCACCGAGTTCCAATGCCGCCGCCGCGATGTTGGTGTAATGATCGGAAATCCTCGACAGCTCATTGGTCACAACGCGAATGTATTGGCAACGCTCGGTTACTTCAATGTCGCAAAGTTTTTCCACTGCCAGAGCAAAGCCGATATTGTTCATGATGGCGGAGCAATAATTCAATCGGTCGGTGTAGGGGAAAACGTTTGCGTAGGTCATACTCTCGCACATTTTCTCAAAGCCACGATGCAGGTAGCCGATTTCCACTTCCATTTTGACTACGGTTTCCCCGTCCAGGGTCAGCAGGAACTTGACCGTTCCGTGTGTTGCCGGGTGCGAGGGGCCCATATTCAGGACCATGTGTTCGGAATGTAATTGCTCTTTTAAATCCGCCATAATAAGTTCAACAGTTCTGTTTGATTAAAAGATAAAGTGCGTTAGTAATCAAAATTTTACTTGTCACCGACAGTTATGGGGCCTTGGAAACTTTAATTGAGATCAATCCCTCTTCCCCGTTACGCAATTTGTTCACCGGAATATTGACCCAGTTTTTGGGGATGTAAATAATTCCTTTGGGCGTTACTTCGCTGAGTTCCACCGGGACTTCCAGTTTGCCCGCTCCAGATTCCACAACAATACGATCACCGGCTTCGACATTCAGTGCTTCGCCATCATCCGGATTGATCACCGCTTTGCAGTCCGGCCCAATATCCAGTAGTGCATTTGCATGTTGGGTATAGGAACCAATATGGAACATATGGTTATTGGTTACCAGTTTGAATGGAAAACCTTCTGTGGATTGAGGCTTCTGAAAACCTGTTCCTACTCGGAACTTGGCCTTTTCATTTACGTTCGAGGGAGTCCACTGTTTGGAGTCAGAGCCGGGAAGGGTCCCTGAGTAACACGGTATCACGCGTTCGATTTCTTTTTGCAAATCTGTAATGTCGGTATTGCTGAAGGGGTTGTCCAAAATCTCTGCCAACTCGCAGAAAATATCCAGATCGGGTTTGGAGTTTCCCTGCGGCAATGTAGCCGGCATTACTGCCTGAACGTGGCGGGTCATGTTGGTGTAGCTTCCTTCTTTTTCCGCAAAGGTGGAAGTGGGAAGGATGATGTCCGCCATTTGCGCGGTTTCCGTCATGAACACGTCTTGCACCACCAGAAAAGGCACCGCACTCAGAGCATTTTCAACAAGGTCTCTTTTGTAATATGAATGGACGGGGTCTTCTCCGGTGATATATAGAAACTTGATCTGGCCATTGGCGCAGTTTTCAAATAGGTTATTGGCCGGATTGTTGTCGGAAAACTTCAGCGAATCTAGTCCCCACTCCTTGGCCAAGGCCGACAGAGCTTCAGGATCATTAGGATCTTGGTAGCCGGGCAAAAATTCCGGGGTGAGACCCATATCATTTGTGCCTTGGGAATTACAATGCTCACGCGGCGGATGAATGCTGATACTGCCTTCACCGCCAAAATGCACCAGGCTTGCCAAGTTAAACAGGGCAGTTAAAACTTCTTCCCCCTGGCCGGTTTCGAGAATGTCCATGCCGATGAGGATCACTCGGTCCGCTTTACGTGCGAACCGTTCTGCGGCCTGGGTCAACAACTCCTGGCTCAGTCCGGTGTCCTCTGCGTTAGAGGAAGCCAGCGAACTGACCAGCTCATCATAATTAGCTACCGCTGATTTGACTTTCGCTGTATCAACCAATTGGTTGTCGATGATGATTTTTGAAATACAATTAGCTACTGCCGCATCTGCTCCCAAGTTGTAGTTCAGGCGAATGTCGAAATTGGTATTGCTTTCAAACACCACGTTCCTCGGGTTGGCAATGATCACGTCAGTCCCGGTGAACACAGTGCCTTTACGAATCGCATTGCCCGCAACCGGGTATTCTGACGGGATATCTGAATTGAAAATGAATACCACATCAGCGTGTTCCAGTTCGGTAATGGGTTTCGACTGGATGCCGTTCTCGAAACAGTCGAGCATGAAACGGTTTATGTAGGGAGCACGGATATTGGCCAGATTATTGACTTGATTGGATTTGAAATGTCCGCGGAAAAGTTTTTGGAAGAGATAACTTTCCTCGTTGGTCATTTTTTCCGAGCCGATACCGGCAATGGCTTCAGGACCACCACGGTTGACTGTGGTTTTCATACGTTCGGCGATAGTCTGCAAGGCTTCGTCCCACGAGACCTCTTTAAAAGTCCCGCCAAAATTCATCAGAGGACTTTCGATCCTTTGGTCATTATGGATGATGCCGTGACCGAATCGGCCTTTAGCGCAAAGATTGCCTTCATTGATGCCAATGTTGTAGCCTTCATCCCCTTCGATGCGGATGACCTTGCCCTTTTTACTCTCTAACTTGATCGTGCATCCCCACGAGCAATAGTTGCAAGTGGTGTAGGTATTAGTGAACATCGCCGCCAAGCCCCTTGCGCCTGACGTCATGTCCATGAGAGCGCCAGTCGGGCATACGGTGATGCATTGGCCGCAAAATTCACAGTCGAGAGGTTCATCATTGGCCGTGCCAATAGTGACTTTCCTGCCGCGCATGTGGTAGTCCAGGGCACTCACGCCTTGGCCTTCTTCACAGACACGCACACAGAGACCGCACATGATGCATCGGTTCAAATAAAATTCGATGATAGGGTTGGACTTGATGCTAGGCTCATTGCGCCGGTTGATTTCAAACCTTGGTTTTTGCAGTGCCAATGTTTCCGTATTGTCCTGCAACGGGCAGATGCCCGATTTATCGCAAATGGGACAGTCCAAAGGATGTTCTACCAACAGCATTTCCAGACAGGCTTTGTTGTAGCGGTTGGTTTCATCAGTATTGATTCGGATCTCCATTCCCTCTTCGACTGGCTGGGTGCAGGAATAGACCAATTCCTTTTTGCCGTCAACGGTAATTTCCACCATGCACGTTCTGCAAGCGGCGAAGGGTTTTAGTTTACGGTTATAGCAAAGGTTGGAGACCTCAAAATTATTCAGCTTGGCCGCTTCAAGGATGACCGTTCCTTCGGGAACAGAGACATCTTTTCCGTCGATTTTTACATTGATGGTTTTCTTAACAACAGTGCTCATTCCGTTATGCTCTCCTCAACTTCAGCCACCGGTTCATCATCTTCCAGTTTATAAGCTGATAGGATTTCCAGGGTCTTTTCGGGATCAATGGTTCCAAACGTGTCATCGCCGATAATCGCCATTGGCGCGGCACCACAGTTGCCCAGGCAGGATGCGAGTTGCATGGTAAACAGTTTAGTCGAATCGGTTTCGCCCGGTTTCAGGTGGTAGCACTCGTCAATTTTATTGGCGATGATCTCGGCACCTTTGACGAAACATGCGGTGCCAAAGCAAAGTTTAATAATGTATTTTCCAGGTTCAGTGGTGCGAAGCTGGGGATAAAATGAAATGACCCCGTATATTTCGGCGCGTGTAATCCGCAGTGCTTTCATCAAGGCATTTATTGCGGGTTCAGGCAGATAACGATACACATCCTGAATTTTTTGCAAAGTAGGGATCAGGTATCGGCGCTCTTTTTTAGGGAGCTTGGAAATTATTTCCAGAGTAGGAGCAAGATCAATTTCTTCTTCTTCCACAGCATTTTCATCGCTGACTGGTTCAGCTTCGTTGGTTTCCATAAGGTGAGACCTTTGAAATTTAGTAACGTTCGACTTTTTTAATCAAGAATCACACTAAAAAATACCGTAACACAGTAACAATGACAGCTACTTCATTATGCGTCCATTTCAGGTAGTTATCGTAACCTCATACCATTGGATTATATAGGAAATAGCGAATGATACTCAAATTTTGCCTGTTTTATTACGGAGCAGTGATACCGGAAATTCGCTTTTGCAATTTCCCAAAAAGTAGAAGTGGAAGTATATAGGCTAGGTTGTTTTACTGTCAACCCTATTATGGTGCCGGACAGAGTGGAAAAACTCCTTTGTTTTAAAGGATGTAACCTGAAATAACCTATTCCTTGGATTCCTTCCAACTAGAGCCTCTCGGGGACTGCTGAGGTCAGGGCGATTTCCTATCTTAACATCGGTGAGTTACGTGGGTGGGTTACGTGAAAATCGCTTTAAAAATCACCGGTATGTTGGGAAATGTGGACGCTATTTCGGCTTTTCTGATTTGACCTCCTGTCCATGATGCAATACAGTGGTCCTATTATCACCCCAATAATCAGTGATTTTGCTCTCCTTTCTAATTGAGTGAGCGTGCTAAATCGTTTATAATCAATAATATAGTGATTTTCCCGAGGAGGAAATAGTATGTCCGGTTTGAAGAGTTCCTGGGAGCTGAGTCTTGAGAAATCCGATAGCATTGTGCCAGAGCTTAAGGATAAAAAGAAACTGACTACCCAGCAAAAAGAGCAAATTGCGGAAATTCGCCGGGAATACAAGGCCAAAATCGCCGACCGCGATATCATGCTTCAGGATAAATTAGGCAAATTGCATCATCGTACTCCGCCGGAGGAAATTGAAACGACCACCTTCGTATTGCGACAAGAATTTGCAAAGGAAACTCAGGACTTGGAAGCAGAAATGGAAAAGAAAGTTGAAGAGATTCGATCCTGAGTTTCCTTTTTATCTTATTGGTAAATAATAAACTGAAGCATATACAGCTATAGATATCTCATCCTCTAAAATTTTGCGTGTCCCCATTGCTCGGAAGAGCGGTATCGGACTTATGTTGCCTTGGGACGACCTGATTTTTTTAGCATCACAAATTTAAAGAATACATGAAACAGCAAGTCAAACAATTCATTACCGATGCCATGGCGAAGGCTCGCCAGTCTGGCGACATTGTAAGTGAAACGGATCCTGATTTCGTTGTGGAAAAACCACGGGACGAAAAAATGGGAGATTTCTCCAGCAATCTGGCCATGTTGTTGACGAAAGCCGAACGCAAAAAACCCCGCGATATTGCCGAAATCATTTGTCGCTACCTCAAAAACGGTGGCCAACAGATTGAGCAGGTGGAAGTGGCGGGGCCAGGATTCATCAATCTGAGAATGTCCCGTGCTTTTTTTCTGGATAGGATACAG
>SMVB01449998.1_pt1 | contig 22730 bp, 20 predicted proteins | sample 2456461 | NCBI WGS metagenome assembly SMVB01 (sample SAMN11095934, study PRJNA526329) | marine sediment metagenome | biome: Marine sediment; feature: Surficial sediment; material: Deep marine sediment; isolation source: Hadal surficial sediment | place: Pacific Ocean | collected 2014-05 | depth...
CATCAAGGATCTCGAGTCACGCGGCCTGCTCGATGAGACGCTGGTTGTCTGGGGCGGCGAGTTCGGTCGCACTCCGGGTGCCGAGGCCGGCGCCCGGAACGGCCGCGACCACAATCCTCACGGCTACACCATGTTCCTGGCCGGGGGCGGCGTGAAGGGCGGCCACAGCCACGGTCTAACCGACGACTACGGTTACTACGCGATCGAGGACAAGGTGCACATCCACGATCTGCACGCCACGATCCTCCATCTCCTGGGCCTCGACCATGAGCGCCTCACCTACAACTCGCAAGGCCGCGACTTCCGTCTGACCGACGTCGAAGGCGTGGTCGTCAGAGACATCATCGCTTGAGCGCAAAGACTCGCGCATCCTTCCGGAGCGCCTTGCGAAGACCGGGAGCCTGGTGCGTTCTCCTGGCTGCCGGGCCGGTTCTGGCGGCGGTCGGAGCCGTCTCGCCCACCGTTCAGGCGTCGCGGGAATCATCGGCGAAACGCACCGTAATCGTGCTCTCGCTCGACGGTTTTCGTCACGACTACCCTTCCCTCGCCTCCACGCCTGCTTTTGACCGGATGGAGCGCGAGGGCGCCAGGGTCCTTCATCTGATCCCCCCGTTTCCGTCGCAGACCTTCCCCTCTCACGCCACTCTGGCAACCGGAGTAGCACCGGACAAGCATGGAATCCTGAACAACCGCTTCGTCGATCGCAAAAGAGGTCTCTACGAACACACCGACGACGTCACCTGGTACCAGCGGCCGCCTCTCTGGATCCACGCCCAGCGCGAGGGCATTCGTTCCTACGTGTATCACTGGATCGCGGGCGCGGGTCGATATGAGAACACCGAAGCGGCGCTCGTGCTGCCTTTCGACAGCGATGTCGACGACGACGTGCGAATCTCGACGATCTCGAGTTGGATCCGCAAGCCAGGCTCTGAAAGACCGGGCCTCATCTTCGCCTACTTCGACGGCTGCGATTCGGTGGGGCACCGCAACGGACCCGATTCCTCTAGCGTCCGAGAGTGCATAGCGCGGGTCGATCAACGTCTAGCCAGACTCTTGGAGGCAGTCGATAGCCTGCCTGAGACCGCAACCACGCTCTTGATCGTCTCCGACCACGGCATGACAAGCACCAAGGGCAGGATGAATCCCGAAGTACCTTTTCGAGACTCGGACACCGACGCCCAGATCGTCTCCACGGGACCCGTCGCCCATGTTTACCTGGCTGAGCCAACCTCGATCGAGGAGGCCCTGAAGGTTGCGGCGAGAATCCCCCACACCAAAGCCTGGCGTGGAGATGAGCTGCCCGCAGAGCTTCACTACAACAACGCGAGCCGAACCGGAGACCTCGTGTTGGTGAGTGAGTTCGGATATCACTTCGACCAAGAACAGCTCGAGCTCTATGAAGACAGAAGCCGGGGCGGCCATCACGGCCACGATGCCCGCGACGAGCCGCAGATGGCTGCCGTCTTCTTCGCGTGGGGCTCGGGTATCCGTACCGGGGCCACGTTGAAAACCGCGAGCTCCGCCGACGTGGTGCCAACGGTCTGCCGGCTCCTCGGCATCGATCCACCCGCTGATCTGGACGGCCGGGTCCTCCACGAACTGCTTTCGGCAGGCCCGGGAAAGGCTGAATAGCAGCCTTCAGGGGGGGAGGACCGAATGAGGTGGCTGGGGAGATGACGCAGCGAGTATCACCGGCCGCGCTGCGAGCCCGGGCAGGGGGCCCACCAGCTGGCACGGCTCACGGAGATAGGACTTTGGGGGGTGCGCGCCCTTCAAGAAAGCTAGCGCCCGGCGCTCGGCTGCTCGGAGGCTGCGCGGGCTCGGGTCAGGATCGAGTCGAGCTCGTCACAGCGTGTCTTGCCGAGCTCGCGGCCCACCTTGATCTCGTCGCCGAGCTCGAGATAGGCCTCCGAACCGACCTCGAAGGCCGGCCACTCGGGCAGCCCCTCCAGGTTCGGATTACCGGTCTTGGCGAACTGGGTCCAGTAGCCGATCATCGCCGAAGCCAGCCTCCGATCGGCATCTTCCAGGCGGTCCTCGGCGACCGCGCCGAAGCCACCGCCGAAGTTGTTGAACACGTAGGCCAGCTCCGCTGCATGATGCGCACCCCAGGCCGGTAGAACGCGACTCGCTCGCGTGAAGTAGTACTGATAGGCGGGCGAGCTCACCGAGTCCATGCCAATCAGCATGCCCCGGGTCGCGCGCAGAAACCAGTTCTCCGTCAGCAGTTCGTTGGCGGCCACCTTCGCTTCGGCATCCGAGTCGAAAGGAAAGAGCGCCAAGATCGAGCCGGCATGATCGCCGAAGAGACCCTCGATAGTCGCGCGAAGCCCCTCGGCGGTAGTGAAGCCCGGCCCTTGAGCGAACATGGTCCCCTCGTCGGCGTTCGTACCGGCGATGAGCGGCACGTTGCGCTGTTTACCTCGAGCGAAGATGTCTTCGCTGGGCTGCGGCATGAACCAGCCGTCCACCGTCATTATCGCCAGGTCGGCAGGGTCACTGCGAGAGATCAGCTCGGCCGCAGGAATGGCGCGGAGATCTTCGAGACTCACCTCCGGGCTCCCGGCTGCCACCTTCGCGACCCACGCCAGGCCGAGAGCCTCGGCGCTATCGACGAAGGGCGCTGCTCGACGCTGATGAGTCACGTTGCTTTCGGTCACCCATGCGCTCTCGGCGATCGCACCGTGAAAAAGCCCCTCGGTGAGAGGCGAGGCCAGAAGAGCATGCACGCTGGTGCCGCCCGCAGACTCGCCGAAAATCGTGACTCTGCCGGGGTCTCCGCCGAATGCTTCGATGTTGCGCTGCACCCATTCGAGAGCCGCTATCTGGTCGAGAAAACCGTAGTTGCCCGAGACCCCGCGGTCGGACTCGGCCGACAGGCTCGGCAGCGAAAGAAACCCGAGCGGTCCCAGGCGGTAGTTGATGCTCACCAAAACCACGCCGCGCTTGGCGATCTCGACGCCGTCGTATCCTTCCTGGTTGCTCCAGCCCAGAGTCAGGCCGCCGCCGTGAATCCAGACCATCACCGGCAGCTTCTCGTCGGTGGTCGCGTCGGGCGTCCACACGTTCAGAAAGAGGCAGTCCTCGCTCGTCTCCGGAAGACTGCCGCCGGTCATTGCCGCCAAGAGCGGTTGCTGCGGACAGATCTTGCCGAACTCAGCAGCCGAGCGCACGCCGTCCCACGCCTCGGCGGCCTGCGGTGGGCGCCAACGAAGCTCGCCGACCGGTGCCGCAGCATAGGGAATGCCCCGATACACCTGCAGACCCCCCTCCAGAGCCTCTCCCGAGACCAGTCCCGAATCCAGTCGAGCTTCGACTCCAGCGGCCGCCGCGATGGCGCCGAGAGAGAGTACGGCAACGGCAACACAGAGAATCGTGCGGCGGGCGAATGTCTGGAACATCTCGATCTCCTCTAGCTGGGCTCGGGGTGGAAGAAACCTTGATTATGACCGAATCGGATCGATCCGGCCGTTCCATCAAGCCGACCCTCATGATCGTTCCCGTAGACTCCCTCCCACCGTCGACGAGGAAACGCTTGCATCCGCTGACAATCACCCGTTTGATCCTCCTCGGGAAGACCGTCGGAACACTGATCGGCCTGCTCCTGATCTGCGGCGGCTGCCGACCCGAAGGCTCTCACCCAGCCGACCTGTCGAGCTTTCGCATTCATCCCGACTTCCGGATCGAGCTCGCGGCGGCCGAGCCCCTGGTCTTCGATCCTATCGACCTGGAGTTCGACGAGAACGGCAATGCCTTCGTTCTGGAGATGCCCGGCTATCCGTTCCGCGACGAGAGTGGACGAGTCGTGCTACTCACCGACGAAGACGGCGACGGCCGATGGGATACGCGCAGAGTCTTCGCCACGGATCTGCCGGTCGCCTCCTCGATTCTTCCCTACCGAGGCGGCCTGCTGGTGGCCTCGCCGCCGGACCTTCTGCTCCTGGAGGACCGCGACCACGACGGAGCCGCCGAGACTCGCACCGTCCTGTTGAGCGGTTTCGCCGACGACAACACTCAGCACAACTTCAACGGCCTCAGCCACGGCCTCGACAACTGGATCTACGGCGCCAACGGGGGTAATTCCGGCGAGGTCTTCTGGCCGCGACAGCCGGATCGTCCGACACCTCTGCGCTTCGACGACTTCCGCATCGATCTGCAAGCCCAACGCTTCGAACGGTGGGGGCGAAGCTCCGGCGGCTTCGGGCTGACCTTCGACTCGTGGGGGCGCAACTTCTCCACCCACAACCTCTTTCACATCAGCCATCTGGTCTTCCCCGGGCACTATCTGGCGGATCTGCCAACGGCCAGGAGCTCGCGCAGCAGAATCTCGAGTCACGAGGGTGACGGCCCGGCACGCATCTACCCGATCGGCACTCAGGAGACACGAGTCAACCACCCGGAGCAGTCCGGCTATTTCTCCGGCGCCTGCGGCATCACGGCGTATACGGGAGGCGCCTTTCCATCGGGCTTCGACGACAATGTCTTCGTCGCCGACGTGGTGCTCAACCTGATTCATCGGAGCGTCGTTACACAGGAGGGGACCAGCCTTGTCGCCGGCCGGGCCCGGCCTGCCCAGGAGTTCCTCGCTTCGAGCGATCGCGCCTTTCGCCCGGTGAACATGACGGTCGGTCCCGATGGCGCCCTCTACGTGCTGGACATGCATCGCGACGTCATCGAGCACCCGGAGTGGATCCCCGACCCGATCGAAGAGACACTCGACCTCGAAGCCGGGCGAGGGCAAGGTCGCATCTACCGCATCCTGCCCACCTCAGGGCTCCCTGCCTGGTCGAGCCACCTCGACCGAGACGATCCGACCGCTCTCTCGGATCTTCTCGACCACCCGAACGGCTGGCATCGCTCGACAGCCCAGCGCCTGCTCGTAGAGCAGCAGGCGACGGAAGCCGCGCCCGAATTGCGAGCGATGATCCTCGCGTCGGCCCACTCGATTCAAACGCTGCACGCCCTCTGGACTCTAGACGGTCTTGGCTCGCTCGACGAAGAGACGCTGATCTCGGCGCTTGCCGACGAGCATCCCCGAGTCCGCGAGAACGCCGTGCTGCTCGCCGAGGATCGCTCGGCGAGCAGTCGCCCGCTGGCTGCAGCCGTCCGCGAGCTGGCTCGTGACCCGGAGCCCCGAGTGCGCCTTCAGGTCGCGCTGAGCCTCGCGGACGGCGACCTGAGCTCCATCGAGCTCCTACTCGACATCGCCCAGCTCCTGCCCAACGATCCGTGGACGCGGCTGGCCGTGGTCGCCGGACTGCAAGGGCAGGTCGTCGATGCGGTCCGCGAGTGGAGCGCTCGGCCGGCCCTTGCCGAGACTGCGGGCGGCCTCGATCTCGTGCACGCAGTGGCGGAGCTTGCCGACAAGACCGAGGTCGTGCTGGTACTGGCCACGGTGCTCACGGACACCACGACCGGCGGCGAAGCGATGGCAGCGATCCTCGGCGGCCTCGCGGAGGCTCTGGAGCGCGACCACGAACAACCACCCACCCTGCCGCCGGGCACTCGCCGCCGCCTTCAGGCGCTCGGCCCCGGCGGGCTGAACTCGACGACCCGTCAGGTTCTTCGACTTACCAAAGCACTCGGGGTCGAAAGGTCGCCGCGACAGCTCGCGCTCCTCGAACGGGCGGCGCTCCAGGCGACCGACACGTCGGTAGCCACCGAAGACAGACTGGAGGCGCTGGCGATCCTGACCTTCGCCGACTTTGAGAACCGTCGCCACACGCTATTCGACCTGCTCGGCTCCCAGCACCCTGAAGAGATCCAGGTTGTCGCCCTCGGCCAGCTCACCGCCGAGCCCGGGGTCGGCGAGGAGCTGATCTCGCGCTGGCGCCGGCTCGGACCGCGTGTGCGGCAGCGGGCCTCCGCCTATTTCTTCCGCCGGCCAGCGCATCACAACCTTCTTCTCACCGCTCTGGAGGACGGACGCATGACCCTCGGCGAGATGAACCTCCACCTCGAGAGGCGGCGGGCTCTCCTGTGGTCGAAGGACGCAGACATTCGGCGCCGTGCCGAGGCTCTCTTCGACGATGCCGGCGTCGTCACACGAGGCGAAGCCCTCGCTCGCATGCGACCGGCTCTCGCACTCAAAGGGCAGCCAAGCGACGGCCGGGCACTGTTTGGGGATCTCTGCGCCCGCTGTCACCGATTCGGCACGCAGGGTACCGACGTCGGCCCGGACCTCACAGAGATCTCTCGCAAGAGCCCCGAGACGCTTCTGCACGATATCGTCGACCCGAACGCTGCCGTCGAGGCCGAGTTCCTCAGCTACACGATCGAGACGACCGACGGACGCCTGCTGACAGGCCTGGTCCGAGATCAGACCGATCGGGGCCTCGTCCTGCAAGCAGGTGACGGCACCCAGACCGACGTTGCCCGTGCCGAGATCGAAGTAATGCGAACCGGGGGCCTGTCGCTAATGCCGGAAGAGCTCGAGGCCGGCCTCGAACCTCAGGATCTCGCCGATCTGCTCGCGTTTCTTCAGGGCAGCCCGCCCTCGTCCTAGGAGTCCTTCAGACTCTTGACGGGCGACACGCCGTGGCAGTGGCCGGCGACATTGACATAGGTGCCAATTTATCGCACTATGCGCAAAGGGGAATATACGCATAATACTATTTACAGCGTACCGATCCCTTCTCGGCGAACAGAGGGATGCAAAAAAACGGCATGTGGAAGGCGCTGGCGGGCCCGGAGCATCCCTGCAACTCAGAAACGGAAAGAGAGAACTGATGTCCAAGAGCAAGATCCTGTTGGTAGACGATTCGGGTACATCCCTGATGATGGAGCAGATGATCCTCAAGGGCGGCCCCTACGATCTGATCAGCGCCAAAGACGGCGAGGAAGCCATCGAGAAGGCCATAGCGGAGCAACCGGACCTGATCCTTCTCGACATCGTCATGCCCAAGATGGACGGATTCGAGGCCTGCCGAAAGCTGAGAGAGATCGAGGCCACTCAGGCGATTCCCATCATCATGGTGACAACTCGCGGCGAGGAGGAGAACGTCGAGCGTGGCTACGAGCTGGGCTGCACCGACTATCTGACAAAGCCCATCAACCGGCTCGAGCTGATTGCCAAGGTCGAGAACGCGCTCAACTGCTGATCCGGAAGAAGGCTATCGATGACCGAAGAAGGCAGCACGACCAGCTACGTCCACAGAGTACGAGAGGAAACGCAGACCTACATCCTCGAGCTGCTCGAAGAGAACAACAAACTGCGACTGAACGTCGCGTCGCTCGAGGGCAAGACAGAGCACTACCGGGAGGAAAAGATCCGGCTCCAGGAGCAGTTGCTCGACCAGCGAGAAAAGCAGGATCGGGTGTTGGAGGAGCAGGCTCGTCTACAGGTTCGTCTCGCCGACGCCGAGGCCACAAACCAACACTTCTCATCGCGCTACGTCGAGCTCGAAGAGCACAACGGCAACCTCGCGAACCTCTACGTGGCGAGCTATCGCTTGCACGAGACTGTAGTGCGCGAAGAAGTCCTCAATGTGTTGCAGGAGATCGTCATCAACCTGGTGGGGAGCGAAGCGTTCGCGATCCTGGAGCGGCCGTCTGCAGGCAGCAAACTCGAGGTGTCGGCTTCCTTCGGCGTCGAGGCCGAGCTCCTCGCCGATCTCGATGTCGAGAGCGGGCCCATTGCGCGTACCGCACGCACAGGCAAACACTACATCGCCGAGACAGGAAACGGCAGTGGCAATCCAGCGTCGAATGGCGACATCATGGCCTGCATTCCACTTCGCCTCGGTGAAGAGACCGTCGGCGTAATCGCGATCTTCAGGCTGTTGCCACAGAAGGCAGGTCTCGAGCCGCTCGATCACGAGCTCTTCGAGCTCCTCGCGAGCCACGCCGCAACCGCGCTCTACGTCTCCAGGTTGCACGGTGAGGCCGTGGAGGCCAAGAGCACGACGTGAGCCTCGACTCGTTCAACCCTCCTCCGCTGACCCGCGACTACACACGGCGGGAACGCGGCTCACGGCGCTCCGGCGGGCCGCCGGATGACTCCACCCGCAGCTCGTACTACCTCTACGCCGGCCAGGTCTTCTCTTCAAAGACGCCGACCTCGGTGACCACCATCCTCGGCTCGTGCGTGTCCGTCTGCCTATGGGATCCTCGGCTCGGGATCGGTGGCATCAATCACTTCCTGATGCCGGACTGGACGGGAAGAGGAAGGATGTCGCCTCGCTTCGGCGACGTTGCAATCGCCAGCCTCATCGAAAGTCTGACGACTCTCGGATGCAAGCTCGACAACCTGACAGCAAAGGTCTTCGGAGGCGCCAGCGTGATGGGCTCTCCGAACAAGAACGATTCGCTAGGTGACAGAAACGTTCGCCTGGCCCGCGCCCTCCTCGACGAAGAAGGCATCCGCATCGTCGGAGGAGACACCGGCGGATGCGCCGGCCGCAAGCTCATCTACCAAACCGACGACGCGAGTAGCTGGGTCAAGAGGCTCTGAAGTAAATGGAACTGGATTTCGATGCTCTCCTGAGAACCTTCTTGGCGGAGTCCGAGGAGCGGCTGTGGGCAGCAGAAGAGGCATTCCTGCGCCTCGAGAACGATCCGCACGACGAGGAAGCCCTCGGAGAGGTCTTTCGTGCCGTGCACACGATCAAGGGCGATGCCGCATCGCTTGCACTCAGCGAGCTCGCCACCTTCTCGAACGGGATGGAAGACCTTATCGACGTTGTTCGAAAGGGCGACATCGTGCTGGACCGAAACCTCGTTTCACTCCTACTCGAAGGAGTCGACGCCCAGCGGGCGATGCTCGCCGACGCCGAGATCGGAGTCGACGAGCCGAAGGCGAGCCGAACCGAGCTCCTGCAACGATTGTCTGAGGCCGTCGAGAGGAAGAACAGGAGACGGAAGGGAAGCTCGGCCGGCGGAAAGGACGAGGAGGGCACGGGTCCGGGAACGCTCGCAGGTGGGCTGGGGGACCTCCAGGCCACGACCCTGCGAGTGGACATCGAGAAGCTGGACCAGGTGCTCACCCTCACCGGCGAGATCGCAGTAGCAAGCGGCCGGCTGACCCAGATGCTCGAAGCCGACGCCAGTCGCGAGGAGCTCCTCGGCGAGCAGACCCAGGCCGATCGCCTGCACATGGAGCTGCAGGAGCTGGTCATGGGCCTCCGCATGGTTCCGGTCGAGGCAACCTTCCGGCGGCATCGGCGAACGGTGCGAGACCTCTCACAAAGCCAGGGTAAGCAGGCACGACTCGTCATTGAAGCCGGTGGCGTCGAGCTCGACAATTCGGTCCTACAGCTCCTCAGAGACCCGCTGATGCACATGGTGCGCAATGCGGTCGACCATGGCATCGAACTCCCCGAAGAGCGCCTCGCCAAGGGCAAGAGTCCAGTCGGCCAAATCACCCTACGGGCCAAACACAGCGCCGGAACAGTGATTATCGAGCTCGAAGACGACGGCGCCGGTCTCGACAGAGATCGCATCCTCTCCCAGGCACGCCAGCAGGGCCTGCTCGGCGAAACGGAGACCCCCGACGATCGGGACCTATATCAGCTGCTGTTCGAGCCCGGATTCTCGACTGCCGAGGAAGTGACCGAGATATCGGGCCGTGGCGTTGGCATGGACGTCGTGAAGCGCAACATCGAGGCACTCCGCGGTACAGTCGAGATCTACGGTGAGGTTGACGCCGGAGCCAAGGTCTCCATTCGCCTACCGCTGACTCTGGCGATCATCGAAGGTCTGCTGATTCGAGTCGCCGACGAGACTTACATCGTGCCTCTCGACTCGGTTGCCGAGTCGCTGGACTTGCCTCCTCAATCCGCCAGCGACGACGGGCGAGGTGTGCTCCAGGTGCGAGGACGGAGCATTCCCTACGTTCGCCTGCGGGAGCTCTTCGGAATCGAAGGCGTACCCGCCGGACGCGAGAACGTCGTGTCGGTCTATCTGGGGAGCACCGAGGCGGGCCTGGTGGTGGACGAGGTGCTCGGCAAGAGCCAGGCGGTCATCAAACCGTTGTCGAAAGTGTTCCGAAAGTTGCCCGGAATCACAGGGTCGGCAATTCTCGGAAACGGTCGCGTGGCGTTGATTCTGGACGTAGCCGAGCTACTGCAGCGCGAGATCGATAGACCGCCCTCGCAGGCCGCGGTCGGATCCTGAGGAGAGAAGGCACGGTATGCCCGAACAGCAAGCCCCTCGCAAAGAAGCGCCCCGGCCGCAGGAGACCGACGCGCCGATCCTCGGCACCGAGACACCGGCAGCCGAGGGCGGGAAAGCGCGAGCCAGGCCCGGCCAATATCTGAGCTTCTTTCTGAGCGGCGCGGAATACGCGGCCGGAATCCTGCAGGTGAGAGAGATCATCGAGTACGACACTCTCACCCGGGTCCCGCTGACTCCCCCTTGGATGCGCGGTGTCCTCAATCTGCGCGGGGGCGTCGTACCGGTTGTCGACCTGGCAGTGAAGTTCGGCCTACCCGAGACCGAAGCCACCAAACTCACCTGCGTTGTCATCGTCGAGATCGAGCTCGAGGAGGAGCGCACCACCATGGGCGTGATGGTCGACGCAGTGAGCCAGGTTCTGGACCTCACCGAAGAGCAGATCGAGCCGGCTCCTGCGTTCGGTACACGCGTGCGAAACGACTTCCTGCTGGGTATGGCAACGGTCGGCGAAGACTTCATACTGATTCTCGATATCAGCCGAATCCTGGCCTCTGACGACCTCAGCGCGACGTCGTCGACCGAGACCGAGGCTTCGAGGGAGGGGACCGCGGGGCTGGACGCAGAGCCCTCACACATCGACGCTCAAGCCGCGGCGGCGCGAACCGAGGCAGAGCTGCAGGCTCACCTACAGGCATAGATCGATGCTCGCGAGCCCATCTTCGGTCGGCGCTACCATGCCCTTGCCAGGGAACGAGTACGGCTCGGCGATCGCCAAGAACGAGTTCGCCCTCTTTCAGGCGCTGATCTACAAAGAGGCCGGGATCCATCTTCCGGACACCAAGAGGGCCCTTCTGGTGCGCCGCTTGAGTGGTCGCCTGCGAGCTCTGAAGCTGAAGTCCTTCGCGGCCTACTACCGCCGCATCGTCAAAGAGGGAGACGCCGAGGAGCGTGTCCGCATGCTCGATTGCATCACCACGAACGAGACCAGCTTCTTCCGCGAGCCCCGTCAGTTCGAGTTTCTCGAGCAGAAGCTCATCCCAGCTTGGAAGAAGGCGGCGGACGCCGGCCAGCGACTCCGACTCATTCGGGTGTGGAGCGCCGCGTGTGCAACCGGCGAGGAACCCTTCTCGGTGGCCATGACTCTGCTGCATCATCTCCCTCCGGCACAGGGCTGGAAGATCGACATCCTGGCAACGGATCTCTCGACACGGGTCCTCGACCGCGGACGCAAAGCCATCTGGCCCACCCGGAAAGTGGGCGACATCCCGCAAGAGCTGATGAAGCGCTTCATGCTCAGGGGGCGAGGGAGCCAGGAAGGCAACGTCATGGCCAGCAGGAGCCTGCGCTCCGTGATTCGCTTCAGGCACCTCAATCTTCATCACTCTCCCTACGAAGTGGGGGCTCGCTTTGACTTGATTCTGTGCCGGAACGTGCTGATCTACTTCGACGCCAAGTCCAAGGCGGGAGTAGTCCAACGCCTTCTCCACCACCTATCTGCCGACGGCTACTTCTTCGTCGGCCACGCCGAGAGCCTGCTCAGTCTCAGCAACCAGCTGAGATCGGTGATCCCGACCGTCTACCGTTTTGCCAACGCAGAGGCCGAGGTCTAGTCATGACTCGCAAAACCGAGGCTGACCTGAAGGTTCTCGTCGTCGACGACTCCGCGGTCGTACGTCAGTTTCTGTCTCGCGTGTTGAGCCAGGAGCCGTCGATACACGTCACCTCGGCCTCGGATCCGCTGATCGCCATGAGGAAGATGAGCGTTTCACGGCCCGACGTGGTGGTCCTGGATCTCGAAATGCCCCGTATGGACGGGCTCACCTTCCTGCGGACGATCATGGCCGAGAATCCGCTTCCGGTGGTGATCTGCTCGAGCCATGTCGGTCGAGGCACCGAGACCGCGCTGGAAGCCTTGCGTGAAGGGGCGGTCGACATCATCGCCAAGCCCAGCTTCGGATTGCGAGAGTTCCTGGAGGATTCGGCACTGACCTTGATCGACACGGTGCGCGCCGCGGCGCAGGCCAAAGTCAGTCGGCGAGCCACTCCATTCAAGTTGTCGGCTCCCTCTCGAAAGCCAGGGCGCCTACCGCTCCAGACGCAGCCTGGCGCAGGGTCGTCCGGCGAAGTGGTCGTCGCGATCGGGGCTTCGACCGGCGGTCCGGAGGCGCTAGCAACTGTGCTGGGCACGATGCCGCCGGACGCACCCGCAATGGTAGTCGTCCAACACATGCCCGCCGCGTTCACCGCGCCTCTTGCCAAGCGGCTGAACGAGAGCTGCCGAGTCGAGGTTCAGGAGGCAACGGCCGGGGCTCGTCTCGAACGAGGCAAGGTTCTACTGTCGCCAGGGAACCGACACCTCGCAGTCCGCGGCAACGGATCGCACTATTGGGTCGAGCTCTCTGACGGACCGTTGGTGTCGCGACATCGCCCCAGTGTCGACGTGCTTTTCCAATCGGTCGCCAAGACCGCAGGAGCCAGAGCGGTGGGAGTGATCCTCACTGGCATGGGAGACGACGGCGTTGCCGGCCTGCTGGCAATGAAACGTGCCGGCGCCGCGACCATCGCTCAGGATGAGTACACCTCAGTCGTCTTCGGGATGCCCAAGGAGGCCCTTTCGAAGCAGGCCGCCGACTATGCGCTGCCGGTCTCCAGGATCGCCTCGTTCGTATTGGAAAGCAGCTCCGGCCACAACCTGGCCGCTACGGGAGGCTGAAATGATCAGCTACAAGAATGACGCCCTGAAACAAGTACCTTCTTCGGCTCAAGACGGCGCGGAATGGGCCCGTACTCTCGACGAGCTCAACAGCACCCTCAATGCTGCTGGAACGCTGCTCAGGAGACTCGATTCCGAGCTCGTCCTGCCCCCGGACCGGAGCGCCGAGATGCAGACCGAGTTGGAGACTGTGAACTCAGAAATGGCGCTCGTAAAGAAGGACCGCGACCTGCTCGCGAGCCAGCTGTCGGACGCCGTAGTACAGACCGCCCGCAGCATGAATCTCTATGTCGCCACCTATCAACTCCACGGCACTCTCGATCCAGAGGAGGTACTGGACGCCATCGCCGAAATCGTGGGCGACCTGATTGGCGCCAAGAGCTTCATGATTCTGCTCCGCGACCAGGAGACCGACGGCTGGAAAGTGGTCCTCCAGGAGGATCTTCCCACCCACACGATGGAACTCCTCAGCGGCAGTCAATACAGGGGAGGCGACCCTGTGATCGATGCAACGCTGGCAGACTCGAGACTGAGAATCGAAGCGCACGGAAATGAGTCGGCGATAGCGGCTGTGCCGCTGAGAATGGAGCACTCCATCGTTGGAGTGTTGGCGGTCTTCAGGATCCTCGCCCATAAGGTGGACGGTCTCAACGAAGATCGAGAACTGCTCGATATGCTCTCCGATCATGCCGGCTCGGCTCTCCTGGCCGCCGAGGTCTTTACCTCGACACGGCGAAGACTCAAGACCCTCGACCAACTGGTTGGCCTACTTCCGGGAAACTAGACCAGGAGCGACGTTGATCCGACCTTCATCTGAGTGAGTAGAGGCAAGAGGCAGCCGTGACAATCTCGGGCAGACTAGACGACGTCAAAGTCGGCGAGGTCCTCCAGTTCATCCAACTGGGCGAGCGATCGGGCACCCTCGTGCTTCAGACAGAGGGTGCCGAGGCCAAGATCGAGTTCCAGCAGGGGCGCATCAGCGCGGCACGGAGCAGCAGTTCTCTACGGCTCGGGGATCTTCTCGTTGCCTGTGGGCTGGTGAATGCGAAGACGATCGAGGAGGCGGTCGATCTGCATCGAGGCCAGGGCGAGGCGCGAGTCCTGGGAGAGGTCCTGGTGTCGATGGGCGCGATCTCAGGCGAAGCCCTGGTCAACGCGGTTCGAGACCAGGTCCAAGAGACGCTTTTTCAGGTTCTCAATTGGTCTCGAGGAACCTTCAGCTTCGGGCTCGACGAGTTCCCCGCGCCGACCATGGAGACGGTTCCCGGCGAGCTCCTACCGAAAGTCAGCCTCGACACGCAAATGATGCTCTTTCAAGCAGCTCAGATTCTCGACGAAAAGAACAAGAGCACGACGCCTGCGACGCTGCCCGCGGAAAGTGAGAAGCAGCAAGCACACGAGCACCCCGCCACTCCTTCTGAAGCTACTGCCGCCGCTCCGCAAGAGCGCATTTTCCTGGTCGAGAGCTCTCCCAGCGAGACCCTCCTCATCGTCTCTCAAGACATTGCCTTCGTGAAACGGGTTTCGGTCGTACTCCAGGGTCGTTTCCTCGTCGTAAACGAGCCAACCGTCTCCGGCGGCTCGATGGTCAGAGGAGAGTCGCCTTCGCTGGCACTTCTCGACCTCAGAGGCACCGCTGCCGTGGACAGCCTCAAGGTCCTTCATGAGCGGCGACCCGAAACGGCGATCATCGTGGTCTCCAACTCGGTGACAACTGCGAACGAGGCTCTCCGGGCGGGCGCCGTGGCCACTGTCTTCGAGGAAGTGGGTGCCGTTGCCGCCTGTGTCGAGAACATCAGCGACCTGCACCGCCGCGAGCTACCCGAGATCAAGAACCGGGAGATCGCCGGAGGCAGTCTGGAGAAGTTGCGGCGCCTATCAGAAGAGATTCGCGACAGCCTGCTAACCACGAGCGTGACGCTCACGCTGATGCGAGTGCTCTCCGAAATGGTCGACCGGGCAGTACTGTTCTTTGTCGGATCCGGTGGCCTGGTGGCCTTGGGAGCCTTCGGGAGCTCGACATGCAGCGGCGGACGGAGCCTGGCGGAGATCACCAAGGGCGCCCGACTCCCCTTCGACAGCGAGTCCCGACTGCAAGAGGTGATCGCCGACTGCAGACCTCGCACCATCTCGATGAACGGCGGCGGTCCGCCGAGCGGACTGTCAAAGCTCCTTGGCAGACCCGCCAGCGGCCAGGGAATGCTCCTGCCGGTGGCAGGTGCCGAGAGCGTCATTCTTCTGGTCTACGCCGACAACGGACACCTCGACAAGCCGGTGAGCGATGTCGACATTCTGGAGCTCCTTGCCAGCCAGGTGGGCGTCGGAATCGAGAACGAGCTCTTGCGGAGACGCCTGTCGACCAACAGGTCCCAATAGGCCGCCTCGCGGGACCGGGCTGGCCCTTGGTGGCAATCGATTCCGCTCAGGGATCGATCCAGGAGACCTGCCAGCGGCACGTTGCCGCGCCGCGTACTCGGCAGCTGTCCTTCTGAACTTGGATACCGGAAGCGCCGGACGAGGCGAGAAGTTGCCAGATCGTCCCCTGAACGCAACGGCAGATCTCGGCCGAAATCAAGCTGTAGTCCGCGAGCTCCACGACCGCCTCACCGGGCCCGGCGACGGTCACGGTGACTCGGCCCGTGTCATGTCGCATCGACCAGAAAGAGTCGAACTTCTCCAGAGTGCCTCCCGGGTCGTTCGGCCGCAGCAGAGGCTTGTAGATCTCCTCCAGATCGACTCGGGCGGAATCGCGACCCATCCACTCCCAGACATCCATACCCGGATTAGGCAGCATGCCCGCCAGAGCCCTCATCAGCTCCAGATAGTCCTCCTCCGCGTACCAATTCGTCGACAGCACGCGCTCGGTCAGATAGTGGCCCAGCCCTGCAGGCAGCGGGTCAACGGAGGGATCGCGGAGCCCGCGCAGCGACTTGACGATCTTGACGACGATGGTTCCTTTCACCTTACCCATGACTTGCCTCTAAACGAGCTCCTCCAAAGCGAATCACCTCGGGCAAAAGACGCCATGAAGTCGGCGAGATCCTCTCGCCAGCGCATACCGATGTGGCTTGCACCCTCGAGCACCACGAAGGGACCGGGGCTGGCCGCCTTGGCATGTTGTTGCCTGGCCTTCTCGATGTCGAAGAGCTCCTCTCGGGTGCCGATGACGTACGCCGTGGGGACCGTGAAATGAGGCCAGGCGCTCGTCGGGCCGTAGGCAGCCATCGCGGCAGCCATCTCCTGCGTCCACTTCCAGACCGCCCACGGGTCGTCGGGCCGATCGCCCAGATTGAATCCCACGGTATAGCGATGGGTCGCACCGCGAGCCACCTCCATCACCGTCGGCATGTGAAGGATGCTGTACTTGCTGTTGGCGGGTGTGTTGGCCGGATAGTCCCAGTGAACATAGGGCGCTAGAAGCACGATGCTGTCGACGAGCTGCTCGAGCTCCTTAGCCTGGTCTCTGCCTACGTACTCGACGAAGCGGCAGATGAGCCCCCCTCCAGAGCTGTGGCCCGACAGATGCACGCGTGCCTGAGGCCACCTCCCTCGGAGGTCCCGCAGGTGAGCTTCGAGGTCGCGAGCGATCTGGTTCGCATCCGCGACGTCCCCGATACGCCCCGGAAAGTAGTTGCCGTCATCGATGGCAACACGTGAGGTGTACTCGGCCGGATCACCGCAGGCCCGAGCGTTCTCGCAGACCGAGAAGCCCGTGCCACGGAAGTCGATCACCCGAGTCAAGATCCCGCGGTCGCTCAACGCGGAGCCGAGAAAGCGAAGATGCAACGAGTGGCTGGTCGACCCCGGAACGATGAGATAGATCTCGCCAGAGCCGCTCCAGCCAGCTGGAGTCCACTCGCGATACGCCAGGCGCAGACCATCGTCCGCCTCGATGAACTCCGGCTCTGGCGCGGGATAGAGGGTCGCCTCGGTTCGTACGAAGGCCTGCTCCCATTCGCTGAGCACGTACGGCTGGGGGCCTGCCTTCTTTGCTGCGATCAGCTCATCCAGTGTCGGCTCTCTCTGGGCCATGGAGCCTACAGCTCCAAAGGCACCCAGCGCGACTGTCAGAGCGAAAAGCGTACGTCGCATGGGTTGTTCCTGGTTTCACTATCCGAGATAGGCAGTCGAAGCGATCTCCACCAGGCAGTCGGCTTTCGGGAGGTCGGCACGAATGCAATACCGGGCCGGCGGATTCCGGCCGAAGTACTCAGCATAGGCCTCGTTCATGTCCCTGAAATCCGCAAGGTCTTTGAGGAAGATGGCGTTGCTGACGATGTCCTCCAAACCGCCGCCGGCGGCCTCGAGAACGCTTCGGATCGACTCGAGCACACGCCGAGTCTGAGCCTTGACATCGCCAAGGCCTACAACCTCCCCTTCGGCATCGAGGGCGAGCGTGCCGGAAACAAACACCATGTCGCCAGCCCGCATTCCGGGTGAGTAAGGGCCCAGTGGCGGCGCCATGTCTTTCGCAAAGATGGGTTGGCCTGCCATTTTCGTACTCCGCCTGTTCAGCCGGAAAGGTAGCTCCGCCGCGGAGTCCTACTCCTGGGTAGCCACTTCTTCAGCGGCGGCTCGCTCCGCTGCGCGGGCTCCCGAGAGGATGTTGTGGAGTCCATAGTTGCCCTCGTGGCAGGCATACTCAAAAAGCGGCTGATCGCTCTTTTGCATCGGAAGGACGGCGGTGAAGGGTCGCTCGAAAGTCGCCGGGTCGTTGACCGTGAACTCGTAGAGCAGAGTGTCCTCGTCGACCCGCCGAAAGCGCTCGGTGAGCTGCAGGCCGAAGCCGCTGCCAATGGCGCTGACGACGTTCGGACTGAAGCTCGCGGTCTTGTCGGTGAAGTTGGCGGTCTCGACAACCAGGGTGTCGCCTTCCCAACGGCCCCGAGACGAGCCCATCCACTGGCGGATACCGTCTGGAAGGTCTGGTCGGTCGTCTATGGGGATGATGCGGACGTCGTGCACCATCTCGTTGAGGAGCGCCACCGTGTTGGCGCTCTGGAAAATTTGCACGTTCTGGTTGTAGCCACCCGGCGTGATCGGTGGTCCGGTGTTGAAGCCAAGCAGGCACCGTACCGCCAAACCTCGGTCTTCGGGACCCTCGGTACCGATGCCGCCCACCCGAAAGCGCACCGGCCGGTCCGTCGGTCCGTCGTCGCTGCCCATCGACTGTTCTTTCACGCCGGCCACCCGCGGCGGGATCCTTCCATCCGGCGGATCGACGATCAGTGATGTTCGTAGGTCTTCGACCACCTTCGCCCCCGCATCGAACCAGTAGTTGTTGTAGGCACCGACGTCGCCGCCTTCCGGCAGGGGCTCGGTTCGGACTTCGCTCGGCTCGTTCTGCTTCGCGGTGCGATCCGCTGAGCGCTGATCTACCTCGGCCGCCTCCTCGGCCGTCAAAACAGACTGCTCGGACTGACTCGAGGGGCGTTGTAGAGGCGTCAGGGTGCGAAAGTCCCACACCCCCTGGAGATCGGGGTGACCATCGGCGGTGCGCGGCAGGGTCCACTCCTCGGCGCCCGAAATTGTCGCGCTAAGACACACAGCGACTACGACCGCTGTCAGGCCGAACCGAGCTGGCGCTACACATCGATGACTCATTCAAATTCTCCTCATCCTTGCCTGGTGAGCTGCGTCCGACAGCATACACCTAGCCCCGGAGAACGCGCCTTCGGCCCGGTCTCCGGCCCATCCCCACCTAAGAACTACTCGCCCGTCCGACTAGTCGGACGCGCTCCTAGGTAAAGTGGGCCACGCCGGGCCAACCACGAGAAACGAGGAGGCTGAACAATGCGATTGGAATACCTGAGGCCGGAAGAGCTCTCCGAAGACCAGCGGGCGCTATGGGACGACCTGGCAGGTGGGAAGCGAGCCGCCGGGCGAGGCAGCAGCTTCCTCACCAACGAAGAAGGCGGCCTGGTGGGACCGTTCAACGCCTGGCTCTACAGTCCGACGGTCGGCCAACGAGTGCAGCGCCTCGGAGAGGCACTGCGCTTCGGAAGCTCTCTCCCCGACGTCCTTCTCGAAGTAGCGATCCTGGTGACGGCACAGCACTGGCGCGCCCACTTCGAATGGTGGGCGCACGCTCGCCTGGCCCGCCGGGCCGGCGTGGCCCCCGCGGTCATCGCAGCCATTCACAAGGGACTCGAGCCGGAGTTCGACGATGCCGACCAGCGCCTGGTCTACGACTTCTGCCGCGGGCTGCTGGCAAACAAACGAGTCGGCGACGAGACCTACGCCCAGATCAGAGAGCTTCTCGGGGAGCAAGGGCTGGTGGACCTCATCAGCCTGCTCGGCTACTACGGCCTCGTGTCGATGACTCTCAACGTCTTCGAGGTACCCCTCCCCGAGGGGGTCGAAGCGCCTTTCGACGACTGATTCGCTCTCGGAGCAGCCCTCAAGGGCAGGCCTACCTCTCGGGCAAAGCAAAGACCCAGAGCACGCCGCCCAACGGCACGTGGGTCTGATAGCCGAGAATCTGGTCGAGCGCATTCTGCTCGCGCTGTGCATCGACACCCCAGCCCGACTGCACGGCGACGTACTGGACTCCGTCGATCTCGAACGAGCTCGGCACCCCCGTGATCCCCGAGTTGGTGCGCTGCTTCCACAACACCTCTCCGGTCGCGGCATCGAAAGCCCGGAAGAATCGGTCGTTGGTGCCGCCCATGAACACCAGACCGCCGCCAGTCGTCAGCACCGGCCCCCAGTTCTGGAACGGAAATTCGTGTGTCCAGACCCTTTCGCCGGTGTTCATGTTCCACGCTTGGAGCTCTCCCATGTGGTCGGCTCCCTCGCGAACGAGCAACTCGCCCTCCATGCCCATGAACTGGCGGCCGCGGTCGTAGCTCACTTCGAGGCCCTCCAATCTGGCGCAGAGATTCTCGTTGGCGGGAATGTAGAGGAGACCGGTCTTGGGGTTGTAGGCCGCCGGGGGCCAGTTCTTGCCACCCCACCACGATGGGCAGAACGTGGCGCTCTTGCCGGTACCCGGCTTACGGTCGAGGTCGTACTCCGGACGTCCGGTCTCAGGATCGAGGCTGGTGAACACGTCTTGGTACACGTAGGCCTTGGCGTCGACGAAACCGATGGCGTCTCTACTGCGTTCGAGCAGCCAGAGATAGCCGTTGCGGGCCGGGTGCACGAGGGCCTTGATCGTACGCCCTCCGCGCTCGACATCCATGAGGATCGGCGCCGACACCTCGTCCCAGTCCCACGAGCCGTTCCAGTGGTACTGGTGGTGGGCACGCAGCTCACCACTGTCGACATCGAGAGCGATCACCGAGTTGGCGTAGAGATTGTCGCCCGAACGCGTATCGCCCATCCATGGCCCACCGTTACCGGTGCCCCAATAAGCGAGGTTCAGATCGGGGTCGTAGGTTCCGGTCACCCACACCGGCGCTCCGCCCGTCTTCCAGCTGTCGCCAGGCCAACTCTCGTGGCCCGGCTCGCCCGGACCCGGAATGGTGTGAGCTCTCCAGACCTCCTCGCCGGTCGCGGCGTCGAGAGCTGCCACGAAGCCACGAATTCCGAACTCTCCACCCGACACGCCGACCATGATCTTCCCCCTGGCGACCAGCGGTGCCAGGGTCATGTAGTAGCCCGACGAGTAGTCCGCCACTGCCTGCTCCCAAACGACCTGGCCTGAGCTGGCGTCGAGTGCCACCACGAAGGCATCGACCGTGGCAACGTAGACCCTGTCCATGTAGAGGCCCACACCACGATTGGTCGGGTGCATCTGCTGCAGGTCCTCCGGCAGATCCCGCCGATAGCGCCAGAGGAGGTCGCCGGTCCGGGCATCGAGAGCCAGGACCTGACTCCCGGGAGTAGTGATGAACATGCGGCCGTCGTTCACTACGGGAGGCGACTGATGGCCTTCGTTGACGCCGGTCGAGTACGTCCACGCCGGAACGAGACCGGCCACGTTCTCCACGTTGATCTGCTCGAGCGGGCTGTAGCCCCACCCATCGTAGCTCCGCCTGTACATCAGCCAGTTGCGCGGCTCGGGGTCGATCAGACGCTCCTCGGTCACCATGCTGTAGGTGCCTCCCTCCTGCGCCGCCACCGTCCAAGGAATCAACCCCACCACAGAAATCACCGCGAGTCGCCGAGTCCACTTTCCATACTTCACCGAAGTTCCTCCACTAGACAATTCGCAATCGCTCAGGATCATCAGAACTCCCGTTGAAAGCGTACCCTCGCGTCGAATCCACCGGAGGCCTCAACCACTCCGTCCCTCACCGCCAGCGGCAGAGACGGAAGGCGGCGCGGAGCCGGTCCGGTCGTCACGCGAGCGCCGTCTCGCGGATCGAACTCTGAATCGTGACACGAGCACAGCAGATTACCGCTCCCTGCCCGCCACATCGAGACATCGCAACCGGTGTGCGGGCAGATTGCGCTGTAGGCGACGACGCCCTCGGCCGAGGCTGCTCGAGTCGCTCCGGCAAGTCCCTCAGGATCGAGCCGAACCAAGACCACTTGATTGAGACGCGAGCCGTCGCGCACCACCCCGGTGTACGGCTCCTTGGCATAGCAGATCGCCTGTGGCCCACCGATCTCGAGATCCACGACGCGAACCAACTGCCCCTTACGGTCGCCAACAGCATGTACGAAACCATCGCCCTTCTGCGGACGGGCCTTGCGGATCTCATCGCCGTTCGTCTGAGCAACCGCCCGAGTCACCAGGGGCAATCCCATCAACCAGCCCAACAGAGTCTTCAACAGACTCCGCCGGTTCAGATGCGACGTTGGTCCAGTTCTCATCCCTGCTTCCTCGTCCTTCTGGAAGGAAGATCTTGTCATTGTTCGCCCCTGGCGCTCCAGCGAAGGTAGCCACCCGATACCATGGGCGCCATGCCGAACATCGAGATCGAAGGCTTGCAGCTCCACTACAACAGCATCGAGGCGCCCTCGCCAAAGGGACCGGGCGTGCTCTTCGTCCACGGCACAGCCTGCAACGCAAGCCTGTGGGAACGACCCATGAAGGTCCTCGCGGCCGCCGGCCATGAATGCGTGGCGATCGACCTTCCCGGTCACGGCCAATCGTCGGGCTACGGCTTCCGAGGGGTCGTCGACCACGCCCACTTCGTGGCCCGACTCGCGGAGCACCTGGGCTGGCGCCACTACGTACTGGCAGGGCACAGCCTGGGTGGCGGGGTCGCATTGGCCGTCGCGCTCTACGATGGCGACCCACTCGCCGGTCTGCTTCTGATCGACACCGGCGCCAGGCTGCGAGTGGGCCCGGGCATCCTGCAGTCTGCTCGCGATGTCGCAGACGGTGTTTCCAGGCCTCGCAGCGATTCGCGCTTCGGCTTCGCTGCAGCCACCTCGGACTCCGTCCTCGCCGAGATCGCGGCCCTGCGCGCCAACGAGGACCCCGCCGTGACCTACCGAGACTGGCTAGCCGACGACAGCTGCGACTTCATGAGCCGCCTCCGTCATATTGCCGTGCCAACTCTCGCGATCTGCGGCCAGGAAGACCCACTCACGCCGATCAAGTACCACGAGTACTTTCGCGATCACATCCCGGATTGCCGACTCGAAGTGATCCCAGGCGCCGGACACTGGCCGCAGTTCGAACAGCCCGAGGCCTTCGATCGGGCTGTATTGAGATTCGTGAGTGAGTGCAGTCCGTAGCGCAGGAACAGACCGTCCTCGGGACGGCTCGGATGGAGCTCGCCCATGGCCCACCCGGCCTTCTTCTCTTCGAGGGATACGAATACGGCGGCCGAGTAGCCCGACTTGTAGAGAACGATGTCTCCCTGGGGTGCGCTTCCGGAAGTGCCTCTGCAGAACGCCCGCAAACGAGCATCGGTCAACTGGGCTGGAAAAGCGGATAGGGTGCGCTGAACGCGAACGATACGGGAGAAGCGATCATGTTGAACCTCGATCTTTCAGGACATAG
>SMVB01453494.1_pt1 | contig 22724 bp, 16 predicted proteins | sample 2456461 | NCBI WGS metagenome assembly SMVB01 (sample SAMN11095934, study PRJNA526329) | marine sediment metagenome | biome: Marine sediment; feature: Surficial sediment; material: Deep marine sediment; isolation source: Hadal surficial sediment | place: Pacific Ocean | collected 2014-05 | depth...
CAGCACGAACCGCAGCGCCCGCAGAACACTCCGTCGCCGAGATCCAGATCGAATGAAATGCTTCACTTCTCGCCCTCCATTTTGTCTTCGACGCAGTGACCGCGGATCCGGTCGATGACTTCGACTCCGCGTCCCGCGACGCAAAAGAAAACGCGGCAAGGCGACCGTTTCACGACCACCCCACCGCGCTGTATCGACCCCGGCATCGGATCCACCGGATCTTCGACCCGATTCGTCAAACGCCGGAATCCTCCGGAAGAGCAATCAGCTACAGCCGCTCGTGCTCCCGCAATTCAGGCATTTGTAGCAAGCGCCATTGCGGATCATGATCGAGCCGCAGTCCATACAGGAGGGGGCATCCGCTTGATTCACAAAACTCGCCTGCAGCGCCCCCGACATTGCCGCGGAGGTCGTCGCGTCGCCCGAACCACCCGCAACGGCGCCCGCCGCCTGAGGGGGCGTCGCGACTTGCGCGGCGGGATTGAGCGCTGTGGCGGGATTGAGCGCCGCGGCTGGATTGAGCGCCGCGGCCGGATTGAGAGTCGCGGCCGGAGCCATCTGAATCGAGATCGGAACCGCCGTCCCGTCCTCACTCGACCCGTCGATTCGACCCTCATCCTCGACCTCGAGGAAACGGTTTCCCAGATACCGGAACACGTAGTCCATGACGGATTTGGCGATCGGGATCTCCTTGTTGTTCGTGAAGCCCGAGGGTTCGAAGCGGGTGTGGCTGAACTTGTCGACCAATGCCTTGAGCGGCACGCCGTATTGCAGCGAGATCGAGGTCATCGTAGCGATCGTGTCCATCAAACCCGAGACGGTACTTCCCTCTTTCGCCATCTTGAGGAAGATCTCGCCCGGCTGGCCGTCCTCGTAGAGACCCGTCGTGAGATACCCCTCATGCCCGGCGATCGAGAACTTATGCGTGACGGCCACACGCGTGTCTTCGAGCTTGCGCCGACGCGGGCGGTACTGATCGAGCTCGACCAGGTTTCCCGACTCTTCGGAATCCGCCTTGACATCCCGACCCGCGTTCAGGGGCTGCGTCCGTTTGCTGCCATCGCGGTAGACCGCGAGCGCCTTGAGGCCAAGTCTCCAGCCTTCAGTATACGCGGCGATGATATCCTCGACCGTTGCATCCGAGGGCATGTTCACCGTCTTGGAGATCGCGCCCGACAGGAAGGGCTGAACCGCGCCCATCATCCGGATATGGCCCATCCATTCGATCGTTCGAACGCCATTCCGCGCACGGAACGCGCAGTCGAAGATCGACAGATGTTCGTCCTTCAGACCGGGCGCGCCCTCGATCGTCTCACGATCGTCGATATACGCGACGATTTCGTCGATCTCGGGCTGGGCATAACCCAGCTTGGCCAGGGCCATCGGGACCGTGTTATTCACGATCTTGAGGAAGCCTCCGCCCACGAGCTTCTTGTATTTGACGAGCGCAATATCCGGCTCGACGCCGGTCGTGTCACAATCCATCATGAACGCGATCGTGCCCGTCGGCGCGAGCACGGTCACTTGACCATTCTTGTATCCATGCTCCTGGCCGAGATCGAGCGCCTCATCCCAGGACCTGCGCGCGGCCTTCATGAGGTCCTTCGGGACACCCGACGGCGGAGCGGCGTAGGCCGCGTCGCGATGCATCTCGATCACCTCGAGGAAGGGCTCCCGATTCGCCGCATAGCGAGCGAAGGGCCCCATCGCCTCGGCAATCTCGGCGCTCATCCGGTACGCCTCACCACACATGAGCGAAGTCAATGCGGCGGCCAGGTTGCGCCCCCGATCACTGTCATAAGCGAATCCGTTGGCCATCAACAAGGCGCCGAGATTGGCATAGCCCAACCCGAGCGGTCGGTAGAGATGGCTGTTCTCCTCGATCTGAGACGTCGGATAATCGGCAAAATCGACGACGATCTCCTGCCCGAGGATCGTCAGGCCGGCCGCGCGGCGATAGTCCTCGACCTGGAACTCGCCCTCGGCGGAGACGAAGGACATCAGGTTGAGGCTTGCCAGATTACAGGCCGTATCGTCGAGGAACATGAACTCGGAGCAAGGATTGCTCGAGTTGATGCGACCCGAATTCTTGACCGGGTTCCATCGGTTGATCGTCGAGTCGTACTGAATCCCGGGATCTCCGCAGATATGCGCCGCGTCGGCCATGCTCCGCAGGACATCGTCCGCACGGTAGGTGTCGACGGGCTCGCCCGTTGTGACCGACTTCGTCTGCCAAGAGCCGCCGATCCCCGCAGCGCCCATGAACTCGTCGGTCACGCGAACCGAGTGGTTCGCATTCTGAAAGAAGACCGAATCGTAGGCCCCGCCGGGCATGTTGAACCCACCGTCATAGCCCGCTTCAATCAGCGACCAGGCCTTCTTCTCTTCGTCTGCCTTGCAGTTCACGAAGTCCATCACATCCGGGTGGTCGACGTTCAGGATGACCATCTTGGCCGCGCGGCGCGTCTTGCCCCCCGACTTGATGACGCCCGCAAAGGCATCGAAGCCGCGCATGAACGAAACCGGACCCGAGGCAACGCCGCCGCCCTTCAACTGTTCGCGGGACGACCTGATCGACGAAAGGTTGCTGCCCGTACCGGAGCCGCCCTTGAAGAGCATGACCTCGGTCTTGGCGAGATCCATGATCGATTCCATCGTGTCGTCGACGGAGTTGATGAAGCAGGCGCTCGCCTGCTGCGGCGTATTCTCGACCCCGAGGTTGAACCAGACGGGGCTGTTGAAGGCCATCTTCTGATTCACCAGCAAATAGGTCAGCTCGTCGGCGTAGGCGCGCGCGTCTTCTTCAGTCGCGAAATAGCCGCCCTCTTCGCCCCACTGCCGAATCCTGCCGACGACGCGACCGATCAGCTGCTTGACGCTCGTCTCGCGTTCGGGCGTGCCGACGTGGCCACGGAAATATTTGGAGACGACGACATTGGTCGCAAGCTGCGACCAGCTCTTGGGGATCTCGACATCGGTCTGTTCGAAGACGAGCTCACCCTTTTCGTTCGCGATCGTCGCGGACCGGAGCTCCCACTCGACCGCGTCGAAGGGATCGAGGTCGGGACTCGTGAAGTGGCGCGTGATCGACAGACCGGTTCCCGTGGCGGAGCGTTTCTGGGCCTTGCGTGTCTTCGAACTCTTGCTCGAGGATCCATTCGAGGAGCGCTTAACAGGTTCCGGGGCGTTCATGGCCTCGGTCGTTCCATCCGGTCCACCGATCTCGAGTTCGTCGCTCACTGAATACCCCCACCCTCTTCTCTGGAATCTGTGTTCTGAAATCTATCGTCTACCTGCTGATCATTCGATCCAGCCTTGCCTCCACCTCGCATCCGACCTCGCATCCGATCTTGCATCCAACCGTGCGCGCTTCCACCCAGCCATGCACGCATCCATCGATGCCTCATCCTCCCTGTCGAGTCTGCGTGGCGTTCTCGCCGCGGCGTACCGAAAAACCCGAAATTCAACGGTTCAGATGAGTGGGGCGCCGAGAATACTCTCGGCGCCCCCCCGAACCCAAAGTTGTGTTCAGCCTTTCCCGGCGTTAACGATTCGCGACCTTCCGAGCGTTTGGCAACACGGGGTTACCCCGCGCCCTTCGTGTCCCGATCAGTTCCGGTTGGGCGAAAATCACCCCTCAAGAAGTTCGTGTTCCTCCCCGCAACAACCAAGTTGCGACCCCCCCAGGCTACAGGAGGAACCTCACATCCCCGTTGAGGACCATTCTGTCAGAACGGACCGGTTCGTCAACCATCAATTCCACAAAATATTGCGCTCCATAGGTCGAGCGACCACAACCCCTAGTGGGTGACTCGAAATTGCGACACCCGATTCGCCTCAATCGAGACGCGCAAGACCGCGAATCTGAAGGAGAATCAGCTTAGCCCCAAACAGCGTTTGTAAGCTATTGTTTTGACTGGGGTTTTTCGGTCTCAGGGCAGTTTTTTCTGCGAACCTGGGGTTCTTCACCGCTCACCGGCAACACCGATCGCCGAAGGCGGGCCCAAGGCCGGCCGATCGCCCGCGAAAACGGCCATTACGCAGCGGTCCGACCGATTCTGAACAGATTTCCGCGCTGCTCATCGAGGCGCCTGCGCCTCACCGGTGGCCAGGTACGCCGAGCCGGCTCCTAGCCCGGATTATTCATGAACTCCCTGCTGCGAACGCCCAAAGCACTGAATCTCCACGGCCTTCTCGCTGCGGCCTGCTCGACGTACTGGAAGTACGCCTGCGCGGGCCTTCGGTCCGAGGTCCGCGTTTCTTCAGCACTTTTGACATTCTCGCGACGGGGTTCATGAATAATCCGGGCTAGGACTCAGGAAGGCCGGTGAAGCGGATTCCGAGTCCATCCGGAGCCTTGTACCGAATATTCAGCCCGATGATGAGTGCCGTAATCTCCTCGACGATCCGGGCATTCGAGAGCGGACCGCCATCGAGGGCCCGCAGGCCGTCGATCAGCGGGCAGAGATCCATGATCTTCTGGCGCGGCCCCTTGGCCCCCGATACGACGACGTCGCATTCGACCGGTTCGCCAAGCTGTTGCAGCCGGTGGGCCGAGACGTTCTGGAAGGCGGAGACGACATCGACGCCTTTGGGTACCAGTGACTTCACGAGTTCAGCCGCGGAACCCTGCCAGATCCCGATCGTCCGGACCGCCCCATCGCCAACGGCAGTCGCGAGCGGAACCGCCATCGAGACGACGATCTGGCCCTCGCGCAGGGATCCTTTGATCGTCTTCAGCGTGCCCGCAGTGTGCTCGAAGGGTACGGAGAGGATCACGATCTCAGCCGCCGCCGTCGCCTCCTCGTTCCCGACTCCCTCGACGTTCGCAGTCGGCACCTGGCCACGCACGTTCTCTGCGGCCTCGACCGCACGCTCGGCCTTTCTGGAGCCGATGATCACCCGCCGGCCGGATTGACAGAAGCGGAGAGCGAGGCCAAGCCCCTGATCCCCCGTACCACCCAAGATCGCAATCGTTTCACTCATGGCGGCGGATCCTAGCCGCTCGAACCGATCCCGGCTGGCCCGGCTGGAGCCAAATCTGCTCGAATCTCTATTCTCTCGATATGCCGCCTGACGACGCCCACCTCCCGACCGAGATTCGGCAACACGATTCCCGCACGCTCGCGATTACCTGGGCCGATGGGGGCTCGAGTCTGATCGATGTGCGCGCCCTCCGGCTGGCTTGCGGCTGTGCGATCTGCATCGACGAATGGACGGGGAAACCGCTCCTCGCTCCCGAGCGCGTCGCCGCCGACATCGCACCCGTCGGCATCAAACCGGTCGGTCGCTACGCAATCCAGATCGAATGGAGCGACGGCCATGACACCGGGATCTACCCCTTTGATCGCCTGCGCAAGCTTGCGGACGCGGGCGATCTGTCCGTCCCTCCACCCCGGGGCGCGGAGACATCGACCCAATGAATGAACCGCCCGAGGGCTTTGTGCCCGCCCTGCCCGGAAAGGCCTCGATCTCCGACGCGGCACTCCAGGACGCTCTCGCCGTCGCGCAGCGTGCCTGTGACCGGGCGCGCGAAGAGATCCTCCCACGCTATCGACGCGTCGCCATCGAAACCAAGGCCGATGGCTCCCCCGTCACCGAGGCGGACCGCGCAGCCGAGCGCGCCATTCGAGCCGAGATCGAAACGGCCTTTCCCGAGGACGCAATCCTGGGTGAAGAACTCGGCACGAAAGACGGGAATCCGAAGGCGAGTTCCTCGCGCCGCTGGATCATCGATCCCATCGACGGAACGATCGCCTTCTCCCGCGGCATCCCACTCTTCACGACACTCATCGCACTCATGGTCGACGACGAGCCCGTGATGGGCGTGATCGACCTGCCCGCAGTCGACGACCGGATCGGCGGAGTGCGCGGCGGAGGCGTCTGGCGGGGCGATGAACGGCTCTCGACATCTGCCGGGCCGGACCTATCCGACGCTCTGGTGTGTCATGGCGATCTGTTCTGTTTCGAACTCGCCGGGTTGCGATCGGTCTACGATTCGATGAGCCGCGCGATTCCCAAACTCCGCGGGTATACCGACGCGTTTGGACATCTTCTCGTGCTCTCCGGGGCGGCCGACGCGATGGTCGACTGCGACCTGAATCCCTGGGACGCCGCGGTCACACGCGTGCTCACAACGGAGGCGGGGGGGACCTGCTGGGTTCGCGAGCGCGACGACGGCAGCAAGTTGGATCTCGTCTTCGGAAGCCCACCCGTCGTGCAGGCGATCGGCAACTTGTTCTGACTGACCTGGCTCGAAACCAGGCCGGGCCGCCATTCGGCCCGAATTCCGTCCGCTGACCGTGAGTTCGGCGATCGAACGGGCCCCGACTGCGGCCCCGCGCGCTATGTTCCGCGCGCCATGACTGGCGGCCCCTCGCCGGCTCGTCCGCTGCGCGCCGTTATAAGTCGATGCTTCGTGGCCAACCCGGTGAGGCGCTCTATTAAACCGGTGAGGCCTCTCTTTGAAGCCGGTGAAGCCTCTCCATGAAACAGGTGAAGCCTCTCCATGAAACAGGTGAAGCCTCTCCGCAGACCTCGAAGCGGCCGCGCGCGGGGGAGTGAACCAAGCACGGACCGAGGGGCGGAGACCGATCTGCGGGAACGATTCCGCGAAGAGCCGCGCGTGATTGACTGCCAGGACTCGAATGCCAGGAGATGACCGACCGATGAACGCTTCCCTCGACGACGCCCGATCCATCCTCGAAGCCGGCTCCCAGCTGCTGGCCGATGCCGTGGCCGCCGCCAAGCAGCTGACCGATGGCGGAAAGAAGATCGATGACCACCAGGTGATCACCGAACGCGTCGCCTACGCCGCCACCGAAGCCGTCGCCGCCCACGCGGTGCTGCAAGAACTCGACAGCTGGTCAAAGGCAGGAAACGCCACTCCGATCCGTGAGAAGACCGCCATCGCCGCGGTCGGCGAACTCATGACCAACCTGCGGGAGCGGCTCTCCTCCGCCGCGGACGATCTCGGGATCGGCGATGCTGCGATCGAGTCCGCCTTCCCCGTGGAGATTCGATCGGCCCTGCGCCGAACCACCGCCGAGGCACTGCTTCGCGAACTCGGGGTCGTTGCGACGGAAACCGGCGGCCGCAACGACTGGGTGCTCGATGAGATGCACGAGCAGGTGCGGGATCAGGTGCGTGAATTCGCGACCCAGGAAGTGATGCCCCACGCCGAGCACATCCACCGAACCGACGCGACGATCCCCGAGGAGTTCATCGAGAAGATGGCGGAGCTCGGTTTTTTCGGGCTCTCGATCCCCGAGAAATACGGCGGCGTCGAGATGGGCAACCTCGCGATGATCCTCACGACCGAGGAACTCTCACGGGCGTCGCTTGCGGCGGCGGGCTCGCTGATCACGCGGCCGGAGATCCTGGCGAAGGCGCTGTTGGGAGGCGGAACCGAAGCGCAGAAGCAGTACTGGCTCCCGAAGCTTGCCGCAGGCGAGGTCATGGCCGGAATCTCGGTCACCGAACCCGATATCGGCAGCGACGTGGCCAGCGTCAAATGCCGCGCCAGCCGAGCGACGGTCGACGGCGTCGAGGGCTGGATCATCGACGGCCCCAAGGCCTGGTGCACCTTTGCCGGTCGCGCGAATGTGCTGGCCGTCCTGCTTCGAACCGATACCGACCTTTCGAAGGGGGCCAAGGGCCTATCCCTTTTCGTCGTGCCGAAGGAACCCTCGCGCGACCACGCATTCGAATGCACCCAGCCGAGCGGAGGACGCCTCGTCGGAAAAGCCGACGCGACGCCCGGTTATCGTGGAATGCATTCCTATACGCTCAATTTTGAAAAATGGTTCGTTCCCGCCGACCACCTGGTGGGCGGCGACCGCGGCGAGGGGCGCGGCTTCTACCTGCAGATGGCGGGCTTTGCGGCGGGTCGACTCCAGACCGGCGGCCGCGGCTGTGGCCTCGCCCAGGCGGCACTCGAGGAGACGGCCAGATACGTCGTCGACCGCAAGCAATTCGAACAACCGATTTCGGAGTTCCAGCTGACCCAGTACACCCTCGGCAAGATGGCCGCTCAGATCGCGGGGGCCCGCGCCATCACCTACGCCGCAGCCCGCGCCTTCGACGAAGACGAACGCGCCGCCGCGCCGCTCGCGGCCCAGGCCAAGTTGCTGGCGTGTGACGTCGCCGTGACCACCACTCAACAAGGTCAGTTGATGCACGGCGGTTGGGGGTATGCGGAGGAGTACCCGATCAGTCGCTATGTCGTCGATGCGGCGGTCCTGCCGATCTTCGAGGGCGTGAAGCCGGTGCTCGAACTCAAGGTCATCGGCCGCGCGATTCTCTCCGCCTGATCGATCCCGACCGCCTCTAATCGCCTCTAATCGCCTCTAACCGACTCGAGGAAACGAAGGGGTCTAGTCGCCGGCGAAGAATTCGAGCAGCACGTCGATCATCGTCGCGACGTCACCGCTGCCGGCCATCTCCCGACACGAGTGCATCGAAAGCATCGGATTTCCCACGTCGACCGTGCGAATCCCGATCCGCGCAGCACTGATCGGACCGATCGTCGAGCCACAGCCGAGATCGCTTCGCGTCACGAAATTCTGGGGCGTGACGCCGACGCGACCACAGAGAGCCGCGAAGAAACCCGCACTCTCGGCATCCGTCGCGTAGGCCTGATTCGAATTTGTCTTGATGACGGGGCCGGCGCCGATCTTCGGGCGATGCCCGGGCTCGTGGCGGTCGGCATAATTGGGGTGCACCGCGTGGGCCATATCAGCCGAGATCATCCAGGATCGCGAGACCGCGCGAGCCCTCTCCTGCGCACCTCCCCCAGCCGCACTCGCCGAGACCCGTTCGAGGGTATCGGACAAGAGGGTTCCGCCGGCACCCTGGGCGCTTCGGCTGCCCACTTCTTCGTGGTCGTAGAGAACGACGACGCGCGTCGCCGCCGCGTCGCCCTGCGTGCCGGCTTCCGTGAGCGCTGCCAGGCCTGCATGACTCGAGGCCAGGTTGTCCAGGCGGGCGGCGTGGATGAACTCTCCGTTCGCCCCCGAACGGGTGGCGGGCTGGACGTCGTAGGCCATGAGATCCCAGGCCAGCACGTCCTCCGATTTCGGTTCCGCCCCGTTTCGTCCGATCTCAGTGCATAACAGATCGAGAAATCGCTCGTCGTCTCCGAGTCCCAGAAGCGGCGCGAGATGTCGTTGAGCGTTCAGCTTGAGGCCTTCCTGATTCAACTCGCGAAAGAGATGGATCGCCAGACTCGGCACACGGAGCAGCGGGCGCGCAAAGTCGACCAGCCGCGTCTCGATCCCCGCCCCGGTGCGTACGGTCACGCGGCCCGCGAGCGAGAGATCACGGTCGAGCCAGGTGTGCAGCAAGACGCCACCGTAGGGTTCGACGGCAAGTTGGTGATAGCCCTGGGCATGAACATCGGCGGCCGGCTTGATCCGCAGATTCGGTGAATCCGTATGGGCGCCTACGACGCGAAAGCCCGCTTCCGAGGGGGCCGCGGAGCCGACTTCGAACGCCGCAAGGCTACCACCGGCGCGCACGACATAACGTCGATCCCCAGCTGAGAGCGACCAGGACTCCGCCTCGTCGAGCCGTGCGTAGCCGGCACTTTCGAGACGGGCGCACGCCTCGGCAACCGCGTGATAGGGCGTGGGGGATCGATCAATGAAACGGAGAAGATCGTCGACGCGGTCATTCATGACGCGGGATCATAGCCACAAGACGATGGCATCCCGACCGGGAACCCCGAAGAACACGCGGAGCGCGTTATTCTACGAAATCTAGAAATGCAGCTCGACGGACATCGCCTTGCGCGCCTTGGCCCGCAGCCGCAGGCGAATCAGCATTTCCTGCTCACCGATCTCGACCGGTCGTTCGGCCCGAAACAGGTCGCTGCGGCGCTTTCGAAACGCACTCAAGGGTTTGAGGTCGGAATTCGTCCCCCGCTCGACGGCCGCGGCGATCGATTCGTCTGCGATCTGGGCTTCCGAGCGAAGCAGCGACAGCCCGGGAATCTCGAGCAGCGTATCCATGGAAACCAGCGCGGGGGGGACCCGCAGGGCTTCGACATTCGCAACGGCCAGAACCGGACGGTCGTCGAAGGGGGCGGGCCCGGCCGGTTCGGCGAGTGCGGCGCGACTCGCGAGGAGCAGGATTGCAAGGGTCCCGAGGATCCCGGCCCCGCAGATCAGGGCCTCGCCCACGGACGCAGCCGCCGCGGGCGCGACGGTCAGGGGATCGTCCTGTTTGATCTGGCGTCGCATGATGCGATCTCCGCCCCTCCAGGTGAGTTGAAATTACCATACTTATGGCTGCAAGAGTGAGGCCATGGCTCTCGAGCGGCCAAATGGAGCTCTCGAAGGCCTGAGATCGCCAAGAGCCAAACGCGTCGCCGCATTTGCCTCCCGGATGCGCCCGGGCCGGGACGAACTTAGACACCGGTCGCCCCGTTTTGGGAAATTCGATGCCCCCCCCGCGGGCTACGAAATTCTCGTCAGGCCGGTCCTGCAGGATCCCGAGCGAGCCAGAGCGCGGCTTTGTGCGCCATCCGAGCGAGGCTTTCCTCGTCGAATCGCGTCGTGATTCCCTCTGCGGGGAACCAGCGGACTTCCTTCGACTCCGCGACCTGCCGCTCGATCGGCTGGTCGTCGGATACGCGGAGCAGGAATCGGATGTCGTGGTGTTCGTGAGCCGGCTCGTCCGCCCGGGTGGGGATTTCGTGTACATCGACATCGAGGATCTCCGGACCCGACGCGACGGGGACCGACTCGAAGCCCCGCAATCCGGATTCCTCCTCGGCCTCGCGCAGCGCCGAGACGAACACATCGGTCTGCCCATCCGCGTGCCCTCCGAGCTGAAGCCATCGCTCGAGTTTTCGGTGATGCGTCAGGAGCACGGCGCCGCTCTGGTGTGAAACGATCCAGGCCGAGGACGTGATATGTCCCGGATCGAAGCAGTCCCGGTGGAAGGCACGTTCACGATCCGCGAGAAGCCGCCGGATCCGGCCGATCGTTTCGAATTCGTCGGGGTGGCGAATTTCATAGCGGTCGAGGAGTCGAACCAGGCCGTTGCGGTCCATCGACGCACACTAGCAAGTGACGCTTCCTTCGCTCTTCGAAATCGCGATCGACCCAGAACCCGCTAGAACGCCAATCCGAAACCCGCCGCGAAATTCAGACCCTCTTCGGAGAATCCGAAGTCCAGGCGGAAGAGTGCTGCACGCTCGATCGTCGCACGACCGCTGACGCCGTAGCTCTGGCGCACATGCGAGTCGAAGAGGGCAAAGCCGTCCTCGCCGACCGCTCCGACCTCGTAGAAAAACGCGGCGCCGAGCCGTTCGACGCGGATATGCCGCCAGACGGTAAAGCCGCGCGGGACCACCCAGAACCGGTACTCGGCGGCGGCGGTCCAAAGCGCATCGTCGCGCCAACGTCCTTCGATAAAGCCACGCATCAAGATCGATCCGCCGAGGGTCGGGCGCGCAAAAAAAGGCAGCTTTCCGGAACTCAACTGGCTCTCGAAGTGGAAGGCGAGGCTGTCGGTCGGCGGATGCTCCTCGTCCTTGCTGCCCCCATCATGGAAAAGCGGCGGCATCGGAAAGACCTGATCGGCGAAGATCCGATACGTCGCTCCGACGTCGCCACCCGTCTGGGCGAGCGCCGCGTCGACGGAGGCTCCGATCGCCGTCCCGCGGTACGGGTTGCGCTGACTATCCCGAGTGTCCCATCGCAGCCCGACGGTCAGATACCCGAGTGCCACATTGTCCGCCCGGTCGAAGAGCTCCTGGAAGAGATCCTCTGTGTTGGGTTGCCCGCTGACCTTCCCATCGCCGAGCCCATGGAATTCGCCGCGCGTGCCGATTTCGAGTACGAAATCCTCGAACGCACCGTCGAGGGATTTCGAGATTCCAATGTCCCCGAACGCGAAGGAATCCGTATAGCTGGTCTCGTCGTCTTCCGGGGCCAACGGCCCGATCCCGAAAAAGCGACGGGTCAGCGTCTTCTGATAGCCGCCTCCCGCGCGCACAAAGCTCCGCTCCTCCTGCAGCACGCCGCCCCCCGTCACATCCATATGCTTGAGCCAGCGTCTCCAGCGCATGACATAGGATTGCTGTCCCTCGGTCGTGTACGAGAAGAAGCCACCGAGGAACTCGCGCCGCCGCTGTTTCCGAAAATCGATGTCCGTCAGCGCCAGACCGAAGCCGGTCCCCACGTCCTGGTTGCTGAAGAAGATCGGGACGACGAAGCTCGTGACGAGGAATCGATCGAAGATGTTACCGGGCTTGATTCGACCTTCCGGGATATAACGCCAGCGTTCGGGCCGATCGACGTAGGCCGCCTTGTCGATCTTCGGAATGCGACCGTCGCGATCCATCCCCTCGAAGGGGTCGTAGACCGATTCGAGTTCGGGCGAGACGATGTCGGGACCGCTGCCTTCAGCGGCCGAAGCAGGCGAGCCGCCGACACCCAACACGGCAATGGCAACGGCAACGGCAACGGCCGCAGTCAAAACGACGACTGCCGAGCGAGCGACCCCGGCCACGCCGCCCGGCCGCCGCGGACGGCTTCTCGGGTCGCATCGGTCCGCGGGGTCCCGGGCGATCACTGTTCGAGCCCCGCGTGTCTCAATCTTCCACCGGCGTCCTCATCGTCACGAACTCTTCGGCCGAAGTCGGGTGGATCCCAATCGTGGCATCGAAATCGGCCTTCGTCGCCCCGGCCTTGATCGCCACGGCAAACCCCTGGACGATTTCGCCGGCGTCCGGGCCCACCATGTGCAGCCCCAACACGCGATCCGACTCGCGCTCGACGATCAGCTTCATGAGCGTTCGCTCTCCGCCTCCGGTCAGCGTCTGTTTGAGCGCCCGAAAGGTCGACCGATATACGTCGATCCCCGGATGACGCGCGCGCGCCTGCTCCTCGGTCAATCCGACCGTGCCCACGGGAGGTTGCGAAAAGACCGCGGCCGGGACGTTTTCATGATCGGGCGAGCGCGGGTTGTCGGCAAAGAGCGTCTCGGACAAGCAGACCCCCTCGTGAATCGCGACCGGCGTCAGGTTGATCCGATTGGTCACGTCGCCGATTGCCCAGATGCTCGGCACGTTCGTTCGCGAATACGCATCGACGCGAATCGAGCCGTCCTCCGCCAGCTCGACCCCGACGTCCTCGAGACCCAGGTTGCTCACGTTCGGATGACGTCCGGTTGCAAAGAGAATCAGATCGGCCTCGAGCGTCGAGCCATCGGTCAGGCTCGCGACGATTCCCTGGCCCTGCTTCTCGATCGACACCACGTTCGTCTCGAATCGGAGATCGACGCCCCGCACTCCGATCTGCTCAGCGAGATGCGTCCGAACGTCCCCATCGAAGCCACGCAGGAAGAGCGGTCCTCGATAGAGCTGCACCACATCGACGCCGAGCCCATCGAAGATGCACGCGAACTCGACCGCGATATAGCCGCCGCCCACGACGATCAACTTACGGGGCAGCTCATCGAGGAAGAAGAGTTCGTTCGACGTCACCGCCCACTCGGCGCCCGGAATTTCGGGAATCGTCGGCCAACCCCCGGTCGCCACGAGGATGTTGTCCGCCGTATGCCGCTGGCCCGCGATGTCGACCGTATGAGCGTCCACGATCGTCGCACGCCCCTCGAAATGCTCGACACCGGCGTCACGAAGCAAGCCCTCGTAGATCCCGTTCAGCCGCTCGATCTCACGCGTCTTGTTGTCCCGCAGTGTCGGCCAATCGAAGCTCGTCTCGCCGATCGTCCAGCCATAGCCGGCACTCGCATCGTGCATCTCGTGCTTGACATGCGCTGCGTACACAAAGAGCTTCTTCGGCACGCAGCCCACGTTGACGCACGTCCCGCCCAGATAGCGCTCCTCCGCGACCGCCACACGGGCGCCGCGCTGGGCCGAGAATCGCGCTGCGCGCACGCCCCCGGAACCCGCGCCGATCACGAAAAGATCGAAATCACGATCTGCCACGAATGGTCTCCTCTCACTCCCACTGGCCCGCCGCGACGAATCACACGGGTTGGGCACGACCGGGTCGCCGCCCCGGCGGGGCGCTGCAACCGACGATAGCCCGTCGCTTCGCGAGCGACGTCGCGGAGACCTGGGATTGAAGCCAGTCACGAAGCGCGCGGGATCCAACACGTCGATCGGGAGAGGGAAGGTGCTATCCCATGCGCCGAGGCGGCGTTCCGCATCGGGAACGGCGTAGGGAGGGCAAAATTGAGCGAATCTGCGCAAGACGGGCCGGCCAACCCGCGCAAGATCCCGGCGCTCGTGCTCTCCGGGTTCCTCGGATCGGGCAAGACGACCGTCGTCCAGAGGCTGCTTGCCGACGCGGCGGCGCGCGGCATCCGCGTTGCGCTCATCTCCAACGAGCTCGGCGAACTGGGCATCGACCGCGCTCTGCTCGGAAAAGGCGGCCAGTCCTACGTCGAACTCGAGGGCGGTTGTGTCTGCTGCGAACTCTCGGACGACCTGCTGGAGACGCTCGTCGAGTTGCGACGCGAGGTCGATCCCGACCGCTTCGTGATCGAGACCTCGGGCGTCGCCCTGCCCTATGACACCCAGTTGAATTTCTGGCGCGAGCCCGCCTGCGACTTCATCGGCGACGATATGGCGGTCGTCGTCGTCAACGCCGAGCAGATTGCCGAGGGCAGGGATCTCGAGGGGACCTTCGTCGACCAGGTCCAATCGGCCGACCTGATGATCCTGAACAAGGTCGACCTCGTCCCCGAAGCGGATTGGGCCGAGATCGAAGCACGTCTTCGCTCGATCGAACCCGAGGCACCGCTCGTACGCGCGATCCGGGGCGATGTCGATCTCGATCTCCTCTTCCCCCCCGACATCGGCGAACTCGATCGCCGCGGTCCAGCGCCGGAGAGTACGCCCCACCATCACGAGCAATTCGAAACGAGCGAGTGGAACCCCGAGCCGGGAATTTCGTGCGCCGCGATCGAAGCCCACCTCTCGAGTGCAGATCTGCTTCGCGCCAAGGGCTTCGCACAGACGGACGAGGGTCCGCGGCTCGTGCAGGTCGTCGGACGCCGTGTCGAAATCAGTCTGCCCGACCCTGCGCCGCCCGATGCGCTACTGGGTCGAATCGTGTTGATCCGAAGGGCGGATACGAACTAGCCGCTTGGAGCGACCGGCTCGAAATGGCCTACGAAGGCCGCTTTGGTGTCTATCCCTTCCTCGCAGCCGGCTTGTTCGAGGTCGGCTTCTTGGGGTCCGCCTGCTTCGCGACCGCTTGCCGCGATCGCGGACCGCCCCCGCCCGAACGCGCCTCCTCCGCGATCCGCTTCTTCGTCGCGGCCCATCCACAGATCGGACAGGCCTCGAGGTCGTGTCCTCGGGCCTGGCAAACCTCGCGAGCAAAATAGATCATGGAGAGATGAAGCCGCGCCCAGGCCTCACGTGGGAAGACCGCCTTCAAATCGCGCTCGGTCTTCTCCACACTCTTTCCGTCGGACAGGCCCCAACGCGCGGCCAGACGGTGAATATGCGTATCGACGGGAAAGGCGGGCGTGCCGAAAGCCTGAATGAGAACGACGCTGGCCGTCTTGTGTCCCACGCCGGGCAGCGCCTCGAGCGCCTTCATGTCCGCGGGCACGATGCCTGCGTGCTCACGCACGAGGATTTCGGAAAGCGCCTTGATGTTCCGGGCCTTGCCCGGCGCGAGGCCGCAGGAACGGATTTCGGTCAGAATCTCGTCGACAGCAAGCTTCGCCATGGCTGCCGGGGTGGATGCTCTGGCAAATAGCCCCGGCGTGACGAGATTCACGCGATCATCCGTCGTTTGTGCCGAAAGCAAAACGGCCACGAGCAAGGTGAAGGGATCTTGATGGTCGAGCGGAATCGGCGGCTTCCGGTAGAACGCGTCGAGCATCTCGAGGATCCGGTCCGCTTTCTCGGCACGTGTCAATGGCACCCCCTTCCGCCACGGTCTCTCGACTCGCCTTCTTGACGGACATTCTCGACCTGGATTCTCGACTTCCGAAAGCGCGGCCAGCATACAAGAGTGCGATAGAGTCGGCGCGGAGACCGACCAGGCGCTCGCGAACTCCTCCCCCTCACGAACCAGGGAATCCCTTGTCGACCGTCGATGACACCGATTTCTCGGGCCCGGTCTGGACCCACAGCGAACCGCGCGTTGCAGGCGCAAGCGATGTGGGCGTGGTGCGTCAGGTAAATCAAGACGCATTCGCGCGTTTCGATGATGTCGACCGCTGCGAAATCCTGCTGATCGTCGCGGACGGACTCGGCGGACATCGGAGCGGCGAGGTCGCCAGTGAGATGGCGGTGGATCGGATCGGCAAGCTCGTGTTCGAGATTGACGAGGGGCCCGCCGAGCGACTGCGTCAATCCATCGAACACGCCAACGACGCCATCCTCAAAGCCGGCCGCGAGGACCCCAGCCTGAACGGGATGGGGACGACGATCGTGTGCCTGCTGCTCGCCGAAGACGGTCGTTCCTACGTCGCTCACGTCGGCGACAGTCGACTCTATCGTCTCCGCAGCGGACGCATCAAGGCGATCACCGAAGACCACTCACTCGTCGCGACGCTGCTTCGCGAGGGTGTCCTCTCCGACGACGAAGCGCGAGAAGATCCGCGACGAAACCAGATCCTGAGGGCGTTAGGCGTTCGCGAGGAAACCGAAGTCGATGTCGCCCCGATCGAGATCAAACCGGGCGATGTCTACCTGTTGTGTTCCGACGGGCTCCACGGCATGATCGACGACGCCGAGATTCTCCAGATCGCACACCGCCCCACCCGGCCCGAGCTCGTCGTCGAGCGCTTGATCGAAGCCGCCAACAGGGCCGGTGGCATAGACAACATCACTTGTCTGATTGCGCAGGTGCCGAGGCCCATGCCACTCGACAGCCTCCGACTAACCGCCACTCGCCTGATCGATTCCGCCCGGAACTTCTTCGCAGCCGCCTCGAACAAGCCCGATTCCGACAGATGAGCGCTCACCACCGACCGCTGATCGACTGGGTTCCGGAGGGTGCGCTCTCCGACCCCGATGCGATTCTCGATCGCTTCACACGCTGGGCCGCCGACGCCGGTTTCGAACTCTACGACGCCCAGGAAGAAGCGCTCCTCGAGCTCATGACGAACCGACACGTCGTGCTCAGTACCCCGACCGGCTCGGGCAAGTCACTGGTCGCGCTCGGTCTCCACTTCAAGGCGCTCTGCGAGGGCAAGCGATCGTTCTACACCGCGCCGATCAAGGCGCTCGTGAGCGAAAAATTCTTCGCGCTTTGCGAGGAATTCGGTGCCGAGAACGTCGGCATGCTGACCGGCGATGCCGCGATCAACTGGGCCGCGCCCGTGGTCTGCTGTACGGCGGAAATCCTCGCGAACATGGCGCTCCGCCAGGGTCTCGAAACCGATGCGCCCTATGTCGTGATGGACGAGTTCCACTATTTCGCGGATCGTGATCGCGGCTGGGCGTGGCAGACGCCCTTGCTCGTTCTCGCGCGCACTCGTTTCCTCCTGATGTCCGCGACGCTCGGCAATACGGCTCCGATCGAGGAGCGGATCGAATCCATTACGGGCCGAGAGGTCGCCCACGTTCACAGCGACGAGCGTCCGGTCCCGCTCGATTTCAGCTATCGGGAAAGTCCGGTCGTGGAGACCGTCGAGGCACTACTCGCTTCGGACCGCCAGCCGATCTACATGGTCCATTTCACGCAGCGCGACGCGGCCGAGCAGGCACAGGGATTGACCAGTGGACAGCTCACGAACAAGGAAGAGAAACGCGCCCTCGCCGAGGCGATCGGAGGCTTTCGTTTCGATTCTCCCTACGGCAAGGACATCCAACGCTTCCTCCGATTCGGGGTCGGACTCCACCACGCGGGCCTTCTCCCGAAATACCGATTGCTCGTCGAACAACTCGCGCAGCGCGGCCTGCTCAAGGTGATCTGCGGGACCGACACGCTCGGCGTCGGCGTGAATATCCCGATCCGAACCGTGCTCTTCACGAAGCTCTCGAAATTCGACGGTGAGAAGGTGGGTGTGCTCTCGGTTCGGAATTTTCGACAGATCTCCGGCCGCGCCGGTCGACGCGGATTCGACACCGCGGGCAGCGTCGTGTGTCAGGCGCCGGAACACGTGGTCGAGAATCTTCGTCAGGCCGCGAAATCCGCTGCGAAGGGCAAGAAGAAGGACAAGAAAAGGCCGCCGCCGAAGGGCTTCGTCAGCTGGAACGCGGAGACCTTCGAACAGCTCGCCACGCGCCCGCCGGAGGCCCTGCGCTCCCAGTTCAGACTGAGCCACAGCACGATCGTCGCCCTCCTCCAGCGTGGTGCGAACCAGGGCCTGGCCGGTTCGGGCTATCGCGAGCTGATCGCCCTGGTCAACGATAGCCTGGAGACCCCGGCGCGCAGAAAGCAGCTCCGACTCGACGCCGCGGTGCTCTTCCGGTCGCTGCGACACGCGGAGATCGTTCGGGTCGAACGGGGCGGAACCGGACGGCCCGCGATCGCGCGGGTCGCCGACGACCTTCAGGAGGACTTCGACCTCCATCACACACTTTCGCTCTACCTGGTCGATGCCGTCTCGGCACTCGACCCGAGCGCGCCGGACTATGCGCTCGACGTATTGTCCGTCGTCGAAGCGATCCTCGAGAATCCGCGCGCGCTGCTTCAGGCCCAGGTCCGCCAGCGCAAGTCGCTTCTGATCGCCGAGCTGAAGGCGGAGCGCGTTCCCTATGAAGAACGTATGGAAAAACTCGAAGGTGTGACCTGGGACAAGCCGAACGAAGATTTCCTCTATACGACATTCAACCTCTTCCGTGCCCATCATCCGTGGGTTGGGAATGAATCGATCTCGCCCAAATCCATCGTGCGAGAGATCTGGGAGGGCTTTCTCTCCTTCGACGATTATGTCCGACGCTACGAGATCGCCCGGATGGAAGGCGTCCTGCTCCGCTATCTGAACCAGGTCCATTCGACCCTCGCCCGCAATCTGCCCGAAGCGGCGCAGAACGCCGAAATCCTCGAGGTGATCGCCTTCCTACGGGCGATGCTCGCGCGAATCGATTCGAGCCTCATCGAGGAGTGGGAGAATCTCGTGAGTCCCGCCGCGCCGGCCGAGTCCCCGCGCGACGCCGTGCCCGATCGCGCGCCCCGGCGTCTCGATCGGAAGGCCTTCGACGCACGCGTCCGCGCCGAGCTGCACCAGCTGCTCCAGGCGCTGTCGCGAGGGGATTGCGAGGGGGCGGCCGCGTGTGTCGCCTCGGTGGACGGAGACGAATGGGACGCAGCGCGTTTCGAAACCGGGCTTCAGCCGATCCTCGAATCCCAGGGTGCCGTCCGCACGGACCCCGATGCACGCAAAGGGCATTGGACCCAGATCTCCGCCCGCTCGGCACTCGAGTACGACATCGTGCAGACGCTGATCGACCAGGACGGCGAAGGCGCGGGACAGATCGAGCTCGAGGTCATCCTCGAAGAAGCGCGCATGCCGGCTGGGCCGATGCTGCGGGTTCGAGCGCTGCGAAGCTAGGCGGAGCCAATTCATCCTCGGCCCGGATCATTCAGCGGGCTAGGGAATCAACGCCGCGCGGTGCAGACGACTCTCCGCAAGGGATGCGTCGCCCATCTCGAGCTCGCCGAAAACGACGAGTTCGTCACCATCGATCCCATCGAAACGCACGTCGAGTGCTCGCGCGTCAGCCCCCGCAGCAAGTCGCGCCAGGGTCGCACCCAGCAGCGCCTTCAGAGCGGGACTGACCTCTGCCATCCCCAGCAGTCGAACCGAAAAGCCTTCACGCCCGCCGTCATATCGCCAGACACTCTCACGAACGAGTAGTTCACTCGCCTGACTCACGACGAAGCCCGGCCCGTCTACGATCGCCCGCGACTGGGCCATCAGTCCTTCGACCTCCGCTTCGAGGAGCCAATCCGCCACGATCTCGTCCGCCCACTCGACGATCCCGGTCTCGCCTCCCAGCTGTTCTGCTGCGAGCGCGATCAACCCTTCGACGTCGCGAAGCGGTGCCCAATCGCGGGCTGCAATCGAATGGTCCACAAAGGCACGCGCGTCGCTCGATAGCGCGCGTTCGAGATCATCTTCGTCGAGCTTTCCGGCGTGAAACCAATCGCGCACGCGGTCGGCGATGGGTTGGACGAGCAGGCCGCTCAATTCGATCGATTGCATGGACAGTCTCCGCGCGCGAACGGGCGCTGTCTACGGATCGGCCACCGCGGAGAGGGACTTGAGCGACCCGAGCCTTGCTCCCATCCTCTCAGTCCGTGTCCTCGCTGGCCTGATAGGCCCGGAGAGAGGCGTCGTACTCGCGGAATCCCACGAGTTCCTGGAGTTCACCGAAGGAGAGCCGCGCCGGAGCCGGCGTGCCCGCCGCCAGGGCGTCGAGCGCCTCCTGCATAGCCCGCGCCGCGCTCGACAGAAGGGTCAGCGGATACGCCGCAATCTTGAACCCGATCTCCTCCAGCCGTGCGGGGGGAAGCGCCGGCGTATCACCATCCTCGACGATATTCGCCATCTTGGGGAGTCCCGGCAATTCGCGACACAACTCCTCCATCTCCGCTTCGCTCTGGGGCGCCTCGAGAAAGAGGATGTCGGCGCCGAGATCCGCAAAGGCACGACAGCGCTCGATCGCTTCGGCCAGACCCTGCCCCGCCCGCGCATCGGTGCGCGCCATGATGAGAATATCCTCGCCGGCTTCGCGCGCATCGACCGCCGCACGAATCCGCTGATAGCTGGTCTCACGATCAACGACCGCCTTGCCCGGCGTGTGGCCACATCGTTTGGGTGCGACCTGATCTTCGATCATGATCCCTGCAAAACCGGCTCGCGCATACGCTGCGACCGTTCGGCGCACGTTGAGTGGATTGCCATAGCCCGTATCCGCATCGCCGATGATCGGCAGGTTCACCGCTTCGCAGATCGATCGCCCCTGATCGAGCATCTCGCCAAACGAGATGAGACCCGTGTCCGGGGCGGCGAGGCGACTCGCGGAAACCGCAAAACCGCTCATGAAGCTGAGCTCGAAGCCTGCGCGTTCGATCATCCGGGCGGAGAGCGCATCGAAACAACACGGCATGACGTGCAGGCGGTCTTCGGTGAGCAGACTTCGCAGGCGGCCGGTCGGATCAATTCGTAAGCTCGTCATCCATGGCCCTCGCACAGACGCGTGACACGCGTCGGGCCCATGAGCCTATCCCGAATCGCGAGATCTGCCGATTGAATGACGACCCATCCCCTGCATCACACGCCAGCGAGCGAGCGATCCGTCTCGTACGAAGCGCGTGGCAAATCGACAACCACGCTCGTACCCCTTCCGGGGAGCGAGGAGACGCGGATCTCTCCGCCATGGGCCTTCACGATATGATACGAAATCGCGAGCCCGAGCCCCGTCCCCTTCCCGACCGGTTTGGTCGTGAAGAAGGGGTCGAAGATGCGATCGAGTACTTCGGCGTCGATTCCACAGCCGTCGTCCTCCTCGTGGATCAGCGCTCGATCCCGTGCAGCCGCGACCGCGACGACGAGATGCCCTCGGTCTGGACCGCATCCGTCCAACGCGTGAATCGCGTTGACGAGCAGATTCGTCACCACACGTTCGAGTTCCGAAGCGTGACACTGGATCTTCACGTCGGGATCGAGGCGCACTTCGACTTCGAGCGCCTCCGGCGCCTCCACCTGCGCGATTCGGGCCGCTCGTTGCACGATCTGATCGAGTGCGTGGAGCGCAAATTCCTTTCGCTCGCTCTTGTTCGAGAGAACGGCAACCTCACGTACGATTGCAGAGATTCGATCGATTCCCTCCACGCATTCGTCGATCAGCTCCCTCCCTTCGTCCACCGCCTCGCGACAATCATCTCGGAGATCGGCGAGCTCGAGGATGTCCTCCGCTGTCTGCCAATCCGTCGAGAGCCCGTAGAGCTCATCGCGGACCCGTGCGATCGGCTGCTCGATCGACCGCGAGATCGATTTCGAAAGATCACCGACCGCCGCGAGACGCGCGGACACCACGAGTTGACGTTGAATCGCGACGATCTCACGTCTGTCGCGAAGCAGGAAAGCCCTGCCGACGAGTCTCCCTCCGCCCATACACACCACGGGAGCCGAAACGGCGACAGGCAGGCTGTCCCCATCGAGCGTCAAGAGTTCCATGAAACTCGGCGAAGCGATCGAAGAGGCCGGCTCCGGAAACGAGGGGATCCAGCGCGAGATTGGCTGCCCGAGGGCCGCGGCATCGGACGTGCCCAGCATCCGAAGGAAGGCGCGATTCGCATCCCGCAAGACTCCTCCTTCTCCGACCAGGATCACTCCATCCTCCAAAGTGTCGAGTATCTCGCGCGCGAAGGCTTCGGGCGAAATCAACGCGTGTCCATAGCGCCGCAGCGTCCACGCAGCCGCGAGACCCACGAAAGAAACCAGGGTCGTCGTGACTCCGAGCATCTCGATTCTGAGCAATGGCAACACGATCGCCGTCAGCGTCCCCGCAACGAGCGCGATCGAGATGCCGAAGAAGATCACACGCGCCAGCTGCAACTGTCCGCCCGCATCCGCGAGTCGCATCACTCCTCGCCAGCAACCAAGAACGCCGAGGATCGGCGCGGCGAGCAGGACATAGGCGACGAGCAACCCGGGGCCGAACAAGGGGCGCCATCCCAGCGCCGTCACCTCGGCTCCTGCGATGACAAAATCAGTCGTGAGCGCGAAGGGAAGCAACAGAGCGATTGCGACATAACAGGGCGCAATCA
>SMVB01253806.1_pt1 | contig 22705 bp, 20 predicted proteins | sample 2456461 | NCBI WGS metagenome assembly SMVB01 (sample SAMN11095934, study PRJNA526329) | marine sediment metagenome | biome: Marine sediment; feature: Surficial sediment; material: Deep marine sediment; isolation source: Hadal surficial sediment | place: Pacific Ocean | collected 2014-05 | depth...
TAGAAATCTGTTGGCTTTGATATGAAAAACAACACCTTCCTCATCTTTCTTCCAGAATGCGCTATACACTTCGCAATTAAAATTGTTGACCTGAGTTTTTACCTTACTGAATGACTTAAAGTTGTAGTTACCAATAAAAATTTTCGAGGCAGCATTTAGTTTATCCGAATCGATGGGTCGGTAGTAAATATATGCCTCATTTAATTTAAAGGGATCTTTATGGGGAATAATAACATATTCATAGCTTCTTGTTACAGCGTCAAATCGTGCATGAGCTTCTGAATTTACTTTTTCAATAGAACGGACCAGAATATCTTTGGGCAAAACGGCATTGATATGATATTTAAAATCTTGGACATCAATTTTACTGTTAAAATCAACATGAAAATATTGTTGCTTTGCATGAACCCCTGTATCCGTTCTTCCACTACCTGTTATCTCAATATTCTCATTTGTTATTTGATACAACTTTTCCTGAATCACCTGCTGAATGCTGATTGCGTTTTGTTGAATTTGCCAACCATGGTATCTGGTGCCCTTATATGAAATTTGAAAAAAATATCTCAATAGTAAAATATATCGTGGTACAAAAATAATGGATCTGCTAAATGTTCATTTCCCATTATAATAACTTTGTTAAAGTTTATAACTTTGACAAAGTTAGAAAATTATAAAAATTAAGTAAGTATGATTCAACGTGTTCAAACACTTTTTCTTTTGGGAGTGATCATTTGTATGGCATTGGTTATTGTGTTTCCTGTTTGGGAAAAAACTTACCCTGAATCTGGAGTTAAGTTCACTCTGGATGCCTTTTACTGGCATGAGTATCAAAAGGATGAAAATTCTTGGATTTTAACTGAGACTAGACAGATGTTTTATTTAAGTGGATTAAGTGCAATTGTTTGTCTGCTTGCTCTTTTTTCAATTTTCCAATTTAAAAACAGAACCTTACAGATAAAGGTTGGCGCTCTCAATGCATTTCTTATGATGGCATCAATTGCAACAGCAACTTATTTCATATTTCAGGGTGAAAATAAAATGGATATGGAAACCAGGGGCATTTTTAAGCCGGGTTATTTTTTGCCGCTAGGAGCTATGATCTTCAATTCTCTTGCAAACAGGTTTATTAAGAAGGATGAGGATTTAGTACGGTCGGTAGATCGAATCCGATAGAAATTATTGATCTGAGATTGACGTACAATTTAGGTTTAAGATAAAAAATAGGCATGGAGATGATACCAATAATTTCCATGCCTTTTTATTAAAAAATTTAAAAATTAAACCGATTAAACCTTTTCTTTAAAATTCTTGACTTCGCTCAACACATTATCCCAAAGATATTCATAAGGTACGACCTCAAAATCCACATAAGATTCTCCTGCAATTTCCGATTCAAAAAGTTTATCCTGGAGATATTTGCTTTTTATCACAATGGTTTCAAAATCCCTGTTGTGAATGGCAATTTTGTGCAATAGTTTACAGAAAGTTTTAATCCTCTTACTAAAACTATTATTCAAATATCTGTTAACGTAATCGTTCAATGCATTAAGCTTATCATGGAGAATTGAGAGATCACTATCTACACTATTGAGTATTTGCAATATTAGTATTGCCACATGATACCCCGCGTTTTCTTTTATAAACTCTGGAGTTTCACGAATAAAACCCTGGTTATCAAACTTTTTAATTATTTTCTTATTCCCAGTCAAAAAGAATAAATATCCTCTGAAAATATTCCATTTCAATAAATCCTTCTCTTCTAAATTGACGAATGATTTGTTGCTTAATACACGCAAGAAAATATCTGATGCCTTATCAAATTGCCGATTATGGATGTAAAGCATAACATACATCTCAGCAAATGAATACCAGAAATTTGACGAATTGTCAATATTATGCAACATTTTCTCAAGAAAGTTACTCCCTTCATCAAATCTTCGCAGCTTTATTAGCGCATTTCCTTTTGAAAAATTAATGAATAATTCATCAAACCTCTTTTGATTTATTTTACCTTTTTCATATAGTTTTTCCAGATCAGCGATCAGTTTCAAAACGTTTTCGAAATCTCCCTTTAGCTCATAATACCAAACCTTCAATTTGAAGTATTTTTCAAAAATGCTATACGAATTGGTTTGTTTGTATAATTTTTCCAACTCGCCTATAGCCCTAAGATAAGGCTCAAAAGTTTTCTTTCGATTGTTAACTGTACTGTTAATAGCAAGTCTATTTTCCTGGAATATGACATTTGCTTTTTCCTCAATTCTTTCCAGCTTTTCATAATCGTTGAGCTGTTCCTTAATATTATGGAACAACTTTGGTCGATATGTTTTAGCGTAAACTTCCCTAAGCTCTCTCAAGCAGTCAATTACGATTATGGTATATTCACATTCTTTTGCCAGATCAATGGTTTTGTAGAGCAGTTTTGTGCCTAAATTGGTTTCTTCTACATTCAAAAGCATTTTAGAAAAATGCAGATAATCCATCGCCTCCTGGTAGAGATTTGTTGACTTTGAAAAGTCTTTAGATGAAAAATCCATGAAAAACAGGTGATTTAATAATTTCCTGTTCAATCTGGATTTGAGCATTCTGAATTTAAAATCCACTTCCTCACTTCCGTAAATGCCGTTTGATGCTTCTACATCATCGGTAAACTCACCACTCTTTATTCCTAAAAAGAGGTTCATTTCTTTATTTCCGTTTTGAAGTTGGTTTTTTAGATCAAGCAAAGGAAGATTTCTCTTGGTATTGCTAGTAACAATTTTAATTAAATCTTTGATTTCGTCCATCGCGTACTTATTATTTTTTTTTCGTTAAACAATAAAACCCTATCCGTGATTTTCGTGATAGTGGTCGTCTGCGTCCATTTAACAAAGATTATTATTGCCAAAGCCTTTACTATATCATATACTTGTCGCCCTAAAAAATTTATAGCCTGGTATGTGACAATGTGCGAAGTCTGTTTTCAACTAAAATGTCCATCCGAGAACAGACAATTTTTCGTGTAAATATTAAAATTATTTTTGTCTATTTTTAAAGTATTCTGTAACCGGGTGATAAGTGTAGACGGAATGGCAAAATCTATCGATAAACAAATTATGGTAAATATGTATGTAGTGGTTTATTTTGATTACTAATGAATATTCCGGTCCTCAACATTTTTAATACATTAATAGCAGATTAGATCCTTCTTAGAATAATATGGAAGAGTATTATATAAGTAACATTTTAATCCATTGAAATCTCCAGAATTCAAAAAATAAATGAATTTTGGTTAAAATGCTGAAAATGAAGACATATCTCAACTTCTGGGATGAAACTCTTCAATAACCTGTTTTAAATATTCCCGGTCCAGATGAGTATAAATTTCAGTTGTTGTTATGGATTCATGACCCAACATCTCCTGAACTGCTCTCAAATCTGCCCCACCTTCTACAAGATGAGTAGCAAAGGAATGACGAAATGTATGCGGGCTTACTTTTTTTTCAATCCCTTCAATTTTAACTAAATCTTTAATAATAATAAAAATCATCACCCTGGTCAGGCATTTTCCTCGTCGGTTTAGAAACACATAATTCTCAAATCCAGGTTGGATTATGTGGTGCCTTCGGATCTCATTTATATAGATCTTTACATACTTTAAGGCTGATTTACCAATGGGGACCAACCGTTCTTTCTCACCTTTTCCAATAATTCGTAAAAAACCGACATCAAAATAGATCTGGTTCATTTTCAGATTTATAAGTTCCGAAACACGTAAACCTGAACTATAAAGAACTTCCAGCATAGCCCGATTTCGACCTCCTTCTGGTTTTGACAAATCAATGGCGTCAAATATTTTTTCAATTTCAAAAATATTTAATACATCGGGCAGTTTCCTTCCGAGCCTTGGAGATTCAATTAATTCAGCCGGATTAATTGAGATGATCTCATCATATTCTAAAAATGTATAAAATGACTTAATTCCGGAAAGTATACGAGATTGACTGTAGGCAGATAATCCAAGTTTTCCGATGTGCATAAGGAAATCTTCAATAATTTTCGTGGTGACATATTGGGGACTTAGCTCCAAATTGGAGATGTCCACAAACTGTTTTAGCTTTGCGACGTCTCTTACATAGGCCTGAATGGAATTGTTAGAAAGTGACCTTTCAAGCTTTAAATAATTGGCAAATTGGCGTATGAGTGTTTCCCAATTCATTTAATAAAAGTAGCTAAATGGCACTATTAATTATCAATGGCCCAAATTTAAATTTACTTGGTAAAAGAGAAAAAAATATTTATGGGGATCAAAGTTTTGAAGACTATTTTGTTGAACTTCAAAAAAAATACCCTGAAACAAAACTAGATTATTTTCAATCCAATTCAGAATCAGGAATCATCAATAAAATCCATGAAGTAGGCTTTGATATCGATGGGATAATAATGAATGCCGGTGCTTTTACACATACTTCTGTTGCGATCAGAGATGCTATTGCCGGGGTCACCAGTCCCGTAATTGAGGTTCACATCTCCAATGTGCATGCCAGGGAAGAGTTTCGTCATAAAAGTTTTGTATCCGCCGTTTGCAAGGGGGTAATTGCAGGGTTTGGGTTAGATAGCTATCGGTTGGCTATTGAGCATTTTTTGAATAAGTGATATACCAATACAGCTTAGTATGAAAATGTTCAACTTCAAAGAGATAGCAACTGTTACGCTTATTCTGTTTTCAATCATTGATATTCTGGGTTCCATACCTATCATCATTGATCTCAGAAAAAAAAATGGAAAAATAGAGTCAGGCAAGGCAACCCTGGTTGCCGGGATCATCATGATCGCTTTTTTATATGTTGGTGAAGGAATCCTCAATCTTTTTGGAATTGATGTGGAATCATTTGCTATTGCGGGAGCAATTATCATTTTAATTATTGGTATGGAAATGATTCTGGATCGATCCTTTTTTAAGCAGGAAACCAATGTTGGGAATTCAGCATCTATTGTTCCTCTTGCGTTTCCCCTGATAGCTGGCGCTGGTTCACTCACTACTATTTTATCCCTGAAAGCTGCCTACGGAGAAACAAACATACTTATAGGTATAGTTGTGAATCTTGTATTTGTGTATGTGGTATTGAAATCTTCGGTCTGGTTGGAGAAAAAGCTTGGTCAGAGTGGATTCAACATTCTTAGAAAAGTCTTCGGTATTATTTTGTTGTCCCTGGCTATTAAACTTATAAAAGATAATTTACTCACCTGATATGGTAATAATGTATACGGACGGTTCATCCAGAGGAAATCCTGGTCCGGGAGGATATGGCACCGTGCTGAAATACGGGAAACATCGAAAAGAGTTAAGCGAAGGGTATCGCAAAACTACCAATAACCGAATGGAATTATTGGCAGTGATCAAAGGTCTGGAGGCCCTAACCAAGGATGGACTTGACGTAACTATCTATTCCGATTCTAAATATGTGGTTGACTCAGTCTCCAAAGGTTGGTTGCGGAGATGGGTGAAAAAAGGATTTAAAGACAAAAAGAATCCTGATCTCTGGAAGCGTTTTATCCCTGCGTATAACAGGCAAAAGGTAAAGTTCAAATGGGTGAAAGGTCATGCTGGTGTTCCGGAAAATGAGCGATGCGACCAACTGGCTGTGCAAAGTGCAGAAAGCTCAAACCTTCAAATTGACCAGGGATTTGAAGCAAAATAAATCTCCATCAACTAGTGGCTAACGATTATTTCAAATTTAAACAATTCACCATTTTCCAGGATCGTTGTGCAATGAAAGTGACTACAGTGGCATGTATCCAGGGAGCCTGGCTGCCCAAATTTTCACCAAACAAAATTTTGGACGTCGGCTCCGGCACAGGATTACTGACCTTGATGGCAGCCCAGGAGTATAATAGTAATATAGATGCTATTGAAATTGAGGATGATGCATATGGTCAGTTGCATGAAAACATAACTCAAAGTCCATGGAATCACAGGATCAAATGCTACCATACAGATATTAGGTTGTTTGCGGCTAACGTAAGTAATTGTTATGACTTCATCATCTGCAATCCTCCATTTTATGAAAACCAACTTCTATCCTCAGATGTCAAAATCAACCATGCCCGTCATCAAACCAGCCTGACTATTGAAGAGTTGATTGAAATATCAATTCGATTAATAACCAAGGTTGGTAAGATCTCTATCTTGCTCCCTCCTTCCGAGACCATAAAACTGAAGGAACTTTGCCAAAAAAAACCGTTATTTCACGCTACACAATTAGTGATATTAGATGCAGAAAAAAAAGAGCCAAAAGCTATTGTTACGATTCTATCGAAAAATCAATCAAAATTTATATCCGATAAATTGATCATTAAAAATAATGATGGAGCGTATTCTTCAGTATTCCAATCACTGCTAAATCCATATTACCTGTATTTATAACATATAAATATGCGGTATTAATGTAAAAGTTACACCCAATATTTTAGGATTATTTCAAGAATAAATTTACTAACGTACTTATTGTCTGGCTTATAAAGCTATAACGAGGTAGTACAAAAAGTTAAATAAATTACAATATATATCGTCAAATAGGTTTGTGCTTGTATTTGGCCAATTTTTACAAATAAAAACCTAAGATTTGCATGGTGTAAAAACAAGCAGATTTTTAAAGTCGTGTCTTTTGATATTTGCACTTGATTTTTGCAATCAATATAAAGAAATAATCACTATGCGCTTGAGAAATAAAGTATAACCATGCAGGAGATACAGATTGTAGACATTAGGAAACTTACAGAGATAATCAAAACCAAATATGGTTATGATTTCGAGAATTACGCCATTTCCTCATTTAAAAGGCGGATATTAAGAATTATAGAACTTTACAAGTTCCAAAGTGTAGATGCACTTACCAAAAGAATTCAAGATGACCCAACTTTTTTTGAAGAATTCGTCTCTGAAATCACTGTGAATGTTACCGAAATGTTTCGGGACCCGTCATTTTGGAGGATTTTACGAGACAAAATCGTTCCAAACATTCTTCTAAATCACAAGAAGGTAAGTGTATGGCACGCAGGATGTTCATCCGGAGAAGAAGTATATTCTATGGCTATTTTATTGAAGGAGATAGGCATTCTCGAAGATTCTAAGATTATTGCTACCGATATTGATGAACAGATTCTGAAGCGTGCACAAAGTGGTGTATATACAGTTAAAAACATGGAATTGAATGAAAAAAACTATGTAAGATTTAGAGGCGAGAATCAATTAAATAAGTACTTTGAAGTTAAAAATGGGCTCTCATATATGGATAAGTCACTTGTGAAAGATGTCTCATATCGCAAGCATGATCTAGTTAAAGGAATTGTATTCAACAAATTTGATATTGTAATCTGCAGGAATGTAATGATTTATTTCAATCAAAACTTACAAAACGATGTGTTGAAAAAACTTCATGAGAGTACCTTCAAATATGGGTACCTGGCAATAGGATCAAAGGAGTCGTTGATATGGTGTGAAATTGCCAACAAGTTTATCGTGGCAAACAACGAAGAAAAAATTTATAAAAAAATAAGAGAGTAAATGTGGATAGCATTTCGCAAACATGAAATTTCCTGAATTACATAATAATTTCAAAGCTATCGTCATTGGAGGCTCGGCAGGTAGTTTTCAAGGCATTACGAGAATTCTTTCTCAGGTGCCAGGAGACTTTCCATTACCGATCATCATGTGCTTACATCGGCTCAAACACGTTCGAAATGGCTTTATGGAAGCTTTGTCGATAAAAAGTATTAAGGATGTAATAGAACCATATGACAAAGAATCCATCAAACGAGGGAAGGTTTACCTGGCGCCTTCAAACTATCATTTGTCCACTGAACTCGGCCATTATTTTAGTTTGTCCACAGAAGATATGAGAAATAATTCCAGACCATGCATCGACATTACCATGGAGACGGCGGCATTTACATATAAAAACAAATTGATAGGCATATTATTATCAGGAGCAAATAAAGATGGAGCATTGGGAATGAAAAAAATAAAAGACAATGGCGGTATTACAGTGGTTCAGAACCCCGCGGAATGTATGATCGACACGATGCCGGCCGCAGCATTGAAGGCTACAAAAATTGACTATACGCTAGGTATAGATGAAATAATAAAATTTTTATTTGAAATTCATAAACTGTACAAATAATTTATGAAATCATTATATAAAAAGTTAAATGTAATCATCACCATATTCTTTGTTTTGGGAATACTGTTTTCGGCGGTTAACCTTTACAACTTGCCCATAAAACTTGAAAAGATATCGGGGAGAGTTGATCTCACTGTCGTCAAAGAATTAAGTCCTGTATTAAATCAAACAAATTTAATTGTAGGAATAACTCTTTGCTTGGGATTAGGTCTAGTTATACTCACACTGTACTTATCAAATCACAATAAGAAAGTTGAGAAAATTGTTGATACCGATATGGATGGAGTAAAGATCGAGGAGGAAGACAACCAAGAAGATCTTACAGAGAATGAGGATTTAGACAATCAGGTTAAAAGTATTCAATCAGGTCTGAATGAAATTAAAAATACAAAAACGAAATACGAAAGGATATTATCCCGCCTTTGCATGAAGCTTGATGCAAGCCAGGGTATAGTATATTCGGTTGAAAAGGAAAAGAATAAGAGGTTCATTCAGTTATTTGCATCTTTTGCATACAATAGTGCGGATAGTGAAAATGTCAGATATGAATTTGGAGAAGGATTGTCCGGACAAGTAGCAAAAGAAGGAAATAAAGTCAACATAAATAATATCCCCGAAGGATACATTACAATCATTTCCGGATTAGGGGCTTCATCACCTAGTCATTTGGCTATTTTGCCAATTAAGGAAAAGGGAGAAGTTGTATTTGTTGTGGAGATAGCATCATTTCATGAAATATCAGCATCAGATGAGAAGCTCATCGGAGAGGCGCTGACTTTTAACAAAGTTGCTCCAAAACCAGCGAAAAAGGAACTATCCGATAAAGAAGCTGGTGATCAAAAAAAGAAAAAGGTAAGTGATTTGTAAATAAACATGAAAAAAATAGATGTTTAAGAATATTAGTGTGAGAGGTAAATTAACAACCCTGATTCTTTTTCTTGTCGTTGTTACAATTTGCACATCAGGATACTTATCGTATTCCATTCGGAAAAATATGTTGCAGGAGAAGTATCTTCAAAATCTGGGAGCTCTTGCAGAGGTAAAGAAGGGAAAGATTCAAGCGTTTATCAAAGCGGCAAAAGTAGATATTGACCTGATATCGAATCTGGAGATGTTCCAGTCTATCAATGAAGAAACGAAAAATATATCTGTCGTGGAAGCGGATTCTGTTGAAGTGGATTTAACGGGATTGGGGGTTTTTATGGAAGTCGAATATGTTGATCTGACCGAGATAGAAAACATCCTTAAAACTATTAAAAATTCAATTGATGCTGAAAAAATAATCATTTCCGATAAGAATGGAGAAATTATAATTAATACGGATCCTGGAGGAACGGTTAACATAAAACAGGAGATTAAGGCTACAGATGACTCATTTATACTTGGAGCTCAAAACGATAAGACGTTTAGCAGAGTTTTTAAATTGGGAGAAGATTATCTGATTTGTATTGGCGCTCCCATCGGTGATATAAATACAAGTAATGCATCCTGTTTCATCATATTAAACATTAATTCTATTTATGATGATCTATCCCATGATATGGGATTGGGTGAAACTGTAGAAGTTATTATTGCTCAAAAACGCGAAAACATCGCTTTATTTTTAAATCCTCTGAAATTTGACAAAACTGCGGCGCTAAACCGTGCTGTTACCATGGGAAGTGATGAAGGTCTTGCGCTACAACTAGCTGTTGATGGTAATGAAGGAATGGGATATTCTGTCGATTACCGGAATATAGAAACACTTTCCGTATGGGGATTTATTCCTGGAATGAATTGGGGTATTGAAGTAAAAGTTGATCAGAAAGAAATAAATGAACTTGCATTTATTGTAGTGAAGAAATTTGCTTTATGGGGTGGATTGATTTTGCTTTTTGCAATCATAGTCTCTCTTTTGTTTTCTCAATATTTTATCAATCCATTACTATCCCTAAAAGATTCTTTAGTGTCAGTATCGAAAGGCGTTTTGCCAGATAAAATTCAAAAGAAATATAATGATGAAGTTGGCCAGATGGCAGATACAACCGATGATCTTGTTCAGGCGCTAAAACGTACAGCTACTTTCGCTGAAAAAATAGGCAAAGGTGATCTCAAGGCTGATTTCAAACCATCAAGCAAAGGTGACATCCTTGGTAATGCATTGATTGAAATGCGGAATAACCTGGTAGAAACTGAAAAACAGGATACTGAACGTAACTGGATTATCACCGGAGTCGCGGAAATAAGTGAAATATTAAGATCTCATGATAAGATTGATGAGTTGGGTGATGCAGTCATTGCATACATCACGGAAAAAATTGATGCCATTCAGGGTGCGTTTTATATTTTGAATGACGATAATGCATCTGATCAATTTATTGAAATGAAATCTGCATATGCATATCATAAGAAAAAATATATCAACGGTAAATTTAAATTTGCTGAAGGACTGGTTGGCCAGGCTGCTGTCGAGAAAGATTATATTCTTAGAACGGAAATACCAGATGACTATGTGACCATTACTTCTGGAATTTTGGGAGATAAACGACCCACCGGCATATTAATTACGCCTTTGATAACCGAAGAAAAAGTATACGGAGTAGTTGAGTTTGCCGGATTCCACAGATTTACAGAAAGCCAAATCAAATTTGTAAAGGAGATAAGTTTAATTCTTGCCAGGACTATATTCAACATTAAAGTTAATGAGCGCACCAGGAACCTGCTTGAAGAATCTCAGGAAATGAGTACTGAGCTTCAGGAACAACAGGAAGTATTGAGGCAAAACGCTGAAGAAATGGCAGCGACTGGGGAAGAATTAAAAAGAACAAATCAACGACTTGAAGATCAGATTGAGGAGGTAAACAGAACCCAAAACAGGATGCAGCTGTTGTTGGAAAATGCTTCTGAAGTAATTTCCATTTATGAGAAAGAAGGTACAATACGATATATAAGTCCTTCTGTTGAAAAAATCCTGGGATATTCACAAAATGACCTAATTGGTATCAACGATAAAATTCATTTGACTCCAGAGGGTCTGGTGAATTTTGAGCATATGTTCGAGCAGGTCATTGCAAACTCATTCGAATCCGCCACCGTACAGTATGAGTACATAAAAAAGGATGGTGATGCTATCTGGCTGGAGGTAACAGCAACTAACATGCTTTCTGATCCGGCGATTCAGGGAATAATCCTGAACAGTCGAGATATTACGGAAAGAAGACGTGCAGAGCGAGAAGAACGAATGAAATCTAAAATGCAGGCACTGTCTGAGAATTCTCCAGATCTGATCACAAGATTTACCCAGGAAGGTGAGGTATTCTATATAAACCCAATGATCGAGAATTACACTGGGCGTAAGCCAAGTGATATTCTTAATAAGAAGCTGGAAGAAATAGAAATAGAGGACGTTATAAAGCAGAAATGGCTTGAACTTCTACAAAAAGTTAAGGCTGAAAATGACAAAGTTGCTATGGAGATGGATTTTCCATCAATAATTGGAGATCGAGTAATGCAAGTAAATGCCATTCCGGAATTTGATGAGGAAAATGCATTGGAATCCATATTGGTCGTTTCCCATGATATTACTGAACGCAAGCAGATTGAACTGGAAATTCAGTCCAAAGGCAGAAAAATTACGGAGAGTATTAATTATGCTAAAAGAATTCAGGGTGCTATCCTGCCAAATAATGATGTAATTCAAGAATTTCTGCCTGAATCCTTTATACTGTATAAAGCGAGAGATGTGGTGAGTGGTGATTTCCCATGGTTTATCCAAGTAGATGACGCATTGTATTATGCTGCTGTTGACTGTACTGGGCATGGCGTACCTGGCGCTTTAATCTCATTGATAGGCTACTTCCTGCTAAATGACATAGTAAAAGGAAGAAAAATCAGTGATCCGGGCGAGATATTGGATCTGTTGGATCAAGGTGTGACTAAAACATTAAGGCAGGATTCGGATGATTCCAAAACTAAAGACGGTATGGATATCGCACTGTGTAAAATTGATCTTAACAATAACCAGGTCTCTTATGCTGGTGCGCACAGATCCTTGTATTTCATGAATGGAGATGAATTGGAAGAAATTAAGGGCAATAAATTTCCGATTGGTGGCGGTATTTATAAAAACCAAACTAAATTTACAAGTACCACTATTGATGTGAAAAAAGGAGATTCAATTTTCTTCTGCTCGGATGGTTTCCCAGATCAGTTTGGTGGTCCGGACAACAGAAAATTTGGCCCAAGACGCTTGCGTGAATCTATCGTAAAACACCATAAAAAATCCATGGCAGATATCTATAACGAGATTGATACTGAATGGACTGAATGGAAAGGTGAACAGAAACAGACCGATGATGTATTGCTGATTGGAGTGAGATTTTAATAAAGATTTTAGATATAATTGATTTTAAATTAAATGATATGTTGAATTAACATAATATATAATGTCGAATAAGGGAATAAAATTAACTAAAAAAGTGCGATGAAGTATATTTTTGATATGCATCAAATGATGCTTAAGAACAACGTAATCCTGGTTTATGAAGGTGAGTTCACCCAGGAAATCACTAAATCCGTTTTAGCCATGGCCGAAAGGAATATGGATTCGATTGGTGAAGAATCAGGTATAAAAAGAAAGGTGTTTAACGTAATGGTAGAATGTCTGCAGAATATTGTAAAGCATGGTGATGAATATATTTCTGATGAAATAAACATCAGCACTGCGATCTTTATGATAGGCAAGCACAAAAACTCTTATATCATAACATCCGGTAATCCTATCAAAAATGAGCAGATTGATGAATTGACAAAAAAACTCGATGAGATCAACAGCCTCGACAAAGATGGATTGAAAAAACTCTACAAAGAGATCATTAAGGGAGGCTCAGGCCTTACCAACAAAGGTGGAGCAGGTTTGGGATTTGTGGATATGGCAAGGAAGTCAGGTCAAAAACTGGAATTTGGATTTGAACCAATCGGTGATGGTCATTCATTTTTCTCCCTAAAAACAACTGTTCCCAGAGGATAATAATTATTTAACTGAAAAGACGTATAAAAATGGAAATTATAAATTTAGAAGGAACTGAGGATACTCCAAAAATAATTCTGGATAGGACAAACAAGATTTTTGAGATTTCGGGAAGATCATTACCTGAAGACTCAGCAGAATTTTATCAGCCTATTTTGGATTGGCTGGCAGAATATGCAAAGGATCCACTACCGGAAACCATCTTTGATTTTAGGCTTGAATATTTTAATACTGCTTCATCAAAATTAATTCTGGATGTATTGACAGTTTTGGAAGATATTGAAAATACCATTGTACATTGGTATTTCTACGAAGATGATGAAGATATGGAGGAAGCGGGAGAAGAATTCTCAGAACTCGTAGATGTTAAGTTTGAATTAAAACCCCATTAGTCAACCTTTCGATAGGCAAGGCTCCTGATTTATCTGTCAAATTTTTATTTACTAAAGGTCTCTATTTGAATTTTTAGGGTATTGGTAGAATGTAGAATCTTAAGATTGAAATATGAGTGAAGAAATTCTAAAGGCATTAACCCAACTTTTTGCAATCATTACAAAGCAAGATGGAGGAGTTACTAAAACGGAAAGAAATTTCGTTATCAGTTTCTTCAAAGAAGACCTCGATCGGGACTCTATTAAAGAGTATCTGGCATTGTATGATGAATTTGTTGGTTATGGAAAAGAAATAGAATTTACCAAGAAAAAGAAGCTGACTTCTGTAAGAGATTCTGTTAAAACGCTTGCCATATGTCGTAAGATCAATAAAACACTTACGCAAAAGCAAAAAATAGTCGTATTAATAAAATTGCTTGAGCTGGTTAGTTCAGATCGAAATTTCACTCCCCAACGGATGGAAATCATCAATACGGTTTCCGAAGTATTTAATATTACCTCTGATGAATATAAGTTACTTGAAGGATTCATTATGCACACCGAAGAAGATGTGCTTGATAAAGAGGAACTTATTTATGCCTGGAAGAAAACAGGTCATGATTTTGAAAAGGCCCGTGAAATAAATGTTTCCATCCTTGGTGAATTGATATTCCTTAAGGTTAAAAGTGTGGACATGTATTTTGTCCGGTACCTTGGAAATGAGGAGATTCATTTAAATGGTTTCGCAATAAAACCAGCAACAACAAACCAGTTTTCTCATGGAAGTACGATTAAAACTCCCAGCGGAGATGCACTCTACTATAGTGATCTAATCAGACATTATCTTTCTAATGACGAAACTGTCAATCTTTCTTTTATTGCAAGAGACCTGGAGAAAAAATTTCCTAATGGAGCCATTGGAATTAGGGATATAAATATATCGGAAGGCCCCGGAAAACTTATTGGCATCCTGGGCGCCAGTGGCGCCGGGAAAACTACATTACTCAATATACTTTCGGGGATTGATAAGCCAACTTCAGGAAGTTTGAAGATCAACGGGGTAGACCTTTTTTCTAATGAAACCGAAAAGATAAAGGGGATAATTGGTTACATCTCCCAGGACGATTTACTCATCGATGAACTGACTGTCTATGAAAATCTATATTACAATGCCAAACTTTGCTTTGCAGATTTAAACGAAGAAGAGCTAAATAAAAGAGTGATGGACACTCTTACAACTCTCGGTCTTGATCAAAGAAAAGATTTGAGGGTCGGAAGTATATTGGATAAAACTATCAGTGGCGGCCAGAGAAAGAGATTGAATATTGCGCTTGAGCTTATTCGTGAGCCTGCGGTAATGTTTGTAGATGAACCAACATCCGGCCTTTCATCCAGAGATTCTGAAAATGTCATCGACCTGCTAAAAGAGCTGTCGCTCAAGGGAAAATTAATTTTTGTCGTAATTCACCAGCCATCATCAGATATCTATAAGATGTTTGACAAAATAATGATCATGGATGTAGGCGGGTTTCCTGTATATTACGGACCTCCTGTGGAGGCAGTTACCTACTTTAAGGCGGCCAGCAACCAAGTCGGTGCAGATAAAGGGCAATGTCAAACATGTGGTAATGTAAACCCCGAACAAATATTCAATATCATCGAAGCCAAAGTTGTAGATGAATATGGCGAGTTTACCAGCAAACGAAAGGTAACTCCGGTTCAATGGAAGGTACTTTATGATGAGAATTTTGAAATAGAAAATGTCGAAGAGATTACTGAGCTGCCGCCAAGATCCTTAATAATTCCCTCAAAGATAAAACAGGCGCTTATTTTTGCAAAAAGAGACCTGTTGTCAAAATTGAGCAACAAGCAGTATATGCTGATAAATTTGCTCGAAGCGCCATTACTGGCTTTTATTCTCGCCTTTCTGATCAGGTATAAAAGTAGTCCTGACGGACAAGAATATATTTTTCGGTTCAATGAAAATATACCTGTCTATATCATGATGGCGATCATTGTGGCATTGTTCATGGGACTGACCGTAAGCGCTGAAGAGATCATTAAAGACAGGAAAATATTAAAGCGTGAGTCTTTCCTCAACCTAAGTTGGAATAGTTATTTACTTTCCAAAGTTTCCATACTATTTGCTCTTTCAGCAATTCAGAGTATCATATTTACAGTAGTGGGAAACCTTATATTGGAAATCCATGGAATGACTTTGACGTACTTCCTGGCGCTTTTTTCGATTTCGTGTATAGCAAATGTAATTGGCCTAAATATATCTTCTGCCTTCAATTCGGCCGTTACCGTTTACATACTTATTCCACTTTTGATTATACCTCAAATGGTGCTCAGTGGATTACTTTTTAGCTTTGACAAACTCAATGAGGTAATAAGCACAAAAGGAAAGGTTCCCATAATCGCCGATTTTATGGCCTCCAGATGGGCGTACGAAGGTATTGCCGTAAGACAATTCATTACTAATAATTATGAATCGAAATTTTATAAGTTTGAATTGGAAGAGATGCAGGCAGATTTCAAATCCTCTTATTGGATAAAGGAATTAAAAAGTCGGGTAAACTATGCTGTAAATAATATAGAAAGCCCGGACGAGCAACGACTGAATAAAGCGCATAAAAATTTGGCATTGATAAAATTGGAATTAATAAAGGATGCAGGGTCAAGCTTAATTAAGGATTTGGATTTAAATGCTGCTCTGGATCCAACAAAATTTAACGCCCAGATTGGAAATACAATTCTTACCTACCTGGATGATCTGTTTAAAAGATACCTGGATCAATACAATCTTGCAGTTCAAAAAAAGGAAAAACTTATCTATGGGTATGAAAATACTTTCCATTATGATTTAAGTAAGATGAAAGATGATTATTTCAATGAAAGTCTTGCGGATTTAGTAAGAAACCTTACAGTGAAAAATCGTGTGATTGAATTTAATGGAAGGTTATTGCAAATCATAGATCCTATATTTAATCTTCCGAAAAATCCAACGCATTTACTTGATTATCGGACACATTTTTTTGCTCCTAAAAAGCACTTTTTAGGGACTTACATCGATACTTTCTGGTTCAATATAAGTGTGATATGGATAATGACCATACTATTATACATAGCGTTATATCTTGAGTTGATCAAGAAACTGATAGGTGTGCTGGAGGACTTGGGAAAGAAAATTAGTAAGAAGGATTCAATTTAAATTGTGGGTGTAAGAAAGATCATATTATTACCAGATTTTCGGTTTTAATATACTATTGATCTTTATATTTTTGTTTTGATTAAATTCAATATCATGAGAAAATTTATTTCATTAATTTTAGTTATAATCGCATTTGCCTGTGGCCCGGCAAAGATGTCTGATGAGCAGGCGTTTTTAGACAGTCTGGACAATCTGACACTAGATGCTCCAATGATCTCCGATGAATTAATTAGAGATATAATCCAGCAAGTTCCTTCACCTTTAGAAATTTCGTACTTATTGAAAGATGCCGGGACTCAGTATGATTATAGCATGTTGAATGGCCCCAACAATGTATCCAACTACAACAGCAACTTCCACAAAGCCCTGAATTTGGGTATTTATGGAACTGACTTGGGTTATGCCAACATTTATGGAGAAAACCAGGATGCGATACTTTATCTGAATTCTATAAAAGGATTGGCTAACGATTTGAGTATTGGACAATTTTTTGATTTTGGGACGATAGCAAGATTAGCCTCCAATAGCAAAAACATTGATTCTTTGTTGTTAATAACCACCCAGAATTTCAACAGCATCAATGGTTATCTGCAGGAAAATCAACGGTCAAACTTAAGTGTGTTGATACTCACCGGAGGATGGCTCGAGGCTTTACACATTACTTGCCAGGTAGCTAAAAAAAACGCTGACAACGAGAAGCTGGTTGAAAAGATTGGTGAGCAAAAAATCATTCTGGATAACATCAAACTGATGTTGGGGTTTTATACCCAAGATCCAAATATCGCTGATTTGCATGCAAGGATACTCGAATTAGAAAAAGCTTTTGCTCAAATTGAAATCATTTATACTTATGTTCAGCCTACTATGAAAGAAGTGAATGGTATATTGGTGGTGACAGATAACAGTACAACTACCATAAATATTACTGCAGAAAATGTGGTAGCAATCCGTGAGGAAGTAATAAGCATTAGAGAAAAGATAATAAGCTAAAAATATATTTTATATATGAGACAGGTAATCAAAATCCTTGGAATATCAATAATTGCGTTAGCGCTCTCAGCAAGCTTAACATCTGCGCAATGTGGCGCTGATGCAAAAGCAAATGAATGCATTTCAACGCTTCAGGATGGATTCACTTTTCTAAAAACCTTTAAGGTAGATGGGCAGGCAGGCGCCAGACCAAAAGTGGAATATTCTTATGTTTTCAGCAAAGACACGCAGTATTTTCTAAATATTTGCAATGATGGAGAAGATACAGATGGCATTGTAGTTACCATGTATGACTCGAAGCGTCAGATGATTTCTACTAACTTTAATAACGGCAAGTACTATAAGGGTCTTGTGTACCCATGTAATGCCACGGGAATTTACTATATTACATTTACCTTTCAGGAATCGCAAAATTACTGTGGGGGAAGCGTACTCGGATTTAAAAGGTAAAAGAAGATTATTTAAAATGTAAAAGCAGGTTTAAGCCTGCTTTTTTTATGGAAAAAATATTAGCGAACATACGTGTAAAAACTCCATACTTTAAGGTGGGTGCTGTTGATAATCGGACAAAAAATATATGGTTCATTTTCCATGGATACGGTCAGCTTGCGGATGAGTTTGCCAATTCATTTGCTGAGTTAACCACCGATGAGAATGTATTAATTTTTCCTCAGGGATTATCCAAATTTTATCTCAAAGGAGTCAACAAAAAGATTGGAGCCAATTGGATGACTTCACTTGATCGGGATGTTGATATCGATAATTATATTTCCTATTTAAATCATCTGTTTGTTCATGAGATTAAACCACATCTGGCAAATGTTGAGTTGAATATTCTTGGTTTTTCGCAGGGAGGTCATACGGCAAGCAGGTGGATCTATCGATCAAATATAGGGTACAACAAATTGATTTTGTGGGGATCCGGCCTTGCTCATGAAATAGATCAAAAGGAAATAATTAAGTCATTTTCCAAGGGGAAAAATCTCATAGTTCTCGGAGATCAGGATAGATATATTGGAATGGAGAAATTTCAAGAATTGAAATGCAGATATGAGAAAATGGGCTTTAACTATCAGTTAGTTGAATATCATGGAGGGCATGCTATTGGTTCGGAAATATTAAAATCTGTGGTTTAGATCTCCGAACGATTTATAATAGATACCGAAGCCTGGGCGGTTGGAAGTACTAGCGTATCGGCAATATTTACATGTGCTGGCCGGGTTGTCACAAAATAGATAATATCCGCAACATCCTCGGCTGCCAAAGGTTTGAATCCTTCATATACTTTATCCGCTTTTTGCTTATCTCCCTTAAATCTGACGACAGAAAACTCCGTGTCCACAGCTCCGGGATTCACTTCTGAAACCTTTATGCCATGGGAATTAAGATCAATGCGCATTCCTTTGCTTATGGCGTCTACGGCAAATTTCGCTGCACAATATACATTTCCTTTCGGATATACTTCTTTGCCTGCTACAGAACCAATATTGACTACGTGTCCTTGTTTCCGTGCCACCATTCCTGGTATAATTGCCCTGGATACATATAGCAATCCTTTCACATTGATGTCTATCATTGCATCCCAATCTTCTATGCTTCCCTCATCAACAGTATCCAACCCATGAGCATTTCCAGCATTGTTGATGAGAATATCAACTCGTTTAAAATCCGGGGGTAGTGAATCAATCTGGTCAAAAACTTCTTTTTTATCGCGAACGTCAAAAACCAAATATTCAACTGAAGTTTTGGCGCCAAGTTGCCTCTTAAGTTGTTTCAATCGATCCTCTCTCCGTCCACAAATAATCAATTTATACTTATTTTGTGCAAATATCTCAGCAGAAGCCTGGCCAATGCCCGAAGTCGCTCCTGTAATAAATACTGTTTTACTCATAATACCCTAATCGGAAAATTGTAAATATAAAGTAACAACATTCATTTTCAATGATTCTATTCCTTCGCTGTACCCAATTTCATCTTCTCTCAACAAGTTTAAAAGTCCTTTTGAAAAGCGAATCTCCGGGCTAAATTTGAATAATGGGTAGTACATATCTATCCCAAACCCAAGCTCGATATTCACATTAAACTCTTTGGTAAGCAACCGATTATCTGATTGTTCTTTTCGCTTTTTCCCCGACACTTCAAATCCGGGAGCCACACCTCCCACAAAATACACTCTGAAATTTTTATGTCTTTCTGACTTATATTTAAGAAGTATTGGTAATTCGACATATGTTGCCTCAATGAGCTGTGGGTCAATATGGTCGTCCGTATAATTGTAATCTACCGGAAATTCATAAAATGATACTTTGGGCAACACCCGGATATTGAATTGGTCTTCCAACCGAAAATCTGTAATAAACCCCAGCGAAAAACCAAATGCATTGGCGGGCATGATCGAGTGCACACTGTCCATTTCTGGAGTCACAAATTTATCGGAGTATTTTAGCTGAAGACTGGAAGTATGCAAACCAATACTAAAACCATAGTGCAGCCATTTCGAATCGGAAAATGGCAGATTATATTGAAACGCCTCTTGCCCAAATGAAGACAATGGAATAAACAAAGAAAGGAGAAAAGTCTTTCCTACTTTATACCGGTATATATTGAACAAATTCCAAAGGTGAGCGGGATGCATTCCGTGGTTTTAAATCCTGTTTTATTTAATATTTCTAAAAACTTTGATCCTTGAGGAAATGCTAGTACAGATTCCGGTAAATATGTATAAGCTGAATCATCCTTCGATATCACATTTCCGATAATAGGCAAAATCGATTTAAAATAAAAATTATACATCTGTTTGAATGGAAATGATGTTGGTTTGGAAAATTCAAGGATAATAACTTTCCCCTCCTTTTTCAACACTCTGAACATATTAGCCAATCCAATTTCCAGATTTTCAAAATTCCTCACTCCAAAAGCAACGATCACAGCATCGAAATTATTATCTTCAAATCGCAGGTTTTCTGAATCTCCCTTTTCCAGAGTTATAATATGATCCAGTTTTTTCTTCTTGATTTTCTCTTTACCAATTAGCAGCATACCCTCTGATATATCTACACCTGAGACTTTATCAGGTTTTAGCGAAAGGGATTGAATGGCAAAATCAGCAGTGCCCGTGGCTACATCCAAAATAGTTTTTGGCTGGGTTGCCTTCAAAAGTTTTATGGCTTTTTTTCTCCATTGAATATCAATTCCAAAGCTCAAAAGATGATTTAACAAATCATACTTTGGGCTTATATTGTCAAACATACGAGCCACTTGTTCTTTCTTGCTTAACTCTTCTTCATTATATGGTTTTACAACCTTTTCCATTGTGAAATATTCAGATATATCTGTATTTGAAAATAGAGCGCAAATATACTAAGCCTATTATATATTAAAGCAATTGGTCGGATGGAAAAAACAGAGAATTGCTATTGTTTGAATTGAAGTACCTTAAATTCGACTCTTCTATTATACTCCCTGCCCAATTCCTCATCATCGTTGCTGGCAAGAGGCCGGTCTTCACCATAGCCTTCAGCAAGGAATCTTCCATTTCTCTGGCCTTTCTTTACCATGTAGTTCACGATTGCCTGAGCCCTTCTTTTAGAAAGCCATCGGTTAAAGTCCTTCCCGCCTACATTATCTGTGTGCCCGGAAATTTCAATGATATATCTTGGATTTTCTTGAAGTACTTTCAATAATTTATTCAGTTCGGGATCTGAGGATGATTTCAATCTTGCAGTGCCAAAATCAAAATAGATATTTCGAATTACCTGGCTGTATCCTACCTTTATTTTATCCAGTACAATTTGTTTAGCAAGTCTATTACTTTTGGTGGACATTGGCGGGATAGAAATAACTACATTTTTATACATGTAACCTGATTTCTGAACGGAGATATTGTATTGAGCTGTAAATTCATTCGTAAACTGTGCCTGGTACAAACCACCACCAATTCTTTGTACTGGTACAGATTGGCCACCTACAGCATTGTTAATAGATATATTCACCTCCATACTTTCCCTTGTCTCCTTGTCAACAGCTTTCAAAACAAGAATAACAGGTTTTGGCTCTTTGGATATTGGGTGCTTAATAACTGGTTTTTCCGGCTCGGGTTGCTCAACTTTTTTTGCTTCCACTTTTTTTGGTGGTGCATCCAGGTCTGCCAACCGGATATGATAAATATCAGTAAAACCCATACCTTCAGCTTTTGCGGATGCATAATAGCCTCTTTTCCCATCCCTGGTACTGACAAAATAAACGTCATTATCAGGAGAATTCATCGGATACCCAAGGTTTTTAGGCTCTGACCATTCCTCCGTTTCCTGGTTGTAAACTGATTTATAGATGTCATAACCACCCATACCTTTATGACCTTTACTGGAGAAATAAAGTGTTTTTCCGTCATAATCTATAAATGGACCATCATCATCGAATGGTGTATTGATAACAGAGCCTATATTTTTCGCCGGCCCCCATTTCCCCTTTCTGTCTTTAGTTGAATAATAAATATCCAAATCCGTTTTTCCTTCAACAATAGGCCGGTCGCTGGAAAAATACAATGTATTACCATCGGGTGAGATGGAAACTGAATTCTCAAAATAGGAGCTATTTATATTTTCATTTAGCGCCACAGGCTCTGACCAGGTCCCGTCATCATTTTTTTCTGAAAGAAAAATATCTCCACCATTTTGACTTTTGAATAAATAAAGTTGGTTTCCATCTGCGCTTATGGCAAGGTTTGAGGAATGATAGATGATATTTACAGGAGGGCCTATATTACGCGCAAATGACCACTTTCCCCCAGTTCGAGTACTATAAAACACATCCTCATAATACAACATATCGTCAAATACATCACCATTGGTGTTTCCATCCTGACGTCGTGTGGTAAAAGCCATAAAAGATTCATCTGCAGTTACAACCGGAGCAAAATCATCCCATTCAGAATTAATGGCCGGACCTGCATTTTCTATCA
>SMVB01387416.1_pt1 | contig 22695 bp, 20 predicted proteins | sample 2456461 | NCBI WGS metagenome assembly SMVB01 (sample SAMN11095934, study PRJNA526329) | marine sediment metagenome | biome: Marine sediment; feature: Surficial sediment; material: Deep marine sediment; isolation source: Hadal surficial sediment | place: Pacific Ocean | collected 2014-05 | depth...
CCTGCTGGTCACAGCAAAAATTGGTGGAGGAAATCATTTGCAGAATTTCGTAGCTACCAAAAAGAATGGCAAAGGATAAGAGATTTAATTAATGATTGGGAAAGAAAATCCAGATTGAATATTGATATGACAGATAACGACGTAAAAAAATTAAAGAATTTAGCCATCTGGCAGTATCAGGAATCCTCAAAGCTTTTGCAAAGGCTTGAAAGATATGCCCAGCAGAACAACGTTCCCCAGAACTGGCGAAATTAAACATATAAAGCTTATGTATTTATAGCAAGGGCTTTTTCTACTGATCTGGGTAACTGAATTATTGCAAAATATTCCTTTGGGAAGAGATAATCATCACCTGATTCATCTACTATCCTTATTAGCTCATTTTGATCAGCTTGAGAGTCTGCTATAGTTTGATAAATTTTCCTGGTTTCTAACGATGCCTCGTAGCCCTCATTTTTTATACAAACTGCAAATCCTTTCATTAATTTATTATTAGTCATAACATTTATTCTGATATACGTTTTATTTTTATTTCTTTTTTACCAATTCCATGTGCTTCATACCAATGTGCCTCAGCTTTAAATATTTTACCATTAAGCAAGCAAATAGTAGTAATCCCTTTTAACTTTCTCCAGCGTCCTGTGCCATAACTTTTCTTTAAACGGTTGATTTCTCTTAATAGAACTACCAGTAGCAATTGTTTCTATATTCGCAATTTCACTTACTAATTCAAAGTTCATGGTAAATATTTGAATCTTAAAAAACTTGCTATGACTTGCGAGATGTATAGTTGTTAGTTAATTTAACACCTAACAAATGATAAGAGAAATAGAAAACGTTTTTACAGACTTTCCTGATTACGGGTGTTTTGCGTGTGATCCTAATAATCAGTTGGGCTTGAAAATGAAGTTCTTTGCCGATGACCATAGCAATGAGGTGTTTGTAAAAATGAATCTGGAAAAGCATTTTGCAGGTTTTCCCGGGATACTTCATGGGGGGATACAGTGCGCTTTAATGGATGAAGTGGCTTTCTGGACAATGTTTGATAAATTAAAAAAGATAGGGCTTACAGCGAAGATTGAGATTGATTATCAGCGAAAAGTAGAGACATTAAAGGATATTGAAATAAGAGGTAAGATAAAAACGATTAAAGGTCGAAGAGTAGTTGTAAATGTTAATATAATTGATGAGGATAAAAAAATTACTGTATCCGGCAAGGTAACCTATCTTATACCTAACAAGAAAAAACTCTATAGTTTAATAGGTGAAGAAAGATTTACAGAAAAATTCCAAAATTATATTCAGGACTAATATGATTAAACTATACGACCACCCGCTATCTGGGAATTGTTATAAAGTAAGATTATTACTTAGTCATTTAGGAATTGAATATGACAGAGTAAAAATAGACATATTTAAGGGTGAACATAAGACTGATTTGTTTACAAAAACAAATCCTAATCAAAAAATACCTGTATTAGATGATGATGGGTTTGTTCTTTGGGAATCAAATGCGATACTTCTATATCTTGCAAATAAACACTCAGCTAATAAATACCTTTCTCAAGACCCCAAAAAGTATGGTCTTATAATGCAGTGGCTTATTTTTGGCAAAACTTCAGTCGATCCTAATCTGGCGGTTGCTAGATATTACAAGAAGTTTTTAGGAGAAGGGCAATATAGAAAAGAAGACCTGCAAAAGCTGCAAGCTCAGGGCGGGCAGACGCTGTCTATTCTAAATAACCATCTAAGTAATAACGTATTTCTTGCGGGTGATTATTCAGTTGCCGATATGGCTTGTTTTCCCTATGTAATGCTCTCGTACGAGGGCGGGATGGACCTAAGTAAATATGAATTTGTAAATAATTGGATTAAAAAAGTCGAATCAGAAGAAGGATTTGTTTTAATTGAACAATAATTAGGGAAAAAAAATTGGAGCGGGAAACGGGATTCGAACCCGCGACCTTCTGCTTGGCAAGCAGACGCTCTAGCCAACTGAGCTATTCCCGCAGAGAGCTTTAAAGATAGCCAGACTGATTTGTCTTGTCAAGCTTAGATTTTTCACCATAATCTATATAAATTTAATATAATTGTCTCATAATTAACCATAGGAATACGTAATAAATGGACAATACAGATAGAAAATCTTATTTAAGAAAAGTAAAAAGGGTAGTCATAAAAATTGGCAGCAGTGTTCTTACAAACGAGCATGGCGAGATAAATGAGGGGATCTTCGACTTAATTGCTGCAGAAATATCTAAGATTAAAACCTCTGGCTTAGAGGTTGTTCTTGTATCTTCGGGAGCAATTGCCGCAGGAATGAAAAAACTGAATATCGATAAAAAACCTGATGATATTGTGATGAAGCAGGCTTTGGCAGCATGTGGTCAAAACACACTTATGGGCATATACGAAAATTCCTTTTCAAAAAATGGACAATTAACGGCACAGGTACTTCTTACCCATGCAGGTTTTTCTGATAGAAAAAGATTCATTACAGCAAGGAAAACGGTTTTTAAGCTTCTGAAAATGGGGATAATTCCGGTTATAAATGAAAACGATGCAGTTGCAAATGAAGAGATAATGGTCGGTGATAATGATAACCTCGCTGCTCTTGTCATAAGTCTGATAGAAGGTGATCTGCTTATTTTATTAACAAACATAGACGGACTTTTCAGCGGTGATCCAAATAAAAATAAGGACGCCCAGCTTCTTAGTTTAATAAAAGAAGTAAATGGTGATATAGAAAAATATGCAGGTAAGACTTATGGCAAAACCACAACCGGCGGAATGGTAACAAAAATTCAGGCTGTAAAAAGTGCTGCTGCTTTTGGCGTGCCTACAATAATTGCAAACGGGAAAATCCCGTCCAATATTTCTGGAATTTTTGATGGTCAAGATATCGGCACATTCTTTTTGCCGTCTTTAGAAAAGCTAACCGGCAGAAAACACTGGATTGCTTATGCACTTAAACCAATGGGGAAAATATCTATAGATGATGGAGCAAAAAAAGCCATTACAGACTCTGGGAAAAGCCTTTTGCCATCAGGAATAAAAAGTGTAGAAGGAGATTTTGATATAGGAGAATTAGTTTTGTGTGTTGACGGTGATGGGAATGAAGTCGCGAGGGGTTTAACTTCATACAGCGCTTTGGATATAAAAAAGTTAGCTGGTCAAAAAACTTCTAATATACAAAAAATTCTTGGATACAAGTACAGCGATGAAATTATTAACAGAGATGACTTAGTTGTTCTTTAAATTTTTCTTAGGTTGCATTTAGATATGAGATTTCGATCAATAATCTTTTTTTTATTAATCCTGTCGGCTATTGTTTTTACATCCGCGTTCTATTTGTTTAATTACTATACTCAAAAATTTGTTTTTAATTCCCAGCTCATAATAGTTGAGATTAAAAAGGGCGAAAGTGTTAAAACAATTTCTAAAAAGCTGCAGGAAAACAAAGTCATATTAAACGACAAGTTGTTTATTCTCTACGTGGTATTTAACAAGCTGCAGAGCAGTCTGAAGGCAGGGGAATATGAGTTTTCCAAAAACATCACAATTAAAGAAGTAACCGATAAGCTTTTAAGAGGTGAGGTGAAGTTAAGAAAGGTTACGATTCCAGAAGGTTTAACTGTAAAGCAAATTGCCGGGATATTTGAAAAAAATAATTTATTTCCTGAAAGCCAGTTCCTGAGTGTGTTAGAGGATCAGAATTTTAAAAATGAGTTATTAGGAAATGAAGTTAATTCATTTGAAGGGTTTTTATTTCCAGAAACATACAACTATTGGAAAGACATCGAACCCGAAGAGTTTATAAGAATTATGGTTGGAATGTTTAAAAAAGTTTTCGGTGAATTAAAATCACAATACCCTATCGAAAACAAGCTCAGTGACTATGAAATTATAAAGCTTGCCTCGATTATAGAAAAAGAATCCGGATCGAAAAGCGAACTTGCACAAATCTCATCTGTATTTCACAATAGACTTAGGATTGGAATGAAGCTCGATAGTGATCCTACAATTATTTATGGCTTGGGAGATAGTTTCGATGGAAATATTAGAAAGAGAGACATGGAGCTTTTTACTGAATACAATACTTATATGATCCCAGGACTACCGCCTACTCCTATATCTAATCCTGGTAAGGCATCTTTGCATGCAGCTATAAACCCCAATGAGACTAAATTTCTATACTTTGTATCCATGGGAAATGGAAGCCATTATTTTTCAAAAGATTATAACGAGCATAGAATGGCTGTATATAAATACCAGATAAAAAAATCCCGAGATTAATGTTTAGACCCACCAGACGCGAGAACAAATGCCTGAGCAAAAGGATCTACATGCGGTTTGTCGATGTTAGGTAAAGTAAATTTTTTGTCTTTTCTCTGAATTCTTATGAACCCGTCGTTTTTCCTAGAAGCAATAAACTGTGTTCCTTGAGTTTCGGTGGAAATCTTATCCAGAATGCTTGGAAAATTTTTCAATCCTATAAATATTGAATGAATGCAGACTCCTAGTTTTTTAGCCTTCTTTCTTTGTTCTATTACTTCGCAATCTCCTGAGGTTGGTATCCCGTCAGTTATGAATAATATATGTTTATTTCTAAGACCCCTTCCTTTAAATTCGGCCAACGCATCCTTAAATGCGTCTTCGTAGTTTGTATTTCCGGAGCAGTCAGTAGCAGTTGCACTTTCAAGCATCCAATTATAGTCCCTTGAAAAGAATTTATTATTTCTTAAGTGCTTAAAGGATTTATGGTTGAATTCGATATATCCAACCTTCATGTTTTTTGTTCTTGCCAGCTCTATTACTCCTTTTACTACCGAAGATGACCATTCACTATAAACTCCCATCATAGAAGTGCTCACATCTCTTAGAATAGCAATTTCTCCACCCATTACATCTTTTTCCCTTTTGTGAACTCTCGGTAAACTGGGCGATGTATATGAACACCAAAATACAGCTTCAAATGGATCTATATCCTCTAATTCATCAAAATGGGTCATTCTTTTCCATTTCCTTGGCTGTCCTCCGGGATGGGCGGCCTGTAAGGCAATACTTCTTTGAAAATTTCCCTCAAGAACTTTCATGATTGATTTGATATTATCCGCACTATTTATATTTCTTTTCCCGCCTGCCCAGTATTCATCTTCATCTCCTGGGTCACTTGATTTACTCGGATAAACTGCTTCTGGGGATAATTTATCACTATCTTCGTCTTGTCCACTCTCTACGGCTCTTCCATCAGGGACACTGGGGAATTTTTGATCTGGGGGGGGTAAACCTGGATCTTGCTCAATATTATCTTTGAGTTCTTTTAAAGCCTCGAAGAAAGTTTTTTGAGCTTCCCGAAGTTGCTCATCAGTTTCCTTTTCGGCCTCATCAGAAGATAATTCCTGATTTTCTTTTTCTTCGGCGCTTGCCTCATTTTCTATCTGAGACTCGAAATTATTATCGAAATTATCTAACTGCTCTTCTTGGGTTTTTTTTTTTGACTTATTACTTCTTCTATTATCTCGTCTATCTTGGCATAAACTTCTTCTGGAAGTCTGAAAGCAGTCATATATCTAAGAGCTTTAAGGTCTTCTGGAATACAACTTTTCCTGTCATGGAGCAGGGCGTAAGATCTGATTATCTTTAAAGATTTTACAAAGAAGGTTCTATCAGAAATAAGTGAATTAGTTTCATTTAAGCCATATTTTTCAATTAATGTAATTACAAAATTCTTTAATAGATCCTGTATCTCTTTTGGAATTTTAACTGAATTAAGTTTTTTATAATAAGTATCCAGCAATTCTCTGGTTACTCTTTTCGGAATTTCGTGCCTGTCTGGATTTTTAGAATATAACTTTATTACTTCTGAAGCCTGATCCCATTTTCTTCCATAGGAAAGCCCTTTAGCATTTATCTGTAAAATAAATCTATCCAGGTTTGCAGGGTCTAAAGGTTCATTATAATATTCATCGGCTGTTGGGTTACTGGTAGCTATGGCTGTTAAAAGAGGTATAGATTCTTTAAAGAATTTTCTCTCATTTAATATGCGTAAAAGTACATTTAGTGATTCACCGGGTGCTCTTGAAATATCGTCCAATAAGCATATTTCAGCTGTAAGAATTCCCCCTTTTACGATTTTTTGCTTTATTATTTCACCTTCATCGGTGGTTTCTTTAGATATTACTAAATCGCCAATCAGTTCTGATAACCTTGTATCTCTGTGCAACTGATAGAAGAAAAACTGCAGCTGAGCAGCACCGGAAATTATTTCAGAAAGCATTGTTTTAGCAGTTCCAGGGGGGCCCTCAATATAAACATGTTCTCTGGAAATTATGCCGAGAAGTAAAGACATTTTTACATCCTCATGTCCAATCACCAAGTTATCCATCTCTTCTTTTAAAGCTACATATGGATTAGTAGTACTCATTGTGTAGGAGTGCCTCCAGAAAATTAGTAATGTTAATTATAGATATTACATAAATAGGTATTTCTTATCAATAAAAATATAATTTAAATTCTCAAAATAAGATAAATGATAAAAATATTAATACATATTTTTAATTTAGTTTTGAGAAATCGGCTATTTCAAAAAATAAACTTTTTATTTCATTAAGTAATGATAGCCTATTTTTTTTAAGTTGTGGATTTTTATCCATTACCATCACGCTGTCGAAAAAATTGTCTATAGGAACTCTTAACGAAATGAGCTTAGTAAATAATTGCTCGTAATTTCCGTTTTCTAAATCTTTTTGAATTAAATCTTTGGTTTTGAAAAATTTATCGTGCAACTGGCGCTCTGCATTTTCTACTAAAAGTGATTTGTCTATATTGCCCGTATCACTGTTTTTTGTGATATTCACTACCCTCTTAAAAGCAGTTGTTACTGATTCGAAATCTTGTTTTTGTTTATAACTGGTAATTGTTTCGACGATCTTCAGAGAATCTAGAATGTTTTCAGAGTTAACCGACAAAGCCGCATCAATAACATCAAAATCAAAATCATATTCTTCAAGAAGCAAGTTTCTAAACCTTTCTCTAAAAAAACCTAAAACCTGATTTAGTAGATTATTTTTTTTGTCATCTGGAAAATCCAGATCCGAATTTTTGGTCCAGTTATTTATTAATTCTCTAATATTTAGATCAATTTTATTATGAATAATAATCCTTATTATTCCAATTGCCTGTCTTCTCAGGGCATATGGGTCTGAACTTCCTGATGGAATAAGATTAGAGTAAAAACAGCTGCATATATTATCTATTTTTTCTATAATGCTCAGGAGGCTGCCAAGAAGAGAGCCTGGCAGTTCACCATCTCTTGTGGTGGGCATATAATGCTCTTCTATGGCCGTTGCCACTTCGTTTTTTTCACCAGAAATTAGAGCATAGTATTTGCCCATTGTTCCCTGAAGCTCGGCAAATTCAAAAACCATTTGAGTCACTAGATCAGCCTTGCACAGCGCCGCCGCCCGTATTAGATCATTTTCATTAATGTTATTAAAACATTTTGCAATATACTTAGATGTTTTTTCAAGCCTTGTTTTTTTATCAAAGTAGCTTCCAACTAGAGATAAATAGGTTACAGTTTTCAGTCTTTCAACATATTTTTCAATATGCTGCTTCGTGTCTTCTTGCAAGAAAAACCTGGCATCATTAAACCTAGCCCTTATTACTCTTTCATTTCCTTTAACTATAGTACTAGGGTTAGCTACTTTTATGCCCGAAATAAAAACAAAATAAGGCAGTAAGCTGTTTATCTTTTTAATGTCAGCAAGTGACCTAATATTTATTTGCTCACCTTTGTCTCTCTGTTTCTTGTAGACAGGAAAATATTTTTGGTGAGTCTTCATCACGCTTACAAGCACTTCTGGAGGGACTTCCAAATACTCCTGCTCAAACTCACCGGTAAGAGCAACCGGATACTCGACTATATTTGTTACAGTTTCTAAAAGCTGCTCATCTTCAATAATTGTGCCGTTTAATTCCTCGGCTTTTATTTTAATTTCCTTTTCAATAATTGCCCGTCTTTGCTCCTGATTAAGCACAACATAAGATTTTTTAAGATTTGAAACGTAGCTTTCCCAACTATCAATTTTAAAGCTCTTAGGACTTAAAAATCTGTGGCCATATGATTTATTTGAGCTCATCACATTATAAATTTTAAACTTCAAAGGTTTATTATTAAATAAACATAGAATCCATCTGATTGGTCTTGCAAATGATATCTTGCTTGTTCTCCACCTCATCGATTTGGGGAAAGGGATTTTTAAAACTATATCCGGGATTATTTCTTTTAAGATTTGGTTGGACTTTCTGCCCCTAACTTTTTTTACAAATCCAAGGAACTGCCCCTTTTCATTTTCTATTATCTTAAGATTTTTAAATTCAGTGTTTTGCTTTTTAGCAAATCCCAAAGCAGCTTTCGTTGGATTCCCATCTTTATCAAAAGCTATACTCTTTGGTGGCCCCGTAAATTCCTCGGTGATATCATCCTGTTTTTCAGCAATACCCTCTACTCTGAGAACAAGTCGTCTGGGCGTGTAATAAACAGTAATATTATCAAATCTAATAAAAGAGTCTGATAAAACCTGGGTGGTTATTTCTTTTAGCTTTTTAGCAGAATTAGCTAAAAAACCTGCGGGTATTTCTTCAGTGCCAATTTCTAGTATTAGATCTGTGTCCATGGATTATTCTTCAGGAGAGGAAACCCCATTTTTTCTCTTTGTGCTAAATAAGATTCTGCGCATATTTTGGCTAAATTTCTCACTCTTCCAATATAATTTGCTCTTTCGGATACTCCAATTACCCCTCTTGCATCAAGCAGATTAAATGCGTGAGAACATTTTAAGCAGTAATCGTAAGCGGGCAGCGTCAGCCCATTTTTTATGGAGTCTTCACATTCTTTCTCAAATTTATTAAATTGTTCAATAAGCATTTCAAAATTAGAATACTCAAAATTATATTTTGAAAATTCAACCTCGTCCCTGTGATGAATTTCACCATAAGAAATTCCCTTAGACCACTCGATGTCATAAACATTTTCCACTTCCTGTATGTACATCGCAATCCTTTCTGTTCCATATGTGATCTCTACAGAGATTGGATCGAGGTCTATTCCTCCAGCCTGCTGAAAATAAGTAAATTGGGTAATTTCCATGCCATCTAGCCATACTTCCCATCCAAGTCCCCAGGCGCCCAGAGTTGGAGATTCCCAGTCATCTTCAACAAAACGTATATCATGTTCGAGAGGATTTATGCCCAAATATTTCAGACTATCTATATATAAATCCTGAATGTTATCTGGGGAGGGTTTCATTAATACCTGGAATTGATAATAGTGTTGCAAACGATTAGGATTATCGCCGTATCTCCCATCAGTAGGTCTTCTCGAAGGCTCCACATATGCTACCTGCCATGGTTCAGGGCCAAGGCATCTTAAAAAGGTGGCTGGGTGGAATGTGCCCGCTCCTTTTTCTATATCATAGGGCTGGCATAGAATACAGTTTTTTTTCGACCAATAATTTTGCAGTTCTAATAAAAGCTTTTGGAATGTCATATTATTAAAATTAATCTACAAATTCAGTTATTTTAGCTAAAGCCCGATCAGCAATATACCCTCTTTTTTCAGATTTAGTACATTTTATTTCTACATCAGGGTAAAGGCCAAAATTTATATTCATAGGCTGAAATTCTTTTAAGCTCTGATCGGTTATATATTTTAATAATGATCCAATTGATGTTTGTTTGCATGGAGTTTTTATTTCCCTGCCAACAACTAAATTTGCTGCATTAATACCGGCAACAAGACCCATAGCCGCTGATTCTACATATCCCTCAACACCGACTATCTGGCCAGCAAAGAAAACCCTTGGGTTATCTTTTAATTGTAGTGTTGATTTTAAAAGCCTTGGAGAATTAATAAAGGTATTTCTGTGCATACTGCCATATCTAAGAAATTCTGCGTTTTCTAAGCCGCTTATACTGGAAAACACCCTTTTTTGTTCGGAATATTTAAGCCTTGTTTGAAAGCCGACCATGTTGTACATCGATCCACTGGAGTTTTCTTTTCTCAACTGCACTACAGAATATGGTCTTTTTGATGTTTTGGGGTCCGTTAAGCCTTTTGACTTCATAGGACCAAATCTAAGAGACTCTCTGCCTCTCCCAGCTATAACTTCTACAGGCAAACAACTTTCAAAATATTTAACATCATCAAATTCTTTAACTTCTATGCTATCTGCACGAACTAAATCATCAATCAATCTGTAATAATCTTCTTTTTCTACAGGGCAGTTTATATAATCGCCCAATTCATCCTGCCCTTTATCATATCTTGATGCTAGAAATACATCATTAAAATTAATACTTTCAGCTTCTATAATAGGTGAAATTGCATCATAAAAATATAAATAATCTGAGCATGTTATTTTACTTATTTCCTTTGAAAGGCTGTCAGAAGTTAGTGGCCCAGAAGCAATTATAATGGGATTGTTAATAGGTTCGGGTAATTTATCAAACTCTTTACGCTTTATAGTAATGTAAGGGTTTTGCTCTAATGTTTTTGTTAAGTGGTTTGAGAATTTGATTCTGTCTACAGCAAGAGCTTTACCGGCGGCAACGCTGTTTTTATCTGCCGATTCAATTATAAGTGACCCAAGCTTTCTCATCTCTTCTTTCAAGATGCCGCTTGCGTTCTCTAAGTAGTTAGATTTTAGGGAATTGCTGCAAACCAGTTCACCAAACATTTCTGTGCAGTGAGCAGGAGTTTGTTTTGTAGGCCTCATTTCATATAAATCAACATTGATTTTATTTCTTGCAAGCTGATACGAGGCTTCACAACCTGCAAGCCCTCCGCCAATTACTGTTACTTTATTATTCATATAATTTGTTATTAATGTCCCTAAGTTTCCAATTAAGGATAAATAAAATTAAAATAGTATTATCTGATTCTATGAATATTAAAATATTGTTTTAAATATTAGACTGTCTACAATGGGGATTAAATATTTATAATTTTCTTTAATAATTCAGTTTAACTCAACTTAACTCAACTACAATATGAGAATTAAGTATCTAATATGTGTCAATTGACTTTACGATAAAAATGTAGTATAAAGGATAGAGGGTAATAGGGGTAATTGTGATTAATTGTATGGAAGGAATTATCTTAAGGGAGGGATAAATACTTCGATTTAACGTAGGTTGGGCCTTAATTATTTAAACTTATCATAAATGGCATAATTTTTGCATTATATTTAATATATTTTGAGGTATATTTTTTAGATGAAACAACAGAAAGCAGGCGTCAAAATGGGCGATATACTGATCAAAGAAGATGTAATTAACCTTGATCAGTTAAAAAGCGCTATTCAGGAACAAAAACATTCAGGTAGAAAATTAGGGGAAACTTTACTCAACCTCGGATATATAGATGAAAACCAACTTGTGGCATACTTAAGTAAGCAGTACGCCGTTCCCGCAATAAATTTAGAACAATTCGAGGTTTCAGAAGAGGCGCTTAACCTGGTTCCAAGAGAATCGGCACTAAAACACAGACTAGTTCCAATTGACAGGTCTGGTTCGACTCTGGTAGTTGCTATGGCCGACCCATCCAACATTTTTGCAATCGATGATTTAAAATTTGCTACGGGACAAAACATTGAAGTAGTAGTTGCTTCGGAAAGATCGATAAAAACCGCTATAGAAAAACATTATGGTTCTCAACAAGAATGGCAAAAGAAAGTTGAAGCTGAAAAAAGTCAGGAAGAAGTAGGAAAACTGTTCGGAGATTTAGAGGACTTTGTTTTAGATATTGGAGGAGGAGGAGGAGAAGAACAGCTTGATTTAAACGATTTAGCAAAAGCTTCGGAAGAAGCCCCTGTTGTAAGACTTGTAAATCACGTGCTTCTTGAATCAATAAGAAGGGGAGCAAGTGATATTCATATTGAGCCATATGAAAATGACTACAGAATTAGGCTTAGAATTGATGGAGTATTATATGATATTCTTAAACCTCCTTTACAGCTTAAAAACCCTGTTTCTTCCAGAATTAAGGTGATGGCTAATTTGGATATTGCTGAAAGAAGGCTGCCTCAGGACGGTCGTATCAAGATAAGGGTCGGCGAGGGAAAAACAATGGAATATCGTGTCTCTTGCATGCCGATCATAACTGGTGAAAAAGTGGTTCTGAGACTTTTAGACAAGGATTCCCTGAAATTAGATTTAACAGAGCTTGGTTTTAATGAAGATGAATTAAAATTATTCAGAGAATCAATTTATGAACCGTTTGGCATGGTTCTTATTACTGGTCCAACAGGAAGCGGTAAAACTACTACCCTTTACTCAGCAATGATGGAGCTCAACCGAGAAGATGTTAATATTTCAACGGCTGAAGATCCTGTAGAATATAGTTTATCTGGCATAAATCAGGTTCAGATTCACGAGTCTATTGGACTAACTTTCTCTACTTGTTTGCGAGCTTTTTTGAGACAAGATCCTGATATAATTTTGGTGGGTGAGATAAGAGATTATGAAACGGCAGAAATATCAATTAAAGCCGCTTTAACTGGTCACCTTGTTCTATCAACCCTGCACACAAATGATGCGCCTTCAACGATCACACGACTACTCAATATGGGTGTGGAGCCATTTTTGCTTACAGCTTCACTGAATGCAATACTGGCCCAGAGGCTTGTAAGGAAAATATGTCTGGATTGTAAAGAAGCAGTTGATGCATCTCCTCAGGTTCTTATCGATTTGGGTGTTCCGCCAAAAGAGGTTTCAGATTATGAAGTATACAGAGGTAGTGGCGAAGATTGTAAAATCTGTATGGGTACAGGCTACAAAGGAAGAATTGCTATATATGAGGCTTTAAAAATAACAGAGGAAGTTAAAGAATTCATACTAAGCGGGGCTTCAGCACTTGAACTGAAGAGAGAAGCAATAAGACAGGGCATGAAAACACTCAGACAAAGTGCTTTACTAAAACTCAAGCAAGGTATTACAACAATAGAAGAAGTAGTTAGAAATACTTCACAGGACAATTAATTTAGGAGGTTATTTTATGGCTACTCAACTTAGTCAGCTACTAAAAGTAATGGTTGACAACGGTGCCTCAGATTTGCATATTACCACCAATTCTCCTCCTGTGATAAGGGTTGACGGGCAGCTTGTTCCTATTAAACATCCACCACTTACACCCCCGGAGACAAAAGATCTTTGCTACAGTGTTTTGACTGATTTACAAAAGCATAAATTTGAAGAAAATTGGGAACTGGATTTCTCATTTGGTATGCAGCAATTGGGGCGGTTTAGAGGCAATGTATATATGCAGAGGGGTGTTGTCGCAGGAGCTTTTAGGCTTATTCCTTACAAAATTAGAGATTTAAACGAGTTAGGTCTCCCGCCTGTGATTTCTGATCTTATTAAAAAACCCAGGGGACTGATCCTGGTAACCGGACCTACTGGATCAGGAAAAACTACAACTCTTGCTGCAATGGTGGATCAGGTTAATCAGGATAGAAGAGAGCATATAGTTACTATTGAAGATCCTATAGAATATATGTTTACTCATAAAAACTGCCTTGTAAATCAAAGAGAAATTGGCAGTGATACCAAGAGCTTTCATAATGCGCTTAGGAGTGTGTTAAGAGAAGATCCCGATGTTATACTTATTGGAGAAATGAGAGACCTTGAAACTATCAAGATTGCTCTTACCCTTTCTGAAACCGGACATTTGACTTTTGCCACACTTCATACAAATACGGCTGTACAGACTGTTAACCGTGTTATTGATGTATTCCCACCACACGAGCAGCCTCAAGTAAGGACGCAACTGTCTTTTGTGTTAGAAGGGATTATATGTCAAACTTTAATTCCGCGCATTGGTGGTGGTCGAGTATTGGCAGTTGAGGTACTTGTTCCAAACCCTGCTATTAGAAATTTAATCAGAGAAGATAAAGTCCATCAGATTTATTCTCAACAGCAGATTGGGCAAGAGAAATGGAATATGCAGACTTTAAATCAATCTTTAGTTGATTTATATTTAAAAAAGCAGATAACTTATGAAGACACACTGATTAAAAGCCAAGAACCTGATGAGATTAAAAGAATATTAGCTGAAGGAGCTCCTGCAAACCAACAAAGAGCAGTGAGAAGATAAAGTTATAAGGAGTAATTTACTATGGCTGTTTATGTTTGGCAGGGAAAACTAAAAGGAAAAATAGAAAAAGGGGAAATGGAAGCACCGAGCAGGTCTGCTGTATTAGCTCGTCTAAGGGGTATGCAGATCAGACCGATACCCGAAAAGATAAAAGAGAAAAGCAGTATTTTTGATTTCAATATTGCTTTTGGCGGTATTCCAACAAGAGATTTGGTTGTTTTTACAAGACAGTTATCGACTATGATTGATGCAGGGTTGCCCCTTGTAAGGTCTTTAGAAGTAATAAGAGAGCAGCAGCCTAATGCGGCATTTAAGGTTATCATAGGCAAAGTTAAAGAGGATGTAGAGGGGGGTTCATCTTTTGCTGATGCCTTGGAAAAACATCCTAAAGCCTTCGATTCATTATTCGCAAATCTAGCTAGAGCAGGGGAAGCTGCCGGTGTTTTAGATGTCGTTTTACAAAGACTTGCCTCTTATCTAGAAAAAATGGACGGAATTAAAAGAAGAATAAAGGGTGCGATGATATACCCCGCAGTTGTCATATCAGTTGCAGTTATTGTTCTGTCTGTAATCATGATTTTTGTTGTGCCTACTTTCGCCGAGTTATTTAAGGATCTTGGAACAACGCTTCCGTCTCTTACACTAGTTATTGTAAACATTAGTACTTGGCTTAAAAGTAATATTATTTATCTTTTGATTGCTATAGTATTAATGGTAATTGGTGTAACGTCTCTTTATAGCAAATCTTTGAAAGCACGGAGATTGATGGATGGGTTTTTACTAAAATTGTGGTTAATTGGTGATTTACTCTTAAAGACAGTAATTGCTAGATTTTGCCGCACACTTGCTACACTTACATCGGGTGGATTGCCAATTCTTGATGGGCTTGAAATAACAGCTAAGTCAGCTGGTAACATTGTTGTTGAGGAAGCTATTATGGACGTAAGGAAGAAAGTAAGCGAAGGACAGTTGCTTGCCGAGCCACTTGCAGCCAGACCCAACATTTTCCCCCCAATGGTTGTTCAAATGATTTCTGTAGGTGAGCAGACAGGTAATCTTGATGATATGCTTGATAAAATTGCAGATTTTTACGAAGATGAAGTAGATGTAGCAGTCGCTGCATTATTGTCGGCTATGGAACCCGCGATGATATTCTTTTTAGGGTGTACAGTAGGTATTATAGTCGTAGCAATGTATCTGCCAATGTTTAAACTAGTTGCAACTATGGCTGGATAGTCTTATAATACTATCTAACTACCTTAACTTGCTTAATTACTTTTTTAATGTTTCTTAACTGGATAGATTCAACTAACAATAGAATAGTATTAATTAGATTAGTAATAACTACCTTACTTTTTGGTTCTTCTGCTGTTATTTATTACATGAATGGTAGAACAAGGGTTGCTCTATATCTAATATTTGTAATAGCAGTTGTCTACCTTTTAAGCCTAATATATCTAGTGCTTAAACCCTCTATTTTAAAACATAAAACATTTATAGATGCAATACAGATCTTTTTTGATATAGTTCTGTCTTCTATAGTAATAATAGTCACAGGCGGCATTGGTAGCCCTTTTATATTTCTTTTTGCTCTTATTGTAATATATACGAACATCATTTTTTCAAGCCGGATAGTTAGTTATGGATTATCATTTTTGCTTGCTATTGTTCTTTTGCTGATAGTTGTATCCAAGCCTAGAATTTTTCACTCTGATAAGTCATATGAGATAAGATTGCAGGCAAGTGCCCAAATAGATCAGCAGAGTTTAGTTAGTACCTATTTTAATTTAGCGGGGTTCTTACTGGCAGCTGTACTTAGTGGCTATCTCTCAGAAAAAGCCAGGCTAGCAAGACAAGAATTAGGCCAAAGTGAAAAGAGTTTAAATGTCTTAAAGAATCTTAACGAGAATATTCTAAAGAGTCTGGATAGTGGTGTGATAACTCTTGATCTAAAAGGCATTATTATTTCGGTTAACAGAATGAGTAAAGAGATTTTGAATTTAGATTCTGATGAAGAGCTACTAAATATTGATATTTATAAATTTTTCCCTGGCCTAAATTTGGAAAATCTAATATCAACAAAAAGAGAGCAAATATTGTATACAACTAAATCCGGCCATAAAATTACTCTAGGATTTTCCTCCTCTCTCCTGCATGGTGATGATGATGAGACGCAGGGGTATATTCTAATATTTCAGGATCTTACAGAAATCAAGATATTAGAGGATAAACTCAAAAATTCAGAGAAACTGGCAATCCTTGGTCAGCTAGCGTCGGGGCTTGCTCATGAATTACGAAATCCGCTTTCCGCTATTAGCGGCGCCATTGAGATACTTAGTAGTGAAGTAGAAAAAAGTTCTGATAATCAAAGATTAATAAATGTAGCTACCCAAGAAATGGAAAGAATGAATTTGATAGTTGAAGATTTTTCAATTTTGACAAATCCTATACAAAAAGCAGGTTTTCCAGTTGATATTTCGGTTATTCTTAATGAGACTATAGACACATTTTCAAAAACTATAAAGAGATCCGACATTGATGTAGAAAGAGATATTGAAAGCGAAATCTATGTAAGTTGCGACAGATATAGACTAAAACAATCTTTTTGGAATCTGTTTCTAAATTCGATGCAATCAATATCTGGAGATGGGTTAATAAAAGTCGAAGCTTTTTCTGAAAGGCAAAGTGTAATAATAAAGATATCAGACAGTGGTTGTGGTATAAGTCAGAAAAATATATCAAATATATTTGATCCTTTTTTCACTACCAAGAATTCTGGAACTGGGCTTGGGCTTGTAATTGTGCAAAAAGTTATAGAAAGTTATAATGGTAAGATAGACGTTGTGAGTGCTGTGGATGAGGGGACTACATTTATAATAACTATGGAAAAAGTATCGATAAATGCGATATAATTTATATTTTCGGGAGGCAGTAAATGGGGCGAGTTAGTGGGGGAAGAATAATTGTTGTAGATGATGAACCAGGAATGCGGGAGTTCCTGGAAATAATGCTTCAAAAAGATGGCTATAGTGTTGTTACTGCAGGTGATGGCAGGCAGGCAGAGGAGAAAATCAACTCGCAGATGTTTGACTTAGCTATTATTGATGTGCAGATGCCAACCATGGATGGCCTTGATCTACTGAAAAAAATCAATGAAAAAGCTCCGGATACTACTGTAATAATGATTACAGCGTTTGCCTCTCATGAATCTGCAGTTGAGGCGATGAAGCACGGTGCTTATGACTATATCACTAAACCCTTCAAAATTGATGAAATAAAGTTAGTTATAAAAAAAGCACTTGAAAAGAAAAGGTTAGTTACCGAAAATACAAAACTTAAACGTGAATTAGAAAATAAATTTGGATTTGGCAATATAATTGGCAGAAGCCCGGCCATTCTACAGGTTTTTGAATTAATTAAAAGGGTTGCAGAATTAAATGTAAACATACTAATAACAGGGGAAAGTGGTTCTGGTAAAGAACTTGTTGCAAGAGCAATTCATTATGCCGGAAACAGAAGCCAGGGATCCTTTGTACCTGTTAATTGCGGAGCAATTCCAGAAACATTAATTGAAAGTGAGTTTTTTGGTTATAAGAGAGGTTCATTTACAGGTGCTATAAGAGATAAAAAAGGGTTATTTGCAGAAGCTGATAAAGGAACTATATTCCTTGATGAAATAGCAGACCTGCCAATACATTTGCAGGTTAAGATTCTAAGAGTTATAGAAGAAAAAGAAATTAGACCACTTGGTACAGTGGAGACAACCTCTATTGACCTTAGAGTTATTGCCGCTACAAACAAAATTTTAGAAGATGAAATTTCGGGAGGGAGGTTTAGAGAAGATTTGTATTACAGATTAAATGTTATTAGAATACATTTGCCACCACTAAGAGATAGAAGAGAAGATATATCTCCGCTTGCTATTAGCTTTGTAAACAAATATTCAGATGAAATGGGGAAAGAAATAAGGGGTATTTCGCCAAAGGCTTTAGAAATTTTAGAAAATTATGATTATCCGGGAAACGTCAGGGAATTAGAAAATATAATTGCAAGATCTATAGCTTTAGAATCGACCAATATAATCAAACACGAAACTCTACCCCCGCTTGTAAGTGGCAAGGACTATGTTGAAATAGGAGATGACTTATCATCTGATACTAATCTTGATTCTTTACTTGATAAGATAGAAAAAAAGATGTTGCTGAAAACACTTGGATCGACCGGCGGTAATAAAACGGAGGCCGCAAAAAAATTGGGCATTACACTAAGATCTCTTAGGTACAGACTTGTTAAACACGATATTGGAGGGGAAGGTAATAATGAAAACAGTCTGGTTTTTGAAGAAAGTTCTAATAGTTGAACTTTCTGCCTTACATCTTGTATTTGCCAAAATTCCCAGGTGGTATTTTATCTAGCATTTCTGCAAGTTTTTCTTTATCTTCATCGATAGCCTGAATCTGTTTAGAACTTTGCAGGACACAGTCGTGTACAAAAATTTGAGAACGCGTTCTTATTGCAATTGCAATAGCATCGCTTGGTCTTGAATCAAAAATGTGTACATCATCCATTTTTTTTAAATGAATTGCTGCATAATAGGTGTTATCTTTCAAATCTGTAAGTTCTACTCTACTGACTGAATACTTAAGATCGTCTAATATGTTTTTTAATAAATCATGAGTTAATGGTCTTAGCCTTGGGATTTTTTCGAGTTCCATTGCAATAGAACTTGCTTCCATAAATCCTATCCAAATAGGTAGCATTTTATCTCCCTTTAAATTTTTTAATATTATTATAGGGGTGTTTGTGAACGGATCGATAGCAATACCACTAACTTTCATTTCATGTAACATAATATGCCGCCTCCTATTATATTATAGTGCCTAATAGTGAATTTTGAAAGCCATTATTTATTTTTACATTAACTAGCCTTCCAACAAGGTTGTTTTTTGCGGCAAAGTTTACAATCCTGTTTTGAGATGTTCTTCCCATCAAGTTTTCAGGATCGTTTTTGCTTATGCCCTCAACCAATACTTCTTCTATTTTGCCAGCCCTTTCTTCATTTTTCTTATATGTGATTTTTCTCTGAAATTCCTGCAGTATAGACAGTCTCTTACCTGCTATATCACTATCTATAAAATTTTCCATCACAGCTGCCGGTGTTCCGGGCCTGGGGGAATATTTAAATGAAAAGCACGTGTCAAACTCTACTTCTTCAATTAATTTTAATGTTTGCTCAAAGTCTTTTTCTGTTTCACCTGGAAAACCTACTATTATATCAGATGAAACAGCCATATCTGCGATTTCGTCTTTCAAACGGTTAACAACATCTAAATACCACTGACTGGTATAAGTCCTGTTCATTTTTGAAAGTATATTATTCGATCCCGACTGGACTGGAAGATGAATATGGCTGCAGACCTTGGGGTTTGTTTTCATAGTCTTGATTAATTTTTTTGTACAATCCCTTGGGTAAGATGTAGTAAACCTAATCCTTTCCAAAGATTCTAATTCACCTACTAAATTGAGTAAATCAGAAAATTTTAGTCCATTGCTTTTCCATGAGTTTACTGTTTGTCCAATTAGAGTGATCTCTTTTACTCCTTTTTGTATTAGATAGTTAGCTTCTAAAAGTATATCATCTGCTGGCCTGTTTATCTCTTTACCCCTTACAGTAGGTACTATGCAGTAGGTACAAGTCTTATTGCAACCCTGCTGAATTGATAAAAACGAGGTTACTTTACCTTTGTCATGATATGGCATTATTTCAAAGGGTTCCTCAACATCATAGGATGTTTCTACTACCCTTGTTTTTTCAATTTCTATATTATTTATGATCTCAGGAAGTTTAGGGATAGATCTTGGGCCGAGAACAAAGTCTAGATGAGGTGCATTACTTAGAAGCTTTTTACCATAGAGTTGCGCTACACACCCCGTCATGCCAACAATTAAATTAGGATTGTTTTTTTTAAGATTTTTGAATTTTCCGAGGCTGCTCAAGGCTTTTTGATCGGCCTTTGCTCTTATTGCACATGTATTTATAATAATTATGTCTGCTTTTTGAGGATCTTTGGTTTCTTCTATGCCAATAACATTTTTGATTCTTTCGGAATCATAATCATTCATCTGACAACCATATGTTTCTATGTATAGATATTTTTCAGACATTTGAATATAGAACTTAACGATTGCTTGTATTTAGTCAAGATACATTGTTATAATATGAAATTTACTTATTCATAAATTTTAATTTATAATGATTACTGCTATGATTATCTTGCATAACATAATAATAAGAATATAAGATTTTTAAAATTAATTGTTTCATTGAAATAGGGATCCCTTATAGGAAGTTTCTAAATAATAAGGTGATAGAACAATAATGTTATTAGCTATCGATATTGGAAATACAAATATTGTTGTTGGTTTGATTAATAATAAGAATATTCATAATTTCTGGAGAATTGGGACCGATAGAACTAGGACATTTGATGAATATGGGGTGTTGTTAAGAAACCTATTTGAATATAAGAAAGTAGATTTAACTAAACTTTGTGGCTCCGTTATTTCATGTGTTGTCCCCGCGTTACAGGAAACTTTGGTTCAATGTATTGAGAAGTATTTTGATATAAAACCTATGGTTGTAGGCCCTGGCATTAAATCTGGTATGCAGATACTATATAAAAATCCTCAGGAAGTAGGGGCAGATAGGATTGTTAATGCGATCGGGGCATATGAAGAATATAAAACCAGCCTTGTTATAGTAGATTTTGGTACTGCAACTACGTTTGATTGTGTTTCTAAAAAGGGCGAATATCTAGGAGGAGTAATAACCCCGGGAATCATTATATCTTCTGAGGCTTTGTTTGACTCTGCCTCTAAACTGCCAAAAGTAGAAATCAAAAAACCTGAAAATGTAATAGGAAAAACCACTGTGCAGAGCATTCAATCAGGACTCATTTATGGTTATGCGGGTCTTGTAGATGGGATAGTCGGCAGGATAAAGCTGGAATTGGGTAGCGGTACAAAAGTTTTAGCTACCGGTGGACTTGCTAATTTGATTTCAAAAGAGAGTGATACTATTGAACAAATCGATGAACATTTGGCTTTGAAGGGACTCTGGATTATTTATGAGCGAAACAGATAATTTCTATATAATAAATTATAAAAATAAATTAATTTTAATTTTTAATTCTGCAAAAATCGAAATAAAGAAGTGGTACCTACCCAACTGTAACTCATTTGATAACTTAAATAGACAAATAGCCATAGAAACTGATCTGTTTAGCACTGAACATTTAATTAATAAAATTCTAAATAATGAAATTAACGAAGATTTTGCTAAAAAAGATATTATAGATTCAGGTGATTTAATTATAGTGAAGCAATCCAGGTATAAAATTACATTTAAGCTTTTTGGGAAATCTATTAATAAAATGTTCGTAATGGTAGCTCCGAGTTGGGGCAGGTGGACTAAAAAAAATGTTTGGTTAATTGTTAGTTCCAAGGAATGTAATAGATAGTTAACGCCTTTTGTTTAGCAGTATTGGGCTAAAAAATGTAGATTTATTAATTACAAAACTTATATTTTATTCTGTATAGATGTTTGATTATATGAAAGAGATCAATGATATTAAGGTTTGAAGTTAAATGACTATTAGAGCTTTTTAAATTATTAGCATAATTTATGCATATAGATTTTAAATCCATAATTTTAGTTATAATCCAGCTAATCTGTATTGCTTTGATACTGCTAACAGGAAGATTAGTTCCACGTAGTTTCCCTTTGCAGATAGTTTTTGTTCTCGCACTTTCACTTGGTATATGGGCACTGTGGATAATCAATTTTAAAAATTTTCGACTCACACCAAATTTTCCAAAGGATTCGAGATTAGTTGCAAAAGGTCCTTATAAGATTATAAGGCACCCTATGTATTCATGCTTGCTACTTACCACATTAATGATAGTTTTAGACGACCTTTCTATTATAAGAATCGCTATTTGGATTATTTTATTTATCGATCTTTATATAAAGTTAGTTTATGAGGAAAAATTAATAATAGATAGAAACTCTGACTATTTGATTTATAAAAGAGGTACAAAACGGCTAATCCCATTTATACACTAAACTAATATAAAGTCTGGTTAATCTAATTTATTTAATTATTAATTATTAATTATTAATTTTTGGTTTTATATTTAATTTAAGTTTAATTTTCATTTAACACTTTCCCTTGCTATATGCTCTTTATTATTTTTATATATAATGCCTGACAAATGGCGCAGCAAAGAATGGGGGGTATGGGACTTAAGTATTTACATTCAAACCTTGTGCTAAGGAATTATTAATGAAAATAATGCTTGTTACAGACGCCTGGAAGCCTCAAGTAAATGGGGTGGTTTATACACTGCAAAACGTTATCAGTAATATAACTGATCATGATATTTTTATTTTGCATCCAAAGATTGAGGGGGCAAAGACTTTATTTAATCTTTATTATAATATACCAATACTTAAAAACCCATTTGAAGTAGTAAGA
>SMVB01138137.1_pt1 | contig 22668 bp, 23 predicted proteins | sample 2456461 | NCBI WGS metagenome assembly SMVB01 (sample SAMN11095934, study PRJNA526329) | marine sediment metagenome | biome: Marine sediment; feature: Surficial sediment; material: Deep marine sediment; isolation source: Hadal surficial sediment | place: Pacific Ocean | collected 2014-05 | depth...
AAGGCGGCATTCGACCGCAAGGCGGCATTCGACCGCAAGGCGGCATTCGACCGCAAGGCGGCATTCGACCGCAAGGCGGCATTCGACCGCGGGGCGGGATTCGTCCGCAAGGTGGGATTCGTCCCCGGAACGGCATTTTTCATACGAGCAATTCACCATCTTTCCCGGCGCCACCAGTGCGTTGTACGCCCTGCTGACCTGTATGCTGGATCCAGGCGACGAGATCGTCGTACCGGATCCCATGTATCTGGGCTATCAGGGCATCCTGACGGCCGTTCAAGCCAGAACGGTGCCCGTAGCGCTAGACTTATCGCAAGACGCACTACTCGATGTCGCACACATCGAAGCGGCGCTGACCCCTAGAACCAAGGCCGTTTTGATCAACACGCCTGGCAACCCCTGCGGCAACATCATTGCGCCTGAAACCCTCAAACACCTTGCCGGGATCTGCCGCGAGCGAAATATCTGGCTGATCTGCGATGAGGTTTACAGCCTGATCACGTTCGATACCCCCCACGTCTCGTTGCTGAACAGCGCCGAGCACCTGGACAACATCGCCGTGGTGGACGGACTTTCCAAGTCTCACGCCATGTCTGGCTGGCGCATTGGCTGGGTGGTTGCAGAAAAGAAACTGTCAAAAGCGCTGGAACGGTTCTCGGCAGCAAGCCTTTTCGGATGTTCGCAGTTCGTTCAGGACGGCGCGGCGTTTGCGTTGCAAACCGATACGGAGCACGTCGAGGAGATGCGCGTCGAATATCAGAAGCGCCGCGACTACATGATCGACCGGCTTGCCGGTTTCGATGAACTCGGCTACATCCGCCCTGCAGGAGGGATGTTCGTCATGGTTGATGCCTCGCAGATAACGTCCGACGGTACCGCATTCGCAGAACTCCTTTTGGCAAAAGCCGGAATTTCGAGTATTCCCGGCGATGGGTTTGGTGCGGCAACCCGGAGCCATGTGCGGTTTGGCCTGACTCAGAATGTTGAGGAATTGCGCAAGGCCATGGATCGACTTGCGGCGGCACTGCCAGAGATCTGCCAGGCGCTGGACAATGGCTGACCACTAATAGTTCGAATTTTCCCGCCTGGTGCTGTATATACATACAGTATGTCAGATTTCAAACTACGACCCCTGCACCGTCGGCGACACGGCAAGCGCAAATCGGTTGCCATACTGAATCAAGAGGAACTTGCGCAGTGTCTTGGAGTAACAACCGGCGAGCTGACAAAGGCACTCGACGAGCTGGGGTGCCCCTATCACGTCGACAGCAGCGGTAATCTGTGGGCGTCTCCCCCGACGCGAGACGTTCGCAACGACTAAACGCCCGATGAGGTGGTTAGTTTCGCTATGCGAAACACCGAGGTATGCCGAAGCCGAACGAGTTCATCTCCACGTTCGGACCAGATCGCGCCGTCGTTCACGATGTAATGATGCCCCTTACGCTCATACACCTCGCGGCAATCGGCCGTGATGGAAAACGTCTGCCCGGCGAACGCAGGCTGAAGGTGTTGGATATGACTCTGTGCATGGATGGATGGTCCGTAATCATATGAATGATGCAGCATGTGAATGAGCTGCTCGGCGACCCAGGCTGGATGGACTCGGGGACGGTCTCCCGTCAATACTTCCAGGGTTTCCCGTTCTCTGTCCCGTGCGAAGGTTTGGGCCGCCGCTATGCTCAACGGCACCGCCATGGGCTGGAATTGCCCTCCGACAGGGGCGTTATCCAGCGTCAATACGGGCAGCGCGTCGGCTGCAGGCACCCCCCGATGAAACTGAGGTTCGCTGAGTAGATCGAACCAGGGTGCGCGGCCGAGACCCAACTCACCCACAATGCACACGTCCTTGTCACGTTTAACCCCAAGCGACCAGATATCGTCGTTGTTGTGCTCAACCTCAAAACGAAGCGCGTCCTCGGGGTAGATGGGATTCACGAACTTCAGATGGACCCAACCGTTGTACAACCACCGAGCACCCAATGCTGCAACGATCGTGCGCGCCGTCCAGCCGAAAGCCGTCGCACCTCCTACCAGCGCACCACGAAACCCATGTTCTCTGGCAGTCTCGGTCGAATGAATGGGATTGGGTTTGTCCGCATTCGGATCTTCCATGAACGCGGTAAATTCATCGGTTACCGTTCGCATGTCATCCACCGGAAATGGCATAAGTACAGCGCTCCCCGCCCTCCAGCAGGTATTCAATTCGTTCGACCTCCACTTCATCACCCAGTAGCGTCTGAAACAGCAACAACTCGTTACGGCAGAACCCCTGGCAATGCGTGGCAGCCGCGCAGATAGGGCAGTGATTCTCAAACAAGAGCCAGCGACCCTCCTCTCGTACCAGTTCGGCCATATACCCTTCTTCGGAACGAATCTGCACCAACCGTTTGAGCTTTCCGGCCAGGGAAGTAACACCGGACAACCGGCGCTGGTAATTGCGTAACGTTTCCTTCATTCGATCTGCTATGACGGCGTTCAGGGCCGTCTCACCAAGGGAATGTTCGATAGATTCAATCAAACGCACGGTCAGTTCCGCATGGGTATCCGGAAAACGGCTTTGCGCCGCCGGTGTCAGACGCCAGATCTGGGCCGGTCGACCGACCCTGTGACGCTGTTCATCCATCTCGACAAACTCACTCTGCGCCTTGAGATGCTGGCGCACCGCCGGAACGCTGATACCCAGCGCTTCGGCAAGCGCCTTGGTGCTCAGGTTGCCGCGGGTTTTCAGCAGCATGAGCAGTCTATCGGAGGTGCGATCTGTCTCTGCCAATTTCGTCGTTCTCTTCGTGAATGAACTAAAGTCCCTAATTTTATAATAAAACTATTTAAAAATGTGTTTATCCTTGAATTTCCTTTGAATTTCCTTGAATTGGCCACACACATTGAAGAACGATGAATAAGTTACGGTACAGACTGGTTTCAGCTTGAACTCGTTGAGTATTTGGTAGGTTTGCGGAAGCTATAATCCTGGGAAAAGCAACGGAAGGTGCGTTGCAGAGGGTCCAGATTTGATCTCTACACTACCCAGGCAAGGCCTGTTCCAGAAGTCGCATACCCCGTTGCTCAATCCATTCGCTCAGTGCCTGCCTGGTACCATAGGCCCGTTGTTTTTTCCGGATGGCAGCAACCATGGCGATCCAACGCTTGGGCTTGTCTTGGAGCTCGGTCTTGTCATTCCCGATGATCGTTCGTAACTGAATCAGATAGTCGTCCAACGTGATGCGCACCCGGGCCTGCATCGGTGGCTGTTCCTCACTCGAGGGAGTCAGTCCAGACACAATGGGTTCCATGATCTGCGACAAGCGCTCTGGTGTACTCGCTAGATGTTTAAGCCGTTCCTGAACAGAAGTGCCCTCACAGGCCTCAATGGTTTGCGCGATGTGAGCACGGACCGGGTTTAGATCGACATAGGCCATAGCAGCCAAGACAGCTTCTTCGGTGAGTAGCGCCCCGGAATAGAATCGATTGGCCCAATAGTCACCATCACACCCTGACTCTCGATTAGCCCGCCAGGCAATGGGCTGTTTCAGATGCTGCACGAAGCAGGAGAGGCTACTGAGCTTCTCTCTCGTTGCTGCCAGTGCTTGCTCGTCGTCCATCAGACGTTCGAACTGCCATGCCTGCAGAGACTCGTCGATCACCCCACGATATTTGGGTGGGAATGCCTCGACCCATCTTCTGGCTACTTCTTGATCCGACCATCGTTCACTCGCATTAGGATCGAAATAGACGACCAGGTGGAAATGGTTGGCCATGATGGCATAGGCGGCGACTTCTACCGCAAAGTACTGGGCCAGGTGTCGCATGCGATCGATGATCCACTGTTTGCGGTGTGAGTAATCATTGCCGGTATGCGGATCAATGCCACAAAGCCACGCTCGCTGCACACATCTCGACACCAGGTGGTAGTACATGGGCACCTGGTCATCGACCAACAATGATCGTGGGGTCGCCATGGCGTGAGTATGTCGATATCCCACCTACAGGGACGACGCCATATGCGATGATCCGTGTGCGTTTATCTCTGCACCCTCCGCCGCCAGTGGCTTACACGCCGTAAGCCCTCATAGTCTGTGGCGGATTCAGGAAAGAGCGTTCCACATTACCTCCAGTTTTGTTGCCTCCTGATTGCAGAGTTGATCCCTAAGATTTATAGCGTACCGTCAAGGCAACAGACACGTTACCTACGGGTTATGGCTCCTGGAAAGTAACTGGTATTAGTGAAGGATATGATGCACAAGAAACCGCACTGGCAAGAGTTGCAAGCAGTCGCTCTCGACGGCGACAGCAAATTGACAACAATGGAAAGCGTTCTTCTCCTCGGTGCTTTTCTCGCACTGGCGGTGAGCATGGTTTCTTTCGTTACCCTGTGGCCTTGACGGGCAACCCCTAACTCTCCAAAAATTACTCTCCAATAGAGCTAACCGAATGGTAAACCCCGCAACCGCGGGGTTTTTTTTGCCTGTTATGATTCACTTCCAATGCTCGATGCTCAGTCGATCTCACCAACTCATGACTCAAAGGCCCAACTAAGGAGGACATCATGAAGTATCTGCACACGATGGTGCGCGTCAGCGATCTCGAAGATACCATCAACTTCTTTCAAACCCTGGGGCTCAATGAGCTGCGTCGGTTCGATAGCGAGGCGGGTCGATTTACCCTCGTGTTCCTTGCAGCACCCGGTGACGAAGACGCCCAGGTCGAGCTGACCTACAACTGGGATCCGGAGGAGTTGGACGGTGGACGCAATTTCGGTCACCTGGCCTACGCGGTGGACGACATCTACGCGTTATGTCAGAAGCTCATGGATGCCGGTATCACGATCAACCGTCCGCCACGCGATGGTCGTATGGCTTTTGTCCGCTCCCCTGACGGTGTTTCCGTCGAATTACTGCAAAAGGGCGATGCCTTAGCCGCTGCGGACCCCTGGCAAAACATGGCGAATACCGGCGAATGGTGATTCGCAAACTGCTGATCTGGCTCGCGATCTCGTCTGTCTGTGTACTAACCGCTCACGCCAGCGAACCCAAGGTCGTTCTGGTATTAAGTGGCGGCGGCGCACGCGGTGTGGCCCACATCGGCGTGATCAAAGCGTTAGAACAGATGCGGATACCCATTCACGGCATCGTTGGCACCAGCATGGGTGCGGTAGTCGGCGGTCTTTACGCCTCAGGCTACTCGCCAGAACAGATGGAACGCGTGGTAGCGCGCGCAGATTGGCCGGCCATTTTTTCCGACGATCCTGAACGTCAGGCCTTCCGCTTCAGGCGTAAACGAGAAGATGCAAGCCTGCTTGTGAGAGCCGCTTCCGGGGTTGGCTGGGACGGTATCAAACTCCCGAAAGGTATGGTCCACGGCCATCATCTAAAAACATTTCTAACCCGCCACACGCTTCACGTGAGCGATATCGATGATTTTTCCCGCCTCAGCATTCCCTTCGTTGCCGTAGCAACCGATATCAGCACCGGCGAACCTGTGGAACTAGTCACCGGTAACCTTGCCGACGCCATGTTCGCAAGCGTGGCTATTCCCGCGTTCATTGGTCCCATTCTACTGGACGGAAAACTGCTGGTAGACGGCGGCGTCGCCAACAACCTGCCGGTAAATGTCGCACAAGCCATGAACCCCGACGTCATCATCGCGGTCGATCTGAGTTCTCAGCTTCGCGACAAGGACGTGCTTCTTTCAGTATTCGATCTTACTGACCAATTGACGAGCATCCTGACTCGGAAAAATACCGACCCGCAAATCGCAAGCCTTAAGACCACCGACATACTCATCGTGCCTGAGATCGAAAACGTGACTTCCTTGGATTTTGAGATCGCAACGTCGGCAATTCCCCTGGCCCATCGGGCAACGATGGATCAATCGCATCGATTATCCTGGCTCGCACTACCCGAGTTGGAGTTTCAAGACTATCTGGCGAGCCTGAGACGAAATTCTGTAGACACCTTGCTGGTCCAAAACATCGAAGTCATTACCGACAGCACGGTCAACCCAGAGCTCTTAAAAAACAAACTGCATATTGTTCCCGGACCTATCGCCGTATCAGAGATAGAAGCTGCCGTCGACGAACTCTACGGTCTGGAGCTTTTTTCTCAGGTTCCTTATCGATTTAGTGATGGAAAATTACTCATTCAACCGCAGAAACGAGACTGGGGCCCGAACTATCTTCAGTTTGGTCTGGGACTTCAGGATAACTTTCAGGGTCGCAACCACTACAACCTCGGCATGGCACTGACGCTAACGGAACGCAATCCTCATGCGGGCGAATGGCGCACCGAGCTGAACATCGGTGAACGGCCTCTGCTCAGCACCGAGTGGTTTCAGCCTCTGGGCAGGCGCGGGAACTGGTTTGTCAATCCGAGCATCACAGTCAAGGCATTCAATCGAGGTCTGTTCGACGAGGACAATCTCATCGCCGAGTACCAGATCCGTCAGGCGCAGGTGGAAATGGGTGCGGGTTATACCTTCGGACCCAAAGCCGAAGTTCGCCTCGACATACTGCACGGCGAGGGGACCCGTCGGCGGTTGATCGGCGATCCGGCAATCGACACCGTGGGCGCCAATACGGGCCTCGTTACCCTCGGTGTGCGTTACGACAGCCTCGACAGCCTGTATTTTCCGCGCCAAGGTAAAACGCTCGACGTCGGTTGGGTCTGGTCCAACTCAGCTCTTGGCGCAGACACCAACTATCGTGCCTGGCGCCTCTCGCTCTCCCAGGCGGTGAGCAGCGCGAACCACACGCTGCTCGTCAGCACGGACCTCAACAGCGTATATCGAGGTGAAGCCCCATTCCATGAGCAGTTCACACTAGGCGGCTTTCTGAATCTTTCCGGCCTCGAAGTCGATCAGAAGGTGGGGCAACATCTGGCGATCGGCAGACTGGTCTATTCGTACCGTTGGCTGTCGAGTCCCATCCTCCCGGCCTATGTGGGCGCGTCGCTGGAAACCGGACAGATATGGCAGGACAAGCACAACGGTAGCTTCTCGAGCCTCGAGGTCGCCGGCAGCCTCTTTCTCGGACTGGACAGCCCCATCGGTCCGATATACCTCGCGTTCGGGCTCACCCAGGGTGGTGCGAAATCAATTTACGTCTTTCTAGGCCAACCGTTCTAGCGTCGCGGAGAGACGCGCCATACAATGGCCTGCCCACTTGTGCTAGGAGACTGCCGTGAAATTTTACAACTCCATCGGTCCTAACCCTCAGGTCGTTCGCACCTTTGCCGCCGAACGCGGAATCACCCTGGACACCATCGAGGTCGACCTCATGGCGGGTGAGAACCGTCAGGGCCCGTATCTGGAGAAAAACCCTTCCGGTGGATTACCCTGTCTCGAGCTTGATGACGGCAGCTATCTGGCCGAGATAACCGCCATCTGTGAATACCTCGACGAAGTAAGCCCTGGAGACCCGCTAATGGGTTCCACCCCGGAACAACGTGCAGAAGCGCGAATGTGGACGCGTCGCGTTGACCTCTACATCTGCGAGCCGATGACCAATGGTTTTCGTTATGGTGAAGGGTTGGCGATGTTCAAAGATCGAATGACCACTCTCCCCGAGGCGGCCGAGGGCTTAAAGCGTGTTGCCAGCGAAAGGTTGAGCTGGCTCAACGGACTGATGGAAGGCAAACAATACATCTGCGGCGATCGCCTGACACTCGCCGACATTCTGCTTTCGTGTTTCCTCCGGTTCGCCAAGACGGTCGGTCAACCGTTGGATGAGAGCAACGCTAATCTGGTTGCCTGGGCCGAACGCATGGATGGCCGGGAAAGCGCCAAAGCCTGATCAATCACCCACCGCAATTGCATAAGCGCGGCTACGCACAGCTAGTCGCGCCGTGCCTTCCGTGCCGGTTGTTGGCTAACGCTCGCATATGCTCGTACCATCGCCTTCCATGGTTAACAGACCGTTATGAGCTGGGTTCGACCACTGGAGGCGGTCGCTGACGACGATGTTTCCGTCGTAGGCGGTAAAGCTGCACACCTCGGGAAGCTCATCGGTGCGGGATTCAGCGTACCCAGCGGATTTGTCATAACCGCCGACGCGTTTCGAGCTCACTATCCCAATGTCTCCCGAACAACGAAACCCACAGCGCTGCGGACACTGCAGGCCGATCTACGCACAAGCGTCGACAAACAGTTCACGACCACCTTCACCAACCCGAACGAGACGGTCGTCGTGCGTAGCTCCGCTATCGGGGAAGATGGCAATGAACGTAGCTTCGCGGGTCAGCACGCAACCTATTACTACATTCGCCGCCAAGGGTTGAGCAAAGCGATCGTCGACTGCTGGTTGAGTTTGTGGAACCCAGCAGCGCTTGCCTACCGCGCGCACCCTCCTGCGAACCAAGAGGAACTCAGCCGCGACGAGCAAGACGAGCATTTTGCCATGGCCGTCATCGTGCAACGCATGGTGCAAGCAGATAGATCCGGTGTCTGCTTCAGCAGAGATCCCACCGGCATTCGACCTGAAGACTGCCTGATCGAATCCACCTGGGGTTTGGGCGCAGCACTTGTTGACGGTCGCGTATCACCGGACTCGTACTTCGTAGCGCCCAACGGGCAAATCAGCCAATCAAACATTGGGCGCAAACGTTATAAGGTCGCGGAAAATCTTGCTGATTCTGACGGCGACCGCCTCGAACCTGTGCCTATCCACCAGCAGGGTATCGCCACGCTGAATGCCACCGAAGCTGCCGACATCGCAACACTCTCGAGATCTGCAGAGGAACTCTTCGGTGCTCCACAGGACGTGGAGTGGGCCTTCGAAAGCGGCCATCTGTTCGCGCTGCAAAGCCGGGCTATTACCGCCTCGATTGCGCTTCTTCCCGAACCACTCAACGTTGAAGGCCGATGGGTACTCTTCAAACCGCTGGCGGAAAACTTCAACGAGCCAATGACGCCCATGACCGTCGATTTAGTTCGCCGGCTAATCCCACCCATGGGTAAATTCTTCCGCGGCAGATATTACATCGACTACGATCAAATGTGCTTACTCGTGCCATTCGAACTAAGCGAGTCTGAGCTTGCTGAGCTACTACTCTTTCGCGGTTCCGTGCCGAGCTTGCGCTTCAACTGGAAAAAACTATCCACCGCCTTGGGCCTGGTGACTTTAGCCTACCTCACAACCGGCATCACCTGGCATCGCACGGCTGACCTGCGGCTCCACACGCTGGAACAGTTCGCACGCTTGTGTGAGAAAGTTCGCGACGATACTCGGATGTCACCGCTCGATGCTCTGCGTCACCTGTTCCTGGGCAACAATCCATTCGAACCCATGGGCCGGTTTGCATTTCAGGCCAACATCTCAGCGGCCCGCTACTTTGGACTGTTGGGCGTACTCAAACTGCTGTTGGCTCGATTCGCACCGGGCTTCGATGCGGGGTTGGTGAACCAGCTATGTATCGGCACAGATGAGATGCTCTCGAGGCACATGATCGAGCACATCAAGCAACTGGCTGCGATCGCACGAAATGACGAAACACTCCACCATTCGCTCCTCGACTCCAGCGCTTTCGACATGCAGAAAACCGTGGCGCAACTTGCCTCGGACCATCCGTTTATCATCGAATTCGAACTGTTTCTGAGCCAATACGGACATCGTTGTGCTAAGGAGATGGACCTGAGCACGCCTCGTTGGCGCGAAGATACGACCTCCGTGCTCGGCATGGTGCGAAATTATCTAAAGGTGGCAGTTTCCGATCAGCCGGATGCTCATGGATTGAGACTTGCAGCGTTGGACGAACTGCATCAAGCAGTACCCAAACGCTGGCAGCGGCGGATACTCGACTATTTTATCAATCGAATCCGATTCTATGTCACATTGCGTGAGAACACTCGTTATTACCACACAATGTCCTTCGACATAGCTCGCCACAAGCTGAAACAACTAGAAGCCAAGATGATCCAAGCGAGACAGCTACGGTGTGCCGACGACATCTTTTTCCTGACCTGGGATGAAGTCCAGGAACTCGAGCGCGACGTTATCGACTGGCCCACGGCAGAAGCACTGATCCGGGAACGGCGCAGGCGTCACTTGCGTGCCTCACGTAATCTACCCCCCGCAACGATCAACATCGATCTACCTGCAAAGCCACCCGAACAAGACGAATCTGTACTTTCAGGCGCGTGTGCTTGCCCCGGTTACGCAGAAGGCATTGCCCGGTTGATATTCGACCCCACCCTCGATGCCGATCTGGAGCCCGGGGAAATTCTCGTGGCACCTTATACGGACCCTGCATGGACTCCTTTGTTTCCCATTGCGGGGGCGGTTGTGGTGGAAGTCGGAAGTTACCTCTCACACGCCGGCACGGTTGCTCGGGAGTATCAGGTTCCCTGCGTGGTAGACGTCGAAGGGTGTACCAACCGTATTCGCAACGGCCAACGCTTGAGAGTGTTCGCGACTGACGGCCGGGTGGAGATCGTGGAATGATCGCATTTGTACACTTCGTCTTCATTTTCCTCGCAGGCCTTCCAGTCGCTATCTGGGTTCTCGCTGCTGTCTATTCGCTGATCGACGATACCGATGTCGCCCGTTCCATAACCGCGATCAGCTTGCGATCCTTGAGCGTTCTTTTCCTCGTCTATCTCGCCGGGAGTGAAGCCCGAAGTGCTGTCGGTTATGCATTCGCAACCGTCATCGTGCTTCATCTGGGGTACTTCTGGATCATCCGATGGTTGATCGCACGGGGCATACTCGTTACCGAAAGCGTGGACTAGAGCCTTCAGCGGAACAAAGAGCCTGCAGCGGAGAAAGAGCCTTCACCAGAAGTAAAAAGAGCCCCGGCGACGGGGATTGGGGAGGGGGAGGGGGAGTTTGTCGCCGGGACGCTTCAAAACTGGCTGTGGGATTGTCGCCACAGTAATCAAAGTAAGTTATAGCAGATCACCTGAAACTCGCCAGACAGAGACCGATAACCGGTGTAAGAGATCTGACCAATGACCAGAAAAGGGTTAGCGATTTTCTTTAAGCCATTGAATTATATATGGATAGGCCGTCTTATCCTGAATCAAGAAAAGATGGCCACCGTCAAAAAAACGCAATTCCGAGGTCCGAATCCGACCCTGCAACGCTCGGAGATTGTCCGACGGCGCAATCCCGTCGAACTCGCCACCCACCACCAGCGTGGGCGTATCGATCGAAGGCAAACGGTCCCACGTATCGTGATTCGCCCTCGCTTGAATCTGGCGGGCTGCACCCTCGAGATCGATATCGTCTCGCTGGGTTTTGCGGGCCATATCGAGCAACACACCCCAGCGGTCGGGATTTGCGGCACGCCACTCATCCGTGCGCCGGTTATCGGCGAGCACAAGCCGCCTTTCGATCCTCGCCAGCGGGTCCAGATCGGCGAGGTCCTGCAAGGGAAAGGATGCACCACCCACCCCGCCGGAACTTGTGCAGGCCAATACCAGCCGGGTCACCTTGTCTGGATAGCGTAACACCAGTTCCTGAGCAACCATCCCACCGAACGACACGCCCATCACGGGTAGCGCACCCCAGCCGAGTTCATCGAGAAGATGTGCCGCATCGTCGGCATAGTCCGCCATCGTATAGTCGTGGGCCGGTTTGTCCGTCTGACCCAGGCCGCGCTGATCGTAGCTCAACACCTGGAAGCTGCCAGTCAGCGGGCTTGCGAACACGTTCGGTTTGTTGCGCAGATCACCCCCGGTGCCGCCGATAAACAACAAGCGCGCCCCGCGCCCGCCAAGCTCGTAATAGATATCGATGTTATTAGCAGTGATAAACGGCATCGAACAATCCTGTGCACATCGGCTCCGCGTTCACCTTCCCTTACAAACCATCGCTCATGTATGCTCCCTGCGAATCCCGCAAATGTCTCTGCGTGGATTACGCAAACGTCTCTGGGCGAATCGCGCGGACTGTCTTCGCGCCGCTCGCGCGGACTGTGACCGCGGTTGCCAGAGGCAAACATGGCGGAAAACTTCCACCAACTCAAGTAGTGGAATGCCACGCTCGGAAGTTGTTACATTGACACGAAGTTGGAGCAGTTATGAGCCTATCTCTAGGCATACATGTCGGGCAGCAGAACATGACCATGGATACGATGCGCGCGCTATGGCGTAAACTCGACAGCAGTGGCGTCGACTGGATATCAACCTGGGACCATTTTTACGAAGCGCCTCCCAAGGGCGGCACAGAGCCTCATTTTGAGGCACTGACCACACTTGGCGCGCTGGCGGCGGAAACTCAAAATGCGCGAATCGGCTGCCTGGTGTTCTACGTAGGTTATCGCAATCCGGCACTCCTCGCGAAAGCCGCAACCACCTTGGATCACATCACCGGAGGACGTTTCGAACTCGGTCTCGGTGCAGGTTGGCACATCTGGGAGGCGACCGCCTACGGATATTCATTTCCAGATATCGGCACGCGGCTGGACATGCTCGAAGAGGCTACCCAGATCATCCGCAGCATGCTCACCCAAGACCGCACATCTTTTTCCGGCAAACACTTTCTTGCCGATGACGCGAGTTGCCTGCCGAAACCAGTACAAGACCGCCTGCCACTCTGGATCGGCGGTGTCGGTGAAAAGCGAACCCTCAAAATCGTTGCCGACTATGCAGACGGCTGGAACGCGGCCTATTTGTCGCCCGAGGAATTCGCGCGCGTCAACGAGGTGTTGAATCACTGGTGCGAAGACGAACAACGCGACCCGAGTTCCTTGAAACGGGCGGCCAACGTCATGTTCAACTTGAGCCTGGATGCGAAAGATCTCGATCGTCAGCGCGATCAGTTGCGCGAAGACTGGGGTGATAACGCCGATCGCATTTCCAGCGGAGCATTGTTGTGCACACCCGCCTCAGCAGTCGATCGCATCATGGAATACGTCAGTGCGGGTGCCGATGAAGTAAACGTTGCCCTGCGCGCACCCTGGAATGAAGAAGCGCTGGACGCCTACCTGACCGATATCATGCCGAAGATCCGCGAAGCGGCGGGTTAATCGTCGCGACCAGCCAGCGCTTCGGCGAACTCGAGGATTCGTTCGGCATCGGCGGCATGCAGGTTTTCGATGAGCCGCCCATCGAGTTCGGCAACCCCTTTACCCTGCGCCCGGGCAATCTGCCAGACGCCCAACACAGCCTTCGCATGGGCAACATCTTCTGAGGCAACACCAAACACCCGGTTGGCGATTTCGATCTGGGTCGGATGAATGAGCGTCTTTCCATCAAACCCCATCGCGAGACCCTGTTCGCATACCGTCTCGAACGATTCTAAATTACGAAAATCAAGATGTACCCCATCAAGTATGTCGAGCCCCACACCACGGGCCGCCAACACGCAATGTTGTAGAGCATAAGTCAGGTTGTTGCGCGACTCGGTATGCCGGGCGCGTAGTTCTTTCACGAGATCGCTGGTGCCCATCACCAACGTTTGAATTCGATCCGATCCGCCAGCCAGCTTTTCGATATCGAGAACCCCTCTGGGGGTCTCTATCATCAGCCAGAGCGGTAAGTGGCCACCACCCGCATGGTCAACAGCCCTGAGTATGGTTTCTATCTGCTCGCGGGATTCGATCTTCGGGAACAGGAGCGCGTCGACAGACAGTGACGCAATTGCGGCAACGTCATCCGCACCCCAGGGAGAATCCAGAGCGTTGACACGGACCACGAGTTCACGATATCCATAACCACCCTCCTCCACCGCCTGGCGGACGTTATCTCGAGCACCAATTTTGCTGGCAGGTGCAACCGCGTCTTCCAGATCGAAAATGATTCCATCACAAGCCAACGATCGCGCCTTCTCCAACGCACGGGTATTGGCACCAGGCATATAAAGCACGGAACGGCGCGGCAGGACTTTAGGCATGCGGGGATTGTACGCGAAGCCAATCGCCAGTCCTCATAAATTGCTTTGTCAACTCACGTCGCGTCCGAATGGGGTCCAGTCCGGAAGGGGTTGCCGAAGGCGCCGGGTCGCAGGTCCCGCACGAGGACGAACAACGCGACCAGGGGCGAAAAAGACCAGCGAGTTGGTGAAGTTATTTTCTGGACAGAACATGAGCCTGCACAATCCTTACCTAGCCTGGACTATTCATGAAGAAGCGTAGCGAGGTTGGGGTCGCGCAGTTCTGCTGAGCAAACTGCCAGAGTAGCTGAAAACACTGTGTGGCGCGGACCGAAGTGCGCGCGTCCCGTCACAAAGGGACGGGCGCGTGCTTGACAGCACGTGGCAACTCGCTTGCGAGTTGCTTTGCAGTTTGCCTTGCAAACTGCCGAGCACCCGGAAGGAGCACGCCCGCCTGCGAGGCCCGACGTTTATGCTGCTATCGGCGACCGCAGTAGCTTGTTCATGAAGTATCCTTACCTAGGAGTCTGCGCGGTGGAAAAAATTCCTAGTCCCGTCTTGGAGGCTTCGGCTCGGGCCGCGAATCCGATCTGGATTGCGGACGCACATCCGTTCTGCGCTGGGTCCGACCATCCGGTCTCGCGTGTCCACCCCGGCTACTTCGCGCGTGACGCTTGAGTCGCTCGAGCGCACGGGCACGGTCCCGAGAAGGTAGTTTCTCGAAACGATTCCTGAGTTTTCTCTTCTGAGCCGCAGACAGGCCATTGAAAGTTCTGAGACGGTCACGCATCAGTCGCTGCTGGTCAGTGGTCAGCTGACGAAATTCATCCAGACGCTGCATCAAGAGGGTCTGGCGTTCATCAGGCAACGCCTGCCAGGTATCAAAACGACGCATCATCCGCGTTCGTTGATCCCGATTCATGTTCAACCAGTTCTGTGCCCCGAGTACAAGCCGGTCCTGGTGATCGTTCGAAAGTTCCGACCACTGAGACTCGTATTGAGCAAGTACTTCTCGTTCGGCTTCAATGAGCTGACTCCAACTCAGGGCGTTTGCCCACCCACCGACCAGCAACGCTGCGACAAAGAGCAACACTCTATAATTACCGAAAGTTGCAGGCCTATTGTGAATTGTCATCACTATTCCTCCGCTTTGTCGTCAGCCGTTGACGAGGTGGTCGACGAGCTTGCAAGATCATCAATTTCTGGCTCGATCGTTTGTCCTGTCTCGCCATCCGGCGACTCGCCATCATTCAGTTCGAGTGCATCCACCCACTCGCCTTCCTGATCCACCAACGTCGCGAGGTACTCGAGGAAACCTTCGGGTAACCCGGCACCTGCTTCGGTGGCGTTACAAGGTGCGCATACCATGGCTGTCGTTAGCAGCAAGCCACCCATGACGCTGGATCTTCGCGAACTAGCCCGCATTGCTAGCCTCTTCCTCCAACCAGGCAAGAAACTCGAGATCTTCGAGCAATTCCATATCCCGGGCTGCCGGCACGTGCGCTATGTCGAAATCATCGAACATCGGTACCGGCGCGCTCCCCGAATACAGGAACAAGCCAAGTGACAAAACGACAACGGCAGTGGCGGCCATTGGTGTCCAGAACCACCGTGTCCGCCATTGACGACTCGTGGGCGATTCCATTTCTTGAATCGCCGCGCGCCGCATGGCAACAAGTCGTTCGTTGACCTCGGGCGGTACATCATTCCCTACCGCCTGCAGAACTTTCCGCGCCCGTTTTTCAAATGCCGCGTTATGATCTTGCGGTGTCTCGTTATTCATGACCAATGCTCCTTGAGCACCTCGCGTAAACTGTGCACAGCGCGTGAATAATGTGTCTTCACACTTCCCTCCGAACACTTCATCGCCCGGGCGGTATCGGCAACGCTCAAACCTTCGAGCACGCGCAATAAAAACGCCTGCTGCTGTCGGGTCGGCAAACGTCCAACCGCGACAACCAACTCCTCCACCGCACCATCCAGTTGCGCACGAATGTCGGGAGCCGCGCTTGCTCGATCGGGCGCCTGTTCTATGGGATCAAACGTCTCACCCTCATCCGTTGTCGGTGTGAAGAAGGCAAAAACCCTGGACCTAACGGTGTTGCGTCGGTGCCAATCGGTAATCCGATTCTGCAAAATACGGTAGAACAAGGGTCGCCACTCGTCGTTGGGCTTGTTGGCATACTTGCGTACCAGAGTGAACATCGTGTCCTGCACGATATCCAAGGCTTCATCCGCGTCTTTCACTGCCACTTGTGCCATTCGAAAAGCTCTCTTCTCAACGTCCGCCAGGAACCGGTTCATCTGTGCCGCTGCGCTCATTACATCCTCACAGCGACGCCGGGGGCTCGCACCTCCGGCGTTGATCGGTGATTAGCTGTCGGTTGCCGTCGGTACTCCAAACTCAAAGCTTGCACGCCCAGTGGTCAATTCACCCGTGGTGCTATTGTAGCCACCATGAGCGCCAATGCGATGCAACCAGTTCCCAGCGTCGAGCTGAACATTCAACTCATCAACCAGGTCGGCAAACGACCGAAACAGACGAATCTCGTCGGTACCGCGAACCTTGACCGCATAGGCACTTCGGCTATCGGGTCCCGGAGCCACCAAAGCGAGCGTTTCAATCGGATTGCTGATATCGATAGAAACACCGCGTAATTTCAAAACAACGCGGGCTTCACTTAAATCCAGGTCGATTCGATCGTTCGACAGAGTGATGAACGGCATTGCCGCGCCACCTTCCCAGCCGACATGTAAACTGGCAGCCCGGGCATCCGTCTCAACATCGACAACAGTGCGAGCATTGTAATCAGGCGCCGCCATGCCGAAGTCGTTGATCAGACCGTAAACGCGCACCAGATCACCGTTTTCGATACCGCCCAATCCGAGCGTCGAGGTATCAATCTGATAATAATCCGGGTCGGCATCTTCTGCGGCAGTACGACCGGTACCGGAGAAATCGAATAGCTGCGGGTGGCGGCCATTCAGGTAAAACAGATCCACCGCAAGTGGATCCGCGTCGACAACCTGGGCCGTCAGCTGGTTCATGGTCATGCGTACACGACCCTCGCTGGCATCGAATGTCTCATCATCCAGAACTTCGCCAAATACGATGACTCGCTGCCCCACCGAGATCGAATCCAGATTCAGGTCCGCGGTGTCGACGCCCAGAGCGCTGACCGTCGTGTTCTCACCGACTATGACCGAATGAGAACCGCGAAAGACGTCCCGACCGTCGCTGAATTCGACTCGCGCACCCTGGAGGATAAGCACATCACCGCTTCGCGCCGTGACGATTCCTCGAATTACATCGCTGTCCGACCACGGCACGCTGGATCCTGCGAGAACCGTCTTGGCCAGCAAGCCACTATCGGTAATCTGTCCCTGAGCGATCACGGGGGTGTTCTCAGCGAGCATTCCCATCGCGCTCAAACCCAGACTTCCCGTGTAACCCGAGCCATCCACTTCGTATTGGGTGTCTTCGTTCACGGAAAACGTCAAGCGACCGAAGTCACCATCGCGATGCCGGAACGGTCGCACCTTCAACATGACGGTCGAATCGGTTTCATCAACGGACACCAGCACGCCTCGCACCCGGTGCTCGCGATCCCGATCCAGTTCTGGTGTCGCCAGCAGAAATGGCTGCACGGTAACTACGGGCGGCGTGGTCGTCAGGTCGATCTCATTTGACGCATCCAGGTCAAAATCGAGGCTGAATGCCGCCGGCACATTTGGGGATATGCGTATCACGTCGGAAGTAGTGAGCTTCAAGCGCACTTGAAGCACGCCGATGGGATTGCCATCCTCATCCACCACATCAGCGTTAACGCCGTTACCGTCTGCATCCTGCACGACGATATCTGCCGTGGTGAAATCCATCGTGAGGAACACGCTTTCGTATATTCCCTCCGGCACCGTCGCAATGGTCAGGAACTCGGAGACGTCGGTTAGCTCGGTAAAATCGATACGGGTACTGAGTGGAACCGTCTCCACGGTAACGCCGTTTGATTTCTCAAGCAGCAGCGAAGTCACATCTACCGCGTACGTCACGAAGTCTTCTTCAGCGTCGGTAAAAACGATGGAGATCTGCCCTTCACCAACCGGTGTGACGGGATCAGGCTGAGGGACGGAACTTCCTCCGCCGCCGCCGCAACCCTGAGTAAATAAGATCAAGCTGAAGAGAATGGTTGCGAGGATTACCGACCACCATTCACTTTTATTGCGATTGCGCACGGGAACCCTGGTTAGGCGTGTTGCCGCTGAAACCCGAATCGGACAGGTATTAATGCTCATCTCGCTACTCCATCGTTAAATCGAACCATGCAGTACCAACGGGCGAGCAATGTTTGCGTTGACGGCTACAGCCTGGGTATTTCCAAGACAGGACGATGAATGAGAACTGTGTCACATATCCCGATGGGATATGGCCTAGGGGAGTCTGCGCCGTAGAAAAGATTCCCACTACGAAAGCACCACAGCGATCCATATTTGTGCTCTTTTTCGTTGCGTAGCGCCTCAAAAGAGCGAAAAACTGTAACTCCTAGCCTGGATTATTCATGAAGAAGCGTAGCGAGGTTAGGTCGCGCAGTTCTGCGAAGCAAACTGCCAGAGTAGTAAAAACACCGGGTGCGCGGACTGTAGGGCGCGGGTCCCGTCCCGTTGGGACGGGCGCGTGCATTTACAGCACGTGGCAACTCGCTTGCGAGTTGCTTTGCAGTTTGCCCTGCAAACTGCCGAGCACCCGGAGGGAGCACGCCCGCCTGCGAGGCCCGGTATTTTGCTGCTATCGGCGACCACAGCAGCTTGTTCACGAATAATCCAGGCTAGAAGATTAGTTGGGATGGTGAGGATGGTGAGGGACGGAGAACTCGGCTTTGAGGCGGCAAGTGTAGTTCGAAAGCACCGGGATCAACAAAAAGGCAGCCATAATCTCGCTGATCGCTTCCCAGAACTTGGTTTCCCGGTACCAGGCGCCTTCGAGACCCGGAGCGACGGAGAAAAATTCAGCGAAGTAGAAGAACATCAGCAACGTGGTCACCACGGCTAATACCCGCGAAGCGGTCAAGTTGATCTGGGATTTGAGGGAAAGGAAAGCGAGGAAGGCGGCAGATGTGTAGGGGACCCAACAGTAGGGGCTCATTTCCGCTGTATGCAGAACGGCCAGGACAACAAAACCACAACCTATTAATCCGTTGAAGTACTGCATATACCCCGAATTACCCTGTTAAGCTTCCCCACTGCGCATATTGTCATTTTATTTGCCGTTTTTACTCATGGTTCGGCTTTCTCCCTGGCCACAACCCGGTTCGACCCATCGCAAGCGGTTATAGCCAAATCATCGCAGCTAATGACGAATAGTCATAAAACTGACCCGACCAGTCAACCACTTTGTTACAGTTCGTGACAATTCGGCTACCAATCTACTCAGATTAGACAGATATGACTGCAGAGGTTGTGCGAAGTTGGCAACTTCCCCTTTCTCTCAATATCTTATTTCTATTTCGAATTAAAATCGTATTTTTTATACCGAAATAAGCATGTTCAACCAATCCTGGCCGACTGACCCCCATCTACGGGCAAACAAACGCCCGTGATGAACTTTGCTTCATCGGAAGCCAAAAACAATGCGGCATTCGCCACATCCCATCCTGTTCCCATTTTGGCTCCCAGCGGTACCTGAGAATCCCGGCGCGCAATCACCGTCTCTCGTTCCTGACCCGCGGCGACATTGCCTTCGATGGCCATGGGCGTATTCATCAGACCCGGCATGATCACATTAGCCCGAATCCCGTACCTCGCATTGCCCATCGCGAGGGAGTGGGTATAAGCGTTCAACGCCGCTTTTGAGGCTTTGTAGGCCGTCATGCCCACGGAGCAAACCGCCGCAACTGACGAGATGTTGGTGATCACGCCGAATCCTTGCGCTCGCATCACCGGTAACGCGTGTTTGCACACGAGCATCGTGCCCTTCACGTTGGTGTCGAAGATTCGATCCCAGATCTCCTCGGTAATGCTCGCCGCACCGCGGTCGCCAAATCCGATACCTACATTGTTGTGCAACACATCGATCCGGCCATAACGCGCGACGCAAGTATCGATGATCGAGCGGCAATCACCTTCGCTGGTGACGTTGGCCTCACAACAGCTGCCCGTGCCACCACGTTCGATGACCCGTTCCAGGGTTTCCTCGGCGGAGCCAAGATCACGATCGACCAGGAGAACGCTCGCACCTTCCTCGGCAAACCGAATAGCAGTAGCACGTCCGTTGCCGATCGTGTCTCCAGGCGTCTGCCCTGCACCCACGACGATGGCAATCTTGTTTTCTAGACGTCCCATCCCGGTAACCCTTCATCCAACTGTACGCCGAAACTGTTCAGCGCCATGGAGACCAGGTTGTACTGGCCTACCGTAAATACCATATCCATCAATTGTTGGGTGTTCAGGAGCTGACAGAGTCCCTCCCAGGTCGAATCCGTGACGTGGGCATCGGCATGCAACTCGTCGGTCGCCCGCAGGAGCAACCGGTCGAGGTCGGATAACCCGGGGGTATCCGGTCCGGTCTTGGCGGAGCGGATCTCCTCGTCACTCATACCCGCCTGGCGCGCAATGAGTACATGTTGCCCCCACTCATACCCCGCCTGGCACAGGTAACCGATGCGCAGGATGAGCAACTCGCGTTCGCGGACCGCCAATGTGGATTTGCCCAGTATGTGATTGGCAAACACCATCCAACGTTTCATGAGGCTCGGATGATGAGCCAGGGTTTTGAAGATGTTGAAGATACGCCCCCGCGCGACAAAGGGCTTCATGATCTCCTGCGCTGCCTCGTCCCAGTCCTCCGCCTCCAGTGGCGGCACCCGCGGCTGTGCCAATCGCATATCTCTTCCTCGTCCACATGTCGTGAGAACGGATTAATATACACCGCTTTGCAGGCAGCAGAACGAGCATGAACCTAATCGTCGACCGCCAAGACCACACCACCATCATCTCCATCGACCGCCCGGAAGTCCGCAACGCCGTCGACACTGAAACCGCCGCGGCGTTGGCCGATGCCTTCAGGGCGTTCGATGCAGACGATGACGCCTACATCGCGATTCTCACCGGATCGGGTGGCACCTTTTGTGCCGGTGCGGACTTGAAAGCCGTGTCTGCCGGGGCCGGTAATCGGGTGACAAAGGATGGTGACGGACCCATGGGCGTCTCACGAATGCTGCTCACCAAGCCCGTCATAGCCGCGGTTGAAGGTCACGCCGTCGCCGGAGGTCTGGAACTTGCCTTGTGGTGTGATCTGCGCGTGGCAGCCGAAGACGCCGTTTTTGGCGTCTATTGTCGGCGCTGGGGGGTGCCGCTCATCGATGGTGGCACCATTCGTTTACCTCGGCTCATCGGTCACAGCAACGCGCTCGACCTCATACTCACCGGGCGTGGCGTATCCGGCGAAGAAGCGAAAACCATGGGACTCGTCAATCGGCTCACTCCTCCCGGCGGCGCCCTGGAAGGTGCTCTTGAACTCTGCGCCGCCCTCGCCCGTTTTCCGCAGCGGTGTCTACGCAGCGACCGGCTCTCATCATACGCTCAGTGGTCGATGCCGCTCACCGAAGCACTGGTTGAGGAGACCCGTCTGGGGCTTGCGGTCATTCGCTCCGGAGAGACTCAAGAAGGGGCAGCACGATTTGCCGCCGGTGCGGGACGACACGGTAACTTCGACGAGATCTGATAAGCGTTGTACCATCACCCAAACGATAATTTCGGACAGGACCAAGGGAGAGCACCTCATGGCATTTAGCAACAGCCCCAGCTTCGGCGTCAGCATGTTTCCAACGGATTACGCCATCCAGCCGACCGACCTTGCCAAGGCAGTCGAAGAAAGGGGCCTGGACAGCCTGTTCTTTCCCGAGCACACCCACATTCCAGCTTCCCGGAAAACACCGTTTCCCGGTGGAACCGATCTACCGAAGATGTATTGGCATTCCCACGATCCCTTCGTTGCCCTTGCTGCGTGCGCCGCCGTGACCGAACGCATTCGCCTGGGCACCGGCATTTGTCTGGTGATCGAGCGCGATCCCATCACCCTCGCCAAGGAAGTGGCCTCCCTGGACATGATTTCCAACGGTCGACTGATTCTCGGCATCGGTGCCGGTTGGAACCGCGAGGAAATGGAAAACCATGGAGCAAACTATAAGAACCGCTGGAAGATCGTGCGCGAAAAGGTGCTGGCCATGCGTGAGATCTGGACAAACGATGAAGCCGAATACCATGGGGAATTTGTGGACTTCGACCCCATCTGGTCCTATCCGAAACCTGCCCAGGCTGGCGGTCCACCCATCTGGATTGGCGCCAACTCGAAGTGGGTCTTTGACCGCGTCGCGGACTACGCCGATGGTTGGATGCCTATCGGCGGCATGGGCTCCGGTGCCATGGAATCCCTGACCCAGGCACTCGCTGCGAAGGGTCGTAAAGTAGAAGATCTCGATCTCGCCCTGTTCGGCGCGCCAACCGACTACGACCAACTGAAATTCCGCCTGGACCAAGGGTTTGACGAGCTGGTGTTCAACCTCCCATCAGATACTGCGGACAAGGTTCTACCTTTGCTGGATGATATGGCTGGGGTAGTCGCGCAGATTCGAGGATAGTTTTTGGGTTGATCCAGGGAACCCTACCAAGAGCGCATTCAGGTTGAGGGTTTTCTGCGACTAACAAGAGAGTTGAACTTCGCCCTATGGTAAGCGGGGGGACATCTCCAGTTCGCTCAACTGAATAAGCACTGCAACATTCTTCGAGCCGCTGTTGTTGGGAAACCGCCCCAGCCGTGAAGCTCAGTGAATGTTTTCCGCCAAAACGGAGGACGACCTGCTCTCTAATAA
>SMVB01324410.1_pt1 | contig 22661 bp, 20 predicted proteins | sample 2456461 | NCBI WGS metagenome assembly SMVB01 (sample SAMN11095934, study PRJNA526329) | marine sediment metagenome | biome: Marine sediment; feature: Surficial sediment; material: Deep marine sediment; isolation source: Hadal surficial sediment | place: Pacific Ocean | collected 2014-05 | depth...
ACGGAGTATGACGGCGAGCCCAACGGGCTGAAAATCCACCGCGACGGCACGATTTATATCGCCGACCACAAGCACGGCATCATGCGCCTCGACCCCGATACGGGCGCGGCCGCGCCGTTCATCGACCGCCCGCGGCTGGAGCGCTTCAAGGGCACCAACGATTTGTTCTTCGCCGCCAACGGCGACCTCTACTTCACCGACCAAGGCCAGACCGGCCTGCACGACCCCACCGGCCGGCTCTACCGCGCCACCGCCGACGGCGGGCTGGAATGCCTGCTCGATACGATCCCCAGCCCCAACGGGCTGGTCATGAACTTGGACGAATCGATCCTCTATCTCGCGGTGACGCGCGCCAACGCCGTGTGGCGGGTGCCCTTCCTGCGCGACGGCCAGCCCAGCAAGGTCGGCGTGTTCGTGCAGATGTCCGGCGGCCTGGCCGGCCCCGACGGCATGGCGCTCGACGCGGAAGGCAATCTGGCGGTCGCCCACGCCGGCCTCGGCGCGGTGTGGCTGTTCAGCCCGCTAGGCGAGCCCATCGCGCGGATACGAAGCCGCGAAGGCGTCATGACCACCAACGTCGCCTACGGCGGACCGGACCGCAAAACCCTCTACATCACCGAATCCCAATCCGGCACAATCCTCGCCGCCGATATGCCAACGCCGGGCAAGGCGATGTTCGGGGAGGGGTGAGGGACACAAGGGGGACACGATATCCCACCCGCGTCATGCGGTCAGACGCGTCAGCGGCTATCCGGCATCCATCTCGCCGCCGGCACGGGTGCTTGGTTCCCGGATATGCGCCTTGCGGCGCATTCCGGGATGACGGCCAAAGGGGTCGCAGGCCCCTGACTCGCCGGGCGGCGCCAGTTAATCCGGCCCTCTCTTTTCTGCCTTCGCGCGCGTGGCCTCCTCGATAGTGGCGTCGATATCGGCCATGACGTCTTTGTGGGGGGTGACGCGCCCGGCCTTCATGTCGTCCCGGCCGCGCTCGACGCCCGCGACGATTTCGAGATCGCGCGCGACATTACTGGCCCAGAACGCCGCGTCGGTCTCGAGGATATCATCGTAGTCGATATCCTCGTCCGCGATGGCCTCGATTTCTTTTTTGCGCTTGCGCGAGATGGTCATGATACGCCGTCCTTTCACGGCGGTTCGCCTTAAGGGCGGAGATCAAGATTACATGGGGATGCCCCATTCCGATATCCCCCTAACCGTCGCCGCCGAACCACTCCACCAACGGTTCCCACACCTCGTCGCGGGCGCGGCGGCCGACGGCCATGCCGATGTGGCCGGCGTCGATTTCGCGCACTGTTGCGTTGGCGAGGGCGGTGGCTAGGGCGGCGGCCGAGGCGCGCGGGACGATGCGGTCGCGCTTGGGGATCATGACCAGGGCGGGGAGATCGATCGCGGCGGGGTGCACGGGGCGGCCGGCGACATTCCATTCCCCGCGCGCGGGGCGGTTGGCGCCGTACCAGCCGGTCAGGCAATCGCGCGCGACGGGTCCACTGAGCGGCACGCCGTCATTCAGCCAGTCCTCGAGAGCGACGAAATCGCGCGCCCGGTCGCCGTCTTGGGGCAGGGCGGCGAAGGCGCGGAACTTGGCCGCGACCTGTTCCGGCTGCACCATGGCGAAGAAGGCCTGCAGCAGGTCCACGGGTGCTTCTCCGGGCACGCCCGGTGAGTCATCCAACGCCTCGCCAAGCAACGCCGCGGCGCGCACGGCCAGAGCCGAGTCCACGTGGAAGTCCCAGGGCACCGCCATGAACGCCAGGGCCGAAATCGCCTCGGTTCGGTCGCGCGCCAGGGCCAGCGCCAACAGGCCGCCCATGCAATAGCCGCACAGGCCGATGGGCCCGCCGGTCGCCGCCACCGCCGCGTCGAAAGCCGGTATCAGGCGGCGCGCGATGGTGCCGTCCAGGTCGAAGCCGCGTTCCTCGGGCCCCGGCGCGCCCCAGTCGAGCAGCAACGGGCGCAGGCCGCGCGCGGCCAAGTGGCGAACCAGGCTGCGCCCCGGCGCGAGGTCGAGGATATAGGCGCGGTTGACCAGGGAGGGGACGAACAGCACCGGGCGGCCGCCGCCACCGTTACCGCCGCCGTAATCCAACAGCCGCGCGGAGCCGCCCCGCCACAGCACCGCCGGCTCCGCCACGGCGCGCCGGTACGGGTGCGCCCAGTAAGCCCGGATGCCGGCCAGCAATTCGTCGAAGGCGCGTTGCGCCTCGTCGGCCGCCTCCGCGAAGCCGTCGGTCGGCGTCGCGGCGAGGCCGCCCAGCAAGGCCGTCGCGGCCATCCCCAGATGCAGCGGCAACGGGCGCGGGCCCATGCGTGGCGGATCGCGCGGCGCGCTCACCGCCCGGCCTCCGACCACTGCTGTCCAGTGAAGGGGTGGCGGCGCGCCTCAATCTTCCCCCTCCCCCTTGACGGGGGAGGGTTGGGGTGGGGGTGGCCACACGAAAAATCGTGGGGGTGGCCACACGAAGGATCGTGGGGGTGGCACCACGAAGAGTCGTGGTGGCGACCACCAGGCCAGGGGCACGTGCCGGTCCCGCTTGCTTGTCGCGATCCGTCGAGGAACGCGGCTCTCGCCATGTCCGTCCGGTTTTTTGGGCCGCGCGCCGCGCGGTGGCCCCCCCACCGGTTGGTTTTCCGTGGCCGCGCTTTGCGCGGCGCCCCCCACCCCAACCCTCCCCCGCGTTGGGGGGAGGGGGCTCTTGGGCGTGGTCCGATTCGCGGTGGGTTCGGCGCGCTCACCGCCCGGCCTCCGCGCCGTTATCCCGCGCCGCCGCATAATCGCGGCGCCGCTTTTCGCATTGCGGCAAGTTGACTATACTCCGCGCGCCGCGTAACGGCTTGGGCGGGCTCATACTGTGGGGACGATATCCGGTCATGGCAAATTCCGACGACGGCGATGCGCCGGTGGTGATCAAGAAATACGCCAACCGCCGGCTCTACAACACCGCCACCAGCAGCTACGTCACCCTCGACCACCTGTGCCAGATGGTCAAGGACGGCGTCGATTTCGTGGTCTACGACGCCAAGACCGGCGAGGACATCACCCGTTTGGTGCTGACCCAGATCATTTTCGAGGAAGAGAGCAAGGGCCAGAATCTGTTGCCGATCGGCTTCCTGCGCCAGTTGATCAGCTTCTACGACGACAGCCTGCGCGCCGTGCTGCCGAGCTATCTGGAGCTCAGCATGCAAACATTCACGCGCAACCAGGGTGAAATGCGCGATCATATGAAGGACACGTTCGGCGAGGCGTTGCCGCTCAACCAGATGCAGGAATGGGGCAAGCAGAACGCCGCCCTGTTCCAGCAAGCCATGTCCATGTTCACGCCCTTCACGGGAACTGGGACCGGGGCGCCGTCCCAGCCCGCCGCGCGGCCCAAGTCCGCCACGCCGACCCAGGGCGGCGGCGACGGTGACAAGGACGACGGGGACGACGGGGACGACGCGGCGATTCGCGCGCTCAAGCGCCAGCTCGACGACATGCAGCGCCAACTCCAATCGTTGCTGCATCGCGGCGACTGACCCCGCCGCCGGCCCCACCGCGACGATTGACACGCGCCGGGTCCGGGACCACCTTCCCCCCGCCATGGCTATTGTTGCGGCAAGTTGCGTCGAGGTATGCGGCATGGCGGTCCTGTTACGCGGGCCGCCGGGGAGCGGCAAGTCGGACTTGGCGCTTCGCCTGATCGACGCCGGCGCGACGCTGGTGGCCGACGATCAAGTAGAGTTGCGCGCCGACGCGGGCGCGTTGCGCGCCACGCCGCCGCCCGCGCTGGCGGGGCTGATCGAGTTGCGCGGCATCGGTCTACTGCGTCTCGACACGGTCACTGATGCAAGCGTGGGACTGGTCGTCGACCTGGCCCCCGACACGCCGCCCGAACGTCTTCCCGAACCCAGCCATTGCGTGATCGAGGGAATCGCCGTGCCGCGCATCGCCATCGAACCTTTCCAGGCCTCGGCCGTCGCCCGGGTGCGCGGCGCGGCGCGCGCGTTGCGCGACGACGCCTCGTACCGCGGCGCGCTGGGCGACCGATCGCCGTGACGGCGTCTGATGCGCGCCCCGCCACCCGGCTGCTGCTGGTCACCGGCCTGTCGGGCGCCGGCAAGTCGGTGACGCTCAAGGTGCTCGAGGACCTGGGCTACGAGGCGATCGACAACCTGCCGCTCAGGCTGGTCCACAATCTGGTGCGCGACGCCGAGGACGCGGCGCCGGCGATGGCGCTGGGCCTCGACATCCGCACCCGCGATTTCGACGCGGACACCTTCATCGCCGTCGTCGACGGGCTGCGCCGGCGCGAGCATCTGGAGGTGCATCTGCTGTTTCTCGACGGCGAGGAGGAAATCCTGCGGCGGCGCTTCTCCGAAACCCGGCGCCGCCATCCGCTCGCCGCCGACCGTCCCGTGCTCGACGGAATCCGCCACGAACGCCTGCTGATGCGCCCCGTGCGCGCCGCCGCCGACACGCGCATCGACACCTCGCGGCTCTCCGTGGTCGAGCTGCGCCAGGTGCTGGAAGGAAGCTACGCCCTGGACGGGCCGCGCCGCCTCAGCGTGTTCGTCACGTCGTTCGGGTTCCGCCGCGGTCTGCCGCGCGACGCCGACCTGGTGATCGATGTGCGCTTCCTGTCCAATCCGTATTACGACGCGGCGCTGAAGCCCCTGACCGGCCTGGACGGGGACGTCGTCTCCCATGTCGAGGCCGATCCTGATTTCGCAACTTTTTTCAAAGGCCTGTGCGACATGTTGCTGCCGCTGTTGCCACGGTATCTGGCCGAGGGGAAAAGCTATCTGACCATCGCCATCGGCTGCACGGGGGGACGGCATCGCTCGGTCGTGGTGGCCGAAAAGCTGACCCGGTGGCTGTCCGAGAACGGCATCGCGGCGCAGGTGCGTCATCACGACATCGATTGACCGCGCCGGGGCCAGATGAACTAAACTAAACTGACGCGCGGATTATGAGGAGGCCCGGGAAACATGATCGGCATCGTGCTTGTCACCCACGGACGACTGGCCAACGAGTTCGTCGCCGCCACCGAACACGTGGTCGGTCCGCAGGAAAACATGCGCACCGTCTCCATCGGCCCCGACGACGACATGGAGGAGCGGCGCGTGGAGATTCTCAAGGCGGTCGAGGATGTCGACAGCGGCGACGGCGTCGTGGTGCTGACCGACATGTTCGGCGGTACCCCGTCGAACCTGGCGATCTCGATCATGGACCGCGCCACGGTCGAGGTCATCGCCGGGGTCAACCTGCCGATGCTGATCAAGCTGGCCAGCGTGCGCGCCTCGAAGCCCCTGGCCGAGGTGGTCGCCAGCGCGCAGGAAGCAGGTCGCAAATATATCAACGTGGCCAGCAAACTGTTGGCCGACGAAACATCGTGAGCGGCGAGGCGCCCGCGCCCGACGGCTGGATTCGGCGCACCGTGCGTATTTGCAACCGGCGCGGCCTGCACGCGCGCGCCGCGGCCAAGTTCGTCAAGCTGGCCGGCGCCTTCGACGCCGAGATCGCGGTCCACAAGAACGACATGACCGTGTCGGGCGGGTCCATCATGGGGCTGATGATGCTGGCCGCGGCCGATGGCTCGGACCTCGGCCTGGCGGCGCGCGGTGGGCAGGCGGGCGCGGCGCTGGACGCCCTCGGCGCCCTGGTCGGCGGCGGCTTCGATGAAGACTGAGCGGCGCCGGCGTCCCCGGACCGCGCGCCGCGCGCCGGGCGGCGAACAGGTCCTCGATGGCATCGGCGTGTCGCGCGGCATCGCCATCGGCCCGGCGCACGTGGTCGAATCGGGCACTGTCGAGGTGCCGGAATACCGCATTGCCGCGCGCGCCGTTGGCGCCGAGCAGGACCGCTTCGTGGCCGCGGTGGACGCGGCGCGGGAACAGATCGCCAGCCTCGGCGGCCAAGCGCGCCGCCTGCCCGCGGCCGCGCGCGAGGAACTCGGACACCTGCTCGACGCGCACGTTGAAATGCTGGCCGGCTCGCGCCTGGTGCGCGGCGCGCGCGACCGCATCGCCGCTGAGCGGATCAATGCCGAGGCGGCGGTCCGCGCCGAGCTCGCCACCATCGCCGAGGCCTTCGCCGGCATGGACGATCCCTATCTGGCGAGCCGCATCGACGACGTGCGCGAGGTCGCGCAGCGGCTGATCCGCAACCTGACCCGCGCGCCGCACCGCGCCTTTTCCGACCTGCCCGAAGGCGCCGTGGTGATCGCCGACGACCTGACCCCGGCGGATATCGCGCTGTTCGACCCGAACCGCGTCGCCGGCTTCGCCGCCGAGCTGGGCGGCGCCCAGGGCCACACCGCGATCATGGCGCGTTCGCTGGGCCTGCCGGCGGTGCTCGGCATAAGCGGTCTTCTGTCCAAGGTGCGCAGCGGCGAGCCGGTGGCGCTGGACGGCGGCGTGGGGCGCCTGATCGCGCGCCCCAAGCCGGCGACGGTGGACGCCATGCGGCGGCGCCAGCGCGATCTGGCGCGGCGCCGGCGCGGCTTGGCGGCGGCTGCGCAACCTGCCGGCGGTGACCCGCGACGGCGTCGAGATCCGCCTGCAGGCCAATCTCGACCTACCCGGCGAGATCGCTGCGGCGATCGACGTCGGCGCCGACGGCGTCGGGCTGCTGCGCAGCGAATTCATGTACATGAACCGCGACACGCCGCCCGACGAGGACGAACAGTACGAAGCGATGCGCGGGCTGGTCGAGGCCATGGACGGGCGCCCGGTCACCGTGCGCACGCTGGATGTGGGCAGCGACAAGCTAGCCTATTCGCTGGACGGTGGCGCCGGCATGGGCACCGGCGTCAATCCGGCGCTGGGCCTGCGCGCGATCCGCCTGTCGCTGAGCATCCCCAAGCTGTTGGACACGCAACTGGCCGCCATGCTGCGCGCGGCGCAACACGGGCCGCTGAAAATACTCCTGCCGATGATCACCGGCGCCAGCGAGATGCGCAAGGTGCGCGAGGCGATGGAGCGCGTCGCCCGGCGCCTCAGGCGCGCCCGCCACCCCATCGCCGAGCCGTTGCCGCCGCTGGGCGCCATGATCGAGATCCCGGCCGCGGCGCTAGCCGCCGACCGGCTGGCGGTGGAATGCGATTTTATGTCGATCGGCACCAACGACCTGACCATGTACACCCTGGCGGTGGACCGCGGCGACGACCATGTCGCCCATCTCTACGACCCGCTGCATCCGGCCGTCCTGCGCCTTATCCAATTCGCCACCGAGGCCGCCTTGCGCGCCGGCGTGCCGGTCAATCTGTGCGGCGAGATCGCCGGCGACGCGCGCTACGCGCCGCTGCTGCTGGGCCTCGGTCTGCGCGATCTGTCGATGACGCCGGTCAACCTGCCGATGGTCAAGAAACGCATCCGCGCGCTCGATTTCGCCTCCGCCGCGCGGCTCGCCGAAACCATCATGGGACAATCGGATTCGGGCCGCATCGCCGCCGTGATGGACGATTTCAACAGCCTGATGTGAACCTGAAACGCTAATCCAGGGGCGCCCCATACCAGCGCCCGCTTGCCTTTGGCGGCGGAAGCGGCGATTTTGGGGCGGTATGCAGGCGAACTCCGGCGAGACACGGATCACGGCCGTCCTCGGGCCCACCAATACCGGCAAGACCCATCTCGCCGTCGAGCGCATGCTGGGCCATTCCAGCGGCATGATCGGTTGCCCGTTGCGCCTACTGGCGCGCGAAATCTACGATCGCGTCAAGCTGGCGCGCGGGTCCGGCGCCGTGGCGCTGATCACCGGCGAGGAAAAGATCGTGCCGGCGGCGCCGCGCTATTTCATCTGCACCGTGGAATCCATGCCGCTCGACCGCCAGGTCGAATTCCTGGCCATCGACGAGGTCCAGCTCGCCGCCGACCCCGAGCGCGGCCACGTGTTCACCGACCGGCTGCTGCACGCGCGCGGGCTTTACGAGACCATGTTGCTGGGCGCCGCCACCATGGCGCCGTTGATCCGCCGCTTGGTGCCCGAGGCCGAATTCGTCTCGCGGCCGCGCTTTTCCGTCTTGTCCTATGCCGGCGAGCGCAAGATCAACCGGCTCAAGCCGCGCAGCGTCCTGGTCGCGTTCTCGGCCGCCGACGTTTACGCCATGGCCGAGGCGGTACGGCGCGCGCACGGCGGCGCGGCGGTGGTGATGGGGGCGCTCAGTCCGCGCACCCGCAATGCCCAGGTCGAGCTGTTCCAGTCCGGCGAGGTCGACTACCTGGTCGCCACCGACGCCATCGGCATGGGGCTGAACATGCACGTCGACCACGTCGCCTTCGCCGAGATTCGCAAATTCGACGGCCGCGAGGCGCGCAACCTGACCGCGGCCGAGATCGGCCAGATCGCGGGCCGCGCCGGACGCCACATGCGCGACGGCACGTTCGGCACGACCACCGACGTCGGCCCCTTGGCGCCCGAGATCGTGAACGCGGTCGAGGACCACCACTACCCGCCGCTGAGACGCCTCTATTGGCGCAACGCGCGGCTTGATCTGTCGTCGGTCAAGGCGCTGCTGCGCGGCCTCGAGACCGCCCCGCCGCGGCCCGAACTGATCCGCCCGCGCGACGCCGAAGACCTGTTGTCGCTGCGCGCGCTGGCCGCCGAGCCCGACATCGCCGCGCTTGCCCAGGGCCACGACGCCGTCGCGCTGTTGTGGGAGGTGTGCCGCGTGCCGGACTTCCGCAAGACCATGATCGACGCCCATGTCCGCCTGCTGGGTCAGATCTATCGTCATCTCGCCGGCCCCGCCGGGGTGCTGCCGGGCGATTGGGTGCGGGGCCTGGTCGAGCCGCTCGATCACGTGGACGGCGACATCGACACGCTGGCCGCGCGCATCGCCCATGTGCGGACCTGGAACTACGTCGCCCACCGGCCCGACTGGGTGGCCGACGCGCGCGGCCTGCAAGAACGCGCGCGCGCCATCGAGGACCGGCTGTCCGACGCGCTGCACGAGCGCCTGACCCACCGTTTCGTCGACCGCCGCGCCGCCGCCCTGGCGCGGGGCCTGAAGGAACGCGCCAATCTGGTCGCCGCGATCAAGCCGGACGGCGCGGTGGTGGTCGAGGGCCACGCCGTTGGGCGCCTCGACGGCCTGGTGTTTCGTCCCGACGACGCCGAGGCCTGGCGCCACGACCGCGTGCTGCGCGCCGCGATCCGCCGGGCGCTGACGGCGCGGCTCGCCCGCCGCGTGGCCGAGATCGCCCGCGCTCCCGACGACGCCTTCACCCTGAACGACGACAACACGCTGGGCTGGGGCGGCGCCCCAACGAAATCCATTGTGGCCCGCCTCGCCCCCGGCGCCGATGTGCTGGGTCCGGCGATCGACATCGTCGCGTCGCCCGAAATGGTCGATTCGGCGGGCCGCGAACGGCTGCGGCGGCGGCTCGAAACGTGGCTGCGCGGGCACTTGCGGGCGCGGCTCGAGGTGTTGTACCGCGCGCTCGACGCGCCGCTGCGCGGCCCGGCGCGCGGTCTGGTCTACCAATTGGTCGAGGGTCTGGGCTCGCTGCCATGCGCCACGGTTCGCGGACAGATCGCCGCGCTCGACGCCGACCACCGCAAGATGCTGGCCCGGCTCGGCGTGCGGTTGGGACGCGAGAGCGTGTTCATGCCGGCGATGCTGAAGCCGCCGATGGTGGCGCTGCGGGCGCGCCTGTGGTCGCTGTTCAGCGGCATGAATTGCGCGCCGCCGTCGCCGGGCCGCGTTTCGGTGCTGGTCGAGGCCGGCGTGCCGGGCGAGTTCCACGACGCCATCGGCTATGCGCGGCGCGGCGCGCTCGCCATCCGCGTCGACATCCTGGAACGCCTCGGAGCCACCTTGCGCCGCCGCGCCCGCGCCGGGCCGTTCGCGGCGGACGGCGAATTGATGACCCTGGCCGGCGCCCGCGCCGAGGATTTCGCCAGCGTGCTGCGCGCCATGGGCTACGACCCGGTCGAGGTGGCGTCGGACGCGGAGGCCGACTCGGCGGTGCTTTACGCGGCCAGGCCACGCGACGGGTCGGGCCGGCGTCGGGGCCGCAAGCCGCGCGGGCGGGCGCCGGACGCGGCGTCGCCCTTCGCCGGGCTGGCCAACATCAAGCTGGGTTCGCCGTGAGCGAGACGGAGTCACTCAGGCTGGACAAGTGGCTGTGGTACGCGCGCTTCTTCAAGTCGCGCACCCTGGCCAGCCGGCTATGCGCCGCTGGGCGCGTGCGCATCAACCGCCGCGTGGTCGACAAGGCCCATGCCATGCTGCGCGCCGGCGATGTGCTGACTTTCCCGCAAGCGCACGCGATCCGGGTGGTGCGGGTGCGCGTGCTGGGAACCCGGCGCGGCCCGGCCGCCGAGGCGGCGATGCTTTACGAGGACCTGGCCCCGCCCGAGCTCGCCCGGTCGGAGACCGCCGCGCCGCGTGCCCCCGGCGCCGGCCGCCCCACCAAATCCGACCGCCGCGCCATCGAACGCCTGAAGGGCGACGCGTGACGCCGATACATTTCTTGTCATCCATGGACGTGACATTGCCGCTTAACCGGAAAGCGGCGGCGACCTCCACCACCCGGCTTGGCCGGGTCGAGCCCGGTGTCGACGGGCGGGGGTTAAAGGGACACGATACTTAATTGCACTGATCGGCCGCCAAGGGCGGCGGTGGTTCCGCGGCTCGATCGGCAAACCACGAGGTTCCGCCGGTCGAGATAAGTATTGTGTCCCCAAAACCCCGTGTCCCCAAAACCCCGGATATGACCTGACGGAAATTATGGGGCGCCGGGGAGGGAATGGCCTCAAGCCAGTACGGGACGGTCGCGCAGCAGGCCCGAGGCCTCGATCACTTCGCCGGCCGCGCGCTCGACACGGGGGCCCATCAAGTGGACGCCGGCGACGCCGGGGATGTCGCGCAATTGCTGCATCAGTTCGATGCAGATCTTGTGGCCCTCGGCGCGTTCGTCGGAGGCTCTCTCGAGGCGCGCGAAGATCGCCGGTGGAATTTCGACGCCCCACAGGTTGTCGTGCATCCAGCGCGCGGATTTGAGCGAGGCGATGGGACCGATGCCGATCAGGAAATGGGCGCGCTCGGTGACGCCGCAATCGACCAGCCGCGCCATGTAGCGCCGCGCCACGCCGATATCGAAACAGAATTGGGTCTGGAAGAAATCCGCGCCGGCGTCGATCTTGGCGTTGAGCTTGTCGGGGCGCCAGTCGGGCGGCGGGTCGAGCGGGGCGTCGGCGCCGCCGATGAACAAGGCCGGCGGCACCGCCACCTTACGGCCCGACGGCAGGGCCGCGTCGTCGCGCATGCCGCGCGCCAGGGCGATCAGTTCGTGGCTGTCGAGATCGTGCACCATCTTGGCGTCGGGCTGGTCGCCGCCCGCCATGTCGTCGCCGCGCAGGCACAAGATGTTGGGCACGCCGAGCGCCGCCGCGCCGAGCAGGTCGGCTTCCAGCGCCAGCCGGTTGCGGTCGCGCATGGTGAATTGAAGCACCGGCTCGACGCCGTCGCGCGCCAACACCGCCGCCGCCGCCAGGCTTGAGAGATGGGCGCGCGCGCCGGCGCCGTCGGTCACGTTGACCGCGTCCGCCTTGCCACGCAGGCACCCGGCCCTCTCCAGCACGGCCGCCGGGTCGGCCGACAGTGGCGGCGTGGTCTCGGCCGTGACCACGAACATCCCGGCGCGCAGCAGCCTCTCCAGCCGGCCCGGCGAATGGGCGGCGTCGGGCCGTGGCGCGGCGGGAGCGTGCGGGGTCATGGCGCGGACTTTCGATTTGGTGGCGGGACAACCTAGAGAGGGTGCTCAGCGCCGTCAAACCGGCCGCGCCGTATTGCCCCGCGCGGCGGGGCGCGTTACCAGTGGCGGCGGAGGCGTCGATGGTCCGCATCATGCTCGCGGTGGTTCTGACGATCGGGCTCGGCGGCGGCGCCATCGCGTTGACAAGCGACGACGCGGCGTTTTCGCGCCCCGTCGCCGGGCTCGACCGCGAAACGCTGATCGGCGTCGGCCTGGGCCGGCGATTGTTCCGCCATGTCTGGCCGCCGTCGCGACTTGAGGCGCGACCTGGGGCGCGACCTGGGGCCGACCGGCTCGACGGCCTGGGACCGCTGTTCAACCGCAACGCCTGTTCGGGCTGTCACGTCAAGGACGGCCGCGGCCGCCCGCCGCCGCCCGGCGCGCCGACCAAATCCATGGTGGTCCGCTTGAGCCTGCCCGGCGCCGGGCCGCGCGGCGGCCCGCGCCCGCATCCGTCATACGGCGTGCAACTGCAGGACAAGGCGGTCCCCGGATTCGACCCGGAGGGCCGCGTGACCATCGCCTACCGGGAGACCGAGGTCCGGCTGGGCGATGGCACGACGGTTGCGTTGCGCGCGCCAACGGTGTCGATCGAGCAACCGCGCCACGGTCCGCTGGACGGCGTCTTGTTGTCGGCCCGCGTCGCTCCGGCGGTCTTTGGCCTGGGCCTGATCGCGGCGCTTGACGACGGCGTCCTCGCCGCCTTGGCCGACCCCGACGACGCCGATGGCGACGGGATTTCGGGCCGGCTCAACCGGGTGTGGGACGCCGCGCGGGGCCGCCCGGCGATCGGCCGTTTCGGCTGGAAGGCCGGTCAGCCCACCTTGCGCCAACAGATCACCGAAGCGCTGCGCGAGGATATCGGCGTGACCACGCCAACCCGACCCGACGCCCTTCGGGCGCCCGAATTGGACGCGGCCGGAGTCGATGACTTGGTGCTCTATCTGCGCGCGCTGGCGGCGCCATCGCGCCGCCACCGCGACGACCCCACGGTCCAACACGGCGGGCGCCTGTTCGCCGACATCGGCTGCGGCGGATGCCACGTGGCGCGGCTGGTGACGGGCGCGTCCGACTTGGCCCCGTTGTCGCGCCGGACCATCCACCCCTACGGCGATTTCCTGCTGCACGACATGGGTACGGGCCTGGCCGACGGGCGGCCGGAATTCGCCGCCTCGGGGCGCGAATGGCGCACCGCGCCGCTGTGGGGCCTTGGCCTGATCGAGGCGGTCAACGGCCACGGGTTGCTGCTGCACGACGGCCGCGCGCGTGGCCCCGTCGAGGCCATCCTGTGGCACGGTGGCGAGGCGCAAGCCGCCCGCGACGCCTTCGCCGCCCTTCCCAAGGCCGACCGCGACGCCCTCGTGGCGTTCCTGAAATCGTTGTGACGGCGCGCGCTTGCCGGCCCATGGAGCGTCCCTTATATTGCGCCGCAGCAATTCTTTTCGCGACGGATCATAAGCGAGGCCGAGGACATGTCGCTGACCACTCAAGGCGCCGGCAACGGATCCGGCGGGGACACCGCCACGGACAGTTACACGTCGGAACTCGACGGCTATATGTTCGAGGACCTGGAAGTCGGCATGACGGCGATCTATAGCCGCACCGTGACCGAAAGCGACATCGTGCTGTTCTGCGGCATTTCGGGCGACACCAACCCGATCCACCTCGACCGCGAATACGCAGCGCGCACCCAATTTGGCGGCACCATCGCCCACGGCATGCTGTCGGCGTCGTTCATTTCCACCGTGATCGGCACCAAGTTGCCGGGGCCGGGCGCGATCTATGTCAGCCAGAACTGCCGCTTCAAGGCGCCGGTGCGCGCCGGCGACACGGTGGTGGCGCGGGTCACGGTGATCGAGCTGACGCCGGAAAAGAAGCGCGCCCGCCTGGACACCACCTGCTCGATCGGCGCCAAGGTGGTGATCGACGGCGAGGCCGTGGTCATGGTGCCGTCGCGCGGCTAAGCGGCGCGTGACACGATGGCCTGGCTGACGTGGCGGCGCGCGCTGCTGGCGGCCGGGCTGGCCGGGGCGCTGGTGCTGCCGTTCCAGATATGGGGCTTCACCGCCTATCAGTTCACTTTCGCCGGCGTCTACGCCATCGCGATCCTGGGGCTCAGCCTGCTCTGCGGCCAAGTCGGCCAGATTTCGCTGGGCCACGGCGCGTTTTACGGACTCGGCGCCTACACCACGGCGGTGCTGATGGACCGCTGGGGCGTCTCCGCCTACGCCACCTTTCCGGTCGCCGCCGCGCTGTGTTTCGTCACCGGGTTCTTGGTCGGCTTCGCGGTATTGCGGCTCAACTTCTTTTACATCGCGCTGACCACCTACGCGCTGGCCATGGCGGTGCCGCAGATTCTCAAGTCCAGCCATCTGGCGCCGTTGACCGGCGGCGTGCAAGGGCTCTATCTGGAGCGCCCGGGGCCGCCGTTCGGCCTGCCGCTGAGCATGGACCAGTGGTGGTATTTCGTCACTGGCGCGATCCTGCTCGCCCTGTTGTGGCTGGCCCATAACCTGATCAACAGCCGCACCGGGCGCGCCGTGCGCGCGATTCGCGACAACCCGACCGCGGCGCGCGCCGCCGGCATCGATCTCAGGCTCTACAAAGCCACCATTTTCGGCGTGAGCGCCGCGTTCACCGGAATCGCCGGCTCGCTGGGCGCGCTTCTGCTCGATTTCATCGCGCCCGACAGCTTCACCTTCTGGCTGTCGATCATGCTTCTGGTCGGCGTGGTGATCGGCGGCATGGGCACGGTGTGGGGCGCGCTGGCCGGCGGCCTGATGCTACAGTTCTGGCCCGACGCGGCGGCGCTGATCTCAAGAGACCTGGCGCTGCCCGTGTTCGGCGCGGCGCTGATCGTGGTCGCCTGGTTCCTGCCCCACGGCCTGGCCGGCTGGCTCGACGGCGTGATCCGCCGCCTGGATGCCCGCCGCGCCGCCACTCTTGCCCGGGACAGCGCGACACGGTAGCGTTCCTTTCCAGCGGGACGTGGCGCCAACACACCGAACGCGAAGGTTCGACATGTTCAACCCGACCGAAGTGGTGATCGACGCTTTCGTGGACCGGTTGCAGGCTACCTACCTCGATACCTATGGCAGGCTAGAGCCCGACTACCCGAACATGCTCGGCTATTTGAGCCGCCTGGCCTTGGAGATCATCGCCAACAGCGATGCCCCCTACCATAACATGGACCACACCATCAAGGTGACCCTGGTCGGCCAGGAGATCCTACGCGGCAAGCACCTGTGCGAGGGCGGCGTATCGCCGACCGACTGGCTGCATTTCATGGTCTCGTTGTTGTGCCACGATATTGGCTATGTGCGCGGCATCTGTCGCGGCGACGGGGATGGCCGTTACGTCATCGACGGCACGGGCCAGACCATCGCCTTGCCCACCGGCGCCACGGACGCCTCGCTCACGCTGCACCACATCGCGCGCGGCCAGATATTCGTGCGCGAGCGCTTCGCCGACAATGCGCTCCTCGACGCCGAAACATTGGCCGCCAATATCGCCCACACGCGGTTCCCGAGGCCCAGCGCCGACGACCATCCGGTCAACGACGATTATCCCGGCCTGATACGTGCCGCCGACGTAATCGGGTTCCTGGCCGATCCCAGTCTCGGGCGCAAGGGCGCGGCACTTTATTCCGAGTTTCGCGAGACCGGTCTCGCCGAGAAACTGGAATTTGCCAGCAGCGCCGATGTCCTGCTCCGGTACCCGGCATTTTACTGGGATACCGCGAGCCCTTTTATCAGCGACGTGCTGCGCTATCTGCGAATTACCGAAGCGGGCACGCAGTGGATCGCGAACCTTTATGCCGGGGTATTCGCGGAAGAGCACCAAACCCCCGCGCTCGGACCCGAACGGCGCGGCTGACCCGAAACCCCGTTGGACGTCGGGTCGCGGACGGCGCTTAGGGCGTCGCGGCGAGGGCGAGGCCGGCGGCGCGCGGCGCGGCGGGCTTGGCGCAGGGTGGATCGTCCAGGGTGTCGCGGCACAGGGCCACGGTCCGAACATCGGTCAGCCCGGCGCGCGCGAGGCGGGCGCGAAAGATCTCTCCGTCGGCGCCGTCGGGCACGGGGCCGGCCAGCACCCGGTAGACCAGTCGGCCCTGAGTGGCGGATTTGCCGACCAGGGTCGGGATGGCGCGAACCGTCCGGGCGGCATGGGCCGCGTCGGCGCGGTCGCGGAAACTGGCCAGGACAAAATAGCGCGCGTGCAACGGCGCGGCCGCGCTGGGCACAAGCTTCGCCACCAAGGGTGTCTCCAGCACGGCGGCGTATATCGCGCCGAGAGCGGTGCGCACCGCTTCCGCGTCGCCCTCGGCGATCGCGGCATCGCTTTTGGCGGCGTCCTCGGGCAGGCACACCGCTTCGTCCTCCAGCAGACGCATCACCCGGCAGTCCTTGCCCATGATTGTCGACAGGCCGTGATCGTGAATCGTCTTGCCGGTGACGGCCAAGGAGGCGCCGTTGGCGGCGGTCTGCGCGAGGCTCACCGTGCCCGCGCCGGCGCAGCCGGATAGCCCCAGCGCCGCCAGTAGGCAAGCCACGCGGACCGGGGCGCCAGCGCGCCGGGAACGGTCGATGCTATCCATGAAGAATCTATATAGAGCGCGCCGCGCGCCCGTCACGGTGATGGGGACGGCGGCGCGCGAATCGGCGCCCGACGCTAAAGCGTCTGATACCGCGCCCGCGCCGCGCGCTCGATCGCGGCGGCCGCCAGGCGGTCCAGTTGCAGCCGGTCGCGCAGCATTTCCAAGAGCCGGGATTCCTCCTGCTTGACCCTACCGTCGGCCGCGGCCACGTCGCAGGCCAGCACATAGGCGGTTTCCGCCAATTTCGCGGGCAGGCCGGTCAAAATCTGATCCAGGGTGCGCTCGAAACCGTCCGCGCCGGATAGAATTTCGGCGCAGGCGGCGGCGGTCTCGGTCAGCCGGGAGCCGTCGTAATCGCCGAAAATGGGCAGGTACTCGATGGTCTCGCCGATCCGGATCAGTTCGTTGTCGGTCATGTCGCCGTCGGCGGCCGAAACCAGGACCATCGTGTAAACCAGAGCCGTGTGATAATCGACCATCGACTTCCTCGCGCATGCGCCTTCTTGTCGGGCCGGGGCATTTAGGGCGATGACGGGGCCGGCGTCAACTCCGTACCTATACGGGCGCCGATGAAGGCGCGGGTCTCGCTGATCGCCTCGGCCAGACCGACGCGGCGCACCACCACGCCATCGGGAAAGGCGCCCAGAAGGCGCGACGGCGTGGCCGGGTCGAGCAGGACGAAAACCCCGAAATCGTCGGCGCGGCGGACCAGACGGCCGACCGCCTGCTTGAGCTTGAGCCGGGTCGTCATGTCGTCATAGGCGCGGCCGCCGAAATGGTCGCGCCGCGCGCGGTGCAGGATATCGGGGCGCGGCCACGGCACGCGGTCGAACACGATCAGGCGCAGCGCCGCGCCGGGCACGTCGACGCCATCGCGTAGGGCATCCGTGCCCAGCAGGCAGGCATCGCGCTCGGCGCGGAAGATATCGACCAGGGTCGCGGCGTCGAGCGGATCGACATGCTGGGCGAACAGCATCAATCCCGCCTCGTCGAGCGCCGGAGCCAGGCGTTTGTAGATTCGGCGCAGCCGCCAGATCGCGGTGAACAGGCCCAGCGCGCCACCGCCCGCGGCGATGAACAGTTCGCGGTAGGCGCTAGCGATCTGGTCGGGGTCGTCGCGGTTCACGTCGTTGACGATCATGACCCGGGTGGCGCGGCCGTAGTCGAACGGCGAGGCCATCGCCGCGCGCACCGCCGCCTTGGCCAGGTGCCCGGCGCCGGTGCGCGCCTCCGCCGCCGCCCAATCGGCTTCCGGTACGCCGGTGCTGTCGCGCAAGGTCGCCGAGGTAATCAGCACGCCATGGGCCGGCTTCACTACCGATTCGACGAAGGGGATGGTCGGGTCGACCCAATGGCGGTGCATGCCCGTGTCGATGTCGCGGCCGTCGGCGCGATCGATGGAGAACCAGTCGACGAAGGCCTCCGGCGGGTCGGTAAACAAGGACTTCAGCATGGCCCGCCACGGCGCGATCAGGTCGAGGCGGCGGCGGCGCAGGGAGCGGCAGGTTGACTCGATGCGAATCCGCGTCGTGGTGTCGAGCGCGTCCGCCTCGGCGTCGAGGCGCGCCGCCAATATTTGTTCCAGCCGCGCCATCGGCTTGCTCAAGTGCCCGAGCGCCTTCAACAAAGCGTCCGCGGCCTCGGTCAGGCCGTCCACCGGCGGGCGGGTGCCGGTCTCGGAGCCATAGCCCGAGTCTTTTTTCGAGCGCGCCGCGACTTGCTGGTGGACCCGCGCCAGAAATTCTTCGGCCGGACCCTCCGGCGCGCGCGCGGCGATGCGCCGCGGCCAGCCGTCGGCGGGCAGCGCGCGCGCCGCCTTCAAAATCGTGCGCAACGCCGCGCTTGCCGCCTCGTCGTCCTCGACCAGGTCGCCGGCGCGCCGCCTGAGTCCACGCGCGCGACCGCGCCGGCCGTCCTCGACGCCAAGCAGCCAGCGCCTGAGCTCGCGCGCCTCGCGTCCTGACAAATGCGCCGAAAAGGCGTTGTCGGCGGCGTCGAACAGGTGATGTCCCTCGTCGAACACGTAGCGCGTGGGTAGGTCGGCCGGGTCGTCGGCGGCGACCGCCTGGGCCATCACCAGGGCGTGGTTGGCGATCACCATTTCGGCGTGGCGCGCCTTGCGCGCGACCCGTTCGATGAAGCATTTGCGGTAATGGGGGCAGGCCGAATAGATGCACTCGCCGCGCCGGTCGGTCAGCCCCAGGGTGCGCGCGCGGCCCACCAGATCGACCAGCCAGGACGGGAAATCGCCGCCCACCATGTCGCCGTCGCGGCTTGCCGCGGCACAGCGCGCCATCAGCCCCAGCGCCACCCCGTCGCCGCCGAGCCCGGGCAGGGTGGCGGCGCCGGCGCGCCCCACCGCGTCCTCCATGTTGAGCAGACAAAGATAGTTTTCCCGGCCCTTGCGCAGCACCACCTTGCGTCGCTTGACCTCCGGGTCGGGATAGAGCCGGTCGAGCTCGCGGTCGATCTGGCGTTGCAGGTTCTTGGTATAGGTCGACAGCCACACCGCGCCGTCGTTCTTGTCGACCCAGACGCTGGCCGGGGCGATATAGCCCAGGGTCTTGCCGGTGCCGGTGCCGGCCTCGGCCAGCACCACGTTGGGCCTGTCCGTCTCGTCGCGCGGCGCGAACGCGAAGGTCGCGGCCGAGGCATAGTCGGCCTGTTCCGCGCGCGGTTCGGCGTCGGCGCCCAATAATGCCGCCAGTCGGGCGCGGGCTTCGCCCGGCTCGACCGGAAAATGGCCGGGCGGCGGCTCGGGAGCGCGGTCGGTCCATTCCTCAAGCCGGGTCCACGGGTCGAGCCCGCCCACCCCCGCCGGCACGGCGAGCGCGCGGATCACCGCCGGCCCCCACGCCCAGCCCTGCTCGGTCATGCGCAGCGCCGTCGTGGCCGCCGCCTCGCGGTTGGGATAATCGGGCCGGCGCAACTCGCCCAGAAGTGCGGCCGCCGCCTCGCGCAGCGCCGCCGCCTCGGCCGTCAAACCGCGTGGCAAGTCCAGGCCGGTGGCCGCCGCCAGGCCGCGCACCGTGGGCAGGCAGAACTGGGCGGGGCGGGTAAACGCGAACAGTTCCAGCGCGTCCAACGCCGGGAACGGATCGATGCCGAGCCGCCGCGCGGTGGCGGGGCGGTGGCACACCAGCGGCATGGTGGCGCCCCGCGCCACGGCGCGCGCCGCGCAATGGTCGAGCTCGTGGACCTCGCCGCTCGCTTCCAGACACACGGCGCCGCGCGCCCCGGCCACCAGAACCGGCGCGGGCGGCAACAACGCGTCGGTGCCGGACCCCGTCATGGCGTCAGTATAGGGCCGCGCGGCATGGGCGGCCACGCGCGCGCCGGTTCCGATTGACCTTGTGCATAATTCCGCACAATGTTCGGGGGCGGCCGGACATATCCCATCAGGAGATATTGACATGCTTGCCGACCTCATCTTTACGACCGACTTGAGAATGCTGGTTTACAGCACGGCTTTGTGCCTGGTGCTGTGGATTCCGTATACGCTGGTGGCGATGGGCGCGCGCGGCGTCGCCGGGGTCGCCGGCTATCCCACGGGCCGCTACGACGACCTGCCGGAAGCCGCCCAACGGGCGCAACGCGCCCACGTGAACCTGGTCGAGAACCTGGCGCCGTTCGCGATCCTGGTGCTGGTGGCGCACGTGAGCGGTTCGGCCAACGAGACCACGGCCTTGGGCGCGCAGTTGTTCTTCTGGGCGCGCGTGGTCCAGGCCGCCGTGCATATCGCCGGCGTTCCGTGGGTGCGCACCGCCGCCTTCCTGGCGGGCTGGGTCGGCAACCTGCTGATTTTCTGGCAGATCCTGTATTAGGAATTTTTTCGCTCGCGCCAGCGCGCCGGTGGCGCGCGGCTCCGCGTGGGCGGCGCACTGGCGCCGGGCCGCGGTCGCGGCCTGGAGCGGTTTTAATGTGACTTAAAACCGCTAGCCCGAAAGCCGTCGGGCGCACTATCATGGCGTGACGCAAGCGCCGTGATGTGAAGGAGAGGCCATTGGATCGGGCCGGTGGCGAACGCAGACTCGCGGCGATCCTGAGCGCCGACGTGGCCGGCTACTCGCGCCTGATGGGCGACGACGAGGCGGCCACCGTGCGCACCCTGGCGGAATACCGCGATGTCTTCCGCGATCGCATCGCCAGCCACCGCGGCCGCGTTGTCGACGCGCCCGGCGACAACCTGCTGGCCGAGTTCGCCAGCCCGGTGGAGGCGGTGGAGGCGGCGGCCGAAATCCAGCGCGAGCTGGGCCAGCGCAACACCCGCCTGGCCGATCACCGGCGCATGGACTTCCGCATCGGCCTCAATCTGGGCGACGTGCTGGTCAAGGACGAGGCGCTGTACGGCGACGGCGTCAACATCGCCGCGCGCCTGGAAAGCCTGGCCGAGCCCGGCGGCATCGCGATTTCCGGCAAGGTGTTCGATGAGGTCAAGTCCAAGGTCAAGCTCGGCTTCGACTATTTCGGCGAACAGGAAGTCAAGAACATCGCCGAGCCGGTGCGCGCCTATCGAGTCCTGTTGGAAGCCGGCGCCACCGGCGCCAGCGCCCCGCGCGCGCGGCGACGAATTAGCGGGTTTGTCGCGGCGGCTGCGGCGTTGGTGGTAATCGCCGCCGGCGTGGTTGCGTGGCAGGTGATGCGCCACGCCGAGCCGCCTGCCGAACAAACCGCCGCCGACCCGGCGCTGGCGCTGCCCACGGGGCCGTCCATCGCGGTGCTGCCGTTCAGCAATCTCAGCGCCGACCCGGACCAGGAATTCTTCAGCGACGGCATCACCGAGGAAATCATCACCGCGCTGACCCGCTTCCCCGACCTGTTCGTGATCGCGCGCAACTCGACCTTCAAATACAAGGGCCAAGCGGTCGACGTGCGCGAGGTCGGGCGCGATCTCGGCGTGCGTTACTTGCTGGAAGGCAGCGTGCGCCGCGACGCCGACGCGATCCGCATCACGGCGCAGCTTCTCGAGACCGAAAACGGCACCCACCTGTGGGCCGAAACCTACGACCGCGACCTCAGCGCCTCGACCATTTTCGCGCTGCAGGACGAGATCGCTTCCAAGGTGGTCGCCGCCCTGGCCGGCGTCGAGGGCGTTATCTCGCGGGCCGACGGCGACGTGGCCAAGGCCAAGGCACCGGAAAATCTTACCGCCTACGATTGCGTGCTGCGGACTTACGCTTATCTTCGCCGGTTGGTGCCGGACGAGCACGGACGGGTGCGCGACTGTCTTGAACAGGCGGTGGAGACCGAGCCCGATTACGCCCAGGGCTGGGCCATGCTGGCGAGCGTTTACCGGCATGAGGTCAACTTCGGCTACAACCCGCGCCCCGACCCGCTTGGCCGGTCGCTGGAAGCCGCGCAACGCGCGATCGAGTTGGAACCGAGAAATCAGTCCGCGCACCTGAATCTGGCGCTGACCCGTTTCACGCGCGGCGAGATCGACGGCTTCTTCGTCTCGGCCGAACGCGCGCTCGAACTCAACCCCAACGCCGCCTCGTCGGTCGCCGTGATCGGCATGTACATCGCCTTCGCCGGCCAATGGGAACGCGGCGTGGCGCTGGCCGACAAGGCCATGGCGCTCAACCCGGGCCACGCCGGCTGGTACTATTTTCCCTCCGTCATGCACGACATCATGCAAGGCAATTACGAGGCGGCCCTGGCCAATGGGCAGAAGATCAACATGCCCGGCTTCTTCATCGCCCACAGTACCTTGGCCTCGATTTACGGCCAGCTTGGACGGCGCCAGGAAGCGCAAGCGTCCCTGGCCAAGCTTCTCAAGCTCAATCCCGACTACGCCGACACCGTGTGGGCGGAATACGACAAATGGAATTTCCCCGACGCCCTGAGCCGGCGCCTGGTCGAGGGCCTGCGCAAGGCCGGCCTCGTTATCGCCGACCGCCCGGCGCCAACGAATTGAGGCCGCGCACCGGCGCTCATACCGGTATCGTTTGAACGGTTCGTACGCCGGTCTTTGGAACCGCCGCCTGCCGGCGGCTGCTCATCCTTCGACGGGCTCAGGATGAGGATGATTAGGGCGCTAAATATACGACCTCATGCTGAGCAGCGCCGCAGGCGCGTGTCGAAGCATCTTCACGCATGAACCAATCAAACGGAATCGGTATCAGTCTTTCTTGATTTCCGGCGGCTTGACGACGCGGATGTGGAGGTCCTTGAGTTGGCGCTCGGTGACTTCGGCCGGGGCGCCCATCAGCAGGTCCTGGGCCTGCTGGTTCATCGGGAACAGGATCACCTCGCGGATATTGGGTTCGTCGGCGATCAGCATGACGATGCGGTCGATGCCCGGCGCCAG
>SMVB01274889.1_pt1 | contig 22660 bp, 14 predicted proteins | sample 2456461 | NCBI WGS metagenome assembly SMVB01 (sample SAMN11095934, study PRJNA526329) | marine sediment metagenome | biome: Marine sediment; feature: Surficial sediment; material: Deep marine sediment; isolation source: Hadal surficial sediment | place: Pacific Ocean | collected 2014-05 | depth...
CGTTGAACACTTCATCTGGCCAACTCTCCGGGCGGGCGCAATCTACGGTCGCAAGTACCTGCTGGGCACGGCCATGGCACGTCCATTGATTGCTCGAGAAGTCGTACGTGCGGCCCGTCGAGAGGGCTGCGACGCGCTGGCTCATGGCTGTACGGGGAAGGGCAACGACCAGGTGCGGTTCGAGCTGACATTCGGTCGACTCGCCCCGGACCTCACGGTGATCGCACCGTGGAGAGAATGGGACATTCGCGGACGGGCAGACGCGGAAGCATACGGAAAATCGGTCGGAGTTCCACTGCCGCCGCCGAAGACGAGCGTGTATTCGCGTGATCGCAACGTCTGGCATGTATCACACGAAGGCGGACCGCTCGAGAATCCGGCAAACGCGCCGGAGCCGGAGATGTATCTGCTGACTGTCGATCCGTCTGAAGCCCCTGCTGAGGGCGAGCGGGTAGAAATCGAGTTCGAGGCGGGAACTCCCGTGGCCGTGAACGGAGTCCGCCTTCCCGCGCTGGAGCTGCTCGAAGAATTGAACGCGATCGGGGGACGGCACGCCGTGGGCCGCGTGGACCTGGTCGAAGACAGGATCGTAGGACTCAAGTCTCGCGGTGTATACGAGACGCCAGGCGGTACACTTCTGTATGCCGCACACAATGAACTGGAGCAGTTCGTGCTCGATCGGCGAACGCTGGAACTCAAGGACGCGGCGGCGCTACGCTATGCGACCCTGGTTTATGAGGGTCGCTGGTGGGGAACGGAGAAGAAGGCCCTCGACGCGCTGGTCGACGTCACCCAGGAACGCCTTACCGGCTCCATCGCACTTCATCTGTGCCGAGGCACCGTTGCGGTGGCTGCCCGCGAGAGTGCCATGGGACTGTATGCAGAGGAGTACGCCACGTTCGAGGCGAGCGACCTGTACGACCACTCCGACGCCACGGGATTCATCCGGCTGTTCGGGCTGTCCTACCGGATCCAGGGACACGGGGACTTGATTCCCGTCGAGCCGCCGTCCGAGACGGCTGCTGCCGGTGGGCTGCCCGAGGGCGACTGGCTGGACTGATGGACGATTCCCCGACCTCAGGCGGCCTGTGGGGCGGACGTTTCGCTCAAGGCACGGCCCGGGCGCTCGACCAGATCAATCGATCCCTGTCTTTTGACTGGCAGCTCTGGCCCTACGAGCTGCGCGTCGACCGTGCGTGGCTGGACGAGTTGGTCCGTATCGAGGCGCTCCCCGCAGACGCCGCAGACCGGCTTGGTGCTGGTCTCGACGAAGTCGCCCGACGGCTTGAGGAGGGCTCTCCCGAATCTGAACCCGACGAGGACATTCACAGTCTGATCGAGCGATGGTTGGAAGAAGAAGTCGGGCCCGAAGCGAGCCTGCTCCGTCGTCTGGGCCGCTCCCGCAACGATGTGGTAGCCACCGACGCTCGACTGTGGGCAATGGACGCGGCGGCCCGCATCGACGAGGCGTGTGAGGCGCTGCAATCAGCGATCGTGGAAACCGCGACGCGAATGGTCGACGACGTCATTCCGGCATACTCCCACCTGCAACAGGCGCAGCCGACCCGTGCGGCGCACTGGCTGTTGTCCCATTTCTGGCCGCTCGAACGAAGCCGCGGACGACTCGACGATGCGACGGCACGGATGAACCGACTTCCCCTCGGGGCTGCCGCGGGGATGGGCACGAGCCTGCCGGTAGATCGCAATCGACTCGCGATGGCTCTTGGATTCTCCGGAGCCTGCGAAAACTCTCTCGATGCTGTCGGCGCCCGCGATTGGGTGAGTGAATTGCTGTTCGCTTGGACGCAGACCGCCATCGATCTCACGCGCCTGGCCGAAGACCTGATCATCTACTCCTCCGCCGAGTTTGCGCTCGTTCGGATCGCGGATAGTTACTCGACCGGTTCGAGCCTGATGCCCCAGAAGCGGAATCCGGACGGAGCTGAACTGGCGCGGGCAAACGGGGGAATTCTGCTGGGCATGTTGGCCGGCTACCTGGCAACGCTGAAGGGCCTGCCTACGGGTTACAACAAAGACCTTCAGGAAGACAAGCTGGCGCTCTTCCACACGGAACGCCGGCTCGACGACGTGCTCCGCGTACTGGCCGGCACGATCGCGACGCTCGAGATAGGCCCGGGTGTCGGAGGCGGAGACCCCGCGGTCCTGGCCACTGACCTGGCAGACCATCTGGTCGAAAGAGGAATGTCGTTCAAGGAAGCCCACGAACTGTCCGGCGCCCTGGTCCGCCGGGCGGAGGACCTCGGCGTGTCTGTGGCCGCAGTTTCGGCGGCGGAGCGCGCGAAGCTTGACCCCCGGCTGGAACAGTTGCCGGACGACATGTGGGACTCTGTACGGGCGATCGAACGGCGTTCGGCGCTCGGAGGCTCGTCCCGCGAGCGACTGCTCGAGCAGCTGGAGGCGGCCAGGGAGCGACTCGAGGCGGACGGTGCCCCCTGAGGACAGTTCGTCCCGGCCCTGGTACATCCCCAACCCTATCGTAAACAGCGCAATAGAGGCATCGCGGTCGTCGCTGTATGTCTGCAACAGAATATCGACATTCGGCGTCAGGTACAGATTTCCGCCGATGCGAATGTCGTATTCCACACCGAGCGTCACGCCGAAACCATTGTCGTCTGTCGTGAACGTGCCGCCGGGATCGAGCCGTCCGATGGCCGAGCGGCAGGCTCAGCGCCAAATTGCTCTGACCATGATACCGGAACCTGAGTCGGAAGTTGCCGACAGGAGTCAGACGGTCCGATGATCTGGGCTCTCCATGGAGCGTTTGGGGACGAGAAAGACTGGGATGCCCTCGCCGAGTCGCTCGGCCCCGACCGTCTCGCCGCAATCGACCTTTGGACCGATGAATACGAACTACCTTTGCGCGACTGGGCTTTCGTGTTCAACCGGCGTGTTGCGGCCGTCGATTCCGCTCCGGTGTTGCTCGGGTATTCGATGGGCGCCCGGCTGGGACTGCACGCGCTGATCGCGAATCCTCAGTTGTGGAAGGGGGCGATCCTCGTGGCTCCGCATCCAGGCCTGTCGGACGAGCACGCCCGCCTTTCCCGGCGCGAGCACGACAATGGGTGGATCGAGCAATTCAACGACCTGCCGTGGAGCGACTTCTGGCAGGCATGGACCACGCAGCCAGTCCTCGCCACTCACGACCCGAGGCCCCTGCTCCCCGAACGGCGGGCCCGGCGGCGGTGTCTCGAACTGTGGTCGCTGTCGGAACAGGACGATCTGCGGCTGGAACTCGGCCGAATCGAGTGTCCCGTGCAGTGGGTAACCGGAGAAAACGACCCGAAGTTCACGGCGATCGCGTCTGGCATGACACGGCTCGTCCCCGGTAGCGAACAGCTCACTATCTCCGGCGCCGGCCATCGGGTGCCCTGGGATACCCCGGAATTGTTTGCGGAGTTGGTCGATGGGTTCGTGACCGGATTGCACGTCGGCTGAGACTAGCTGGATCCTCTGTCTATCCCGCCAGTCGCCACTCCGGCAATTGCGTCCGCCGGGTCCAAACCCGCCGTACACAGAATCCGCTCCACGGTTCTCCCGATCAGGCTGTCCGGCGTGGAAGCACCCGCGGTCAGACCGATCGTAACCTCTCCATTCGGTATCCAGTCCCGTTCGGTCACAATCTCCCCATCAGTCACCCGACGATGGGAAATCTCGCCAGACACCGGGTCGACGCTCTGGTCCGTTTCAATGTGAAATGTGCGGGCTGATTCGGCGCACAGATGCGCAAGGTGAGTCGTGTTCGAAGAATTGTAACCACCGACCACGATCATCACGTCAGGCGGATCCCGCATCAATTCAACAACCGCGTCTTGCCTGTCCTGTGTGGCAGAGCAAATCGTGTCGAAGCTGCGGAAGCGCTGCGGAAATTCCGCATCGCCATACCGATCTCGGATCGCTTCGCCAACAACCCGCGCGATCTCGAGCGATTCCGAAGCCAGCATCGTGGTCTGGTTCGCGACCCCGATCCGCTGCAGGTGGACGTCCGGATCAAACCCCTCCGAACATCTCCCGGCGAACTTCGCCGACAGGGTTGCTGAATCGAGCGTGCCGCGGATGAAATCGCACACCGTCTGCGTCTCTGCCATGTCGCGCACGACGAGGTACTTGCCCCCCGCATGGCGCTCCACCTGCGAACTCGTGGCACGAGTTTCCTCGTGATAATACTTACCGTGCACGATCGCCGTGAACCCGTCGCGCGCGTAGGATTCGACCCGTTTCCACACATGAAGCACTGAACCGCAGGTCGTATCGACCAGTACACAATCGATCTCCCGCAACATCTCGAAGTCCGACAGCTTCACACCGAACGCCGGAATCACCACCACGTCAGCCGCGGTGACACCGGAGAAATCAAACCTGCCTTCCTCGTCGGGATAGAGAAACTCAACCCCCATCTCCTTCAGGCGCCTGTTCACGTGCGGATTGTGGATGATCTCACCGACGAGGTAGATACGCAGGTCCGGGAATTTCCGGCAGGTCTCATAGGCATACTCGACGGCCCGGTCCACGCCGTAGCAAAAGCCCAGGCTCTGGGCCATCCGGAGCGTGAGCCTGCCAACCTTAAGCGCATGCCCGGACGCCTTCATCGCGACGATCAGTTCGCTGCCATACTCGGCATCGAGCACAGGCTTCACCTCGGCCTTCAGCCCGAGCCCCTTCCGAAAATATGTCGTTTCGGTGTCGGCCATCAGTGTATCAATCCCATTCCCTCATAATTCTCACCTGTTCATCGTCGGCTGCAAAGTTCCGAAGAACACGACCGCCCCCACGAGTGGAGTCACGTTCCGAACGCGAATACTCAATTCGAACACGCCGGCGCATCCTCTTCTGCGAACGGCTGGATGCGGAACTCGTCCAACAGACTGCCGTCCTGTTTGATGGTTCGGCCCGCGATGACCCCCGCCTCGATGGACAGGTCTACATAAGAGTACTCACGGGACGAGACCGCCGTGACCGATGAAATTCCTACACCGCGTGCGTAGCGACTGGCTCCGGCCCCACCGGCAACAACATAAACCGGTCCGCAGCCCCGCGGAACTTTCCGGCCCTGCCGTACGGGAGTCGTTCGTTCATAGTGGTGCTCGTGACCGGCCGCCACGAGGTCGACACCCCATTTTTCAAATAGTGGTGCCAGCGCCACGCGAAGCTTGCGATCACCACCGTGGCCGCTGATGCCGAGTCCGTGGCTGATGATCGGATGATGCATGTACACGATCGTCCAGCCGATCGTCGGATCATCATGGGCCGTCTGGAGGGTCTCCTGCAGCCAGTCGTATTGCCGACCGGTTCCGTCGCGCAGATCCACAACATCCGCGGTCGGGCTCGACGTGTCGAGCGCCACGAACTGCACCCCACCCCACCGATACGCATAGTAGCGCTCGCCAGGATACGGCGGATGCCAGACGAACGACGCGTCATAGGCAGCGCCGTTGTCTGTGTGCAGGTCATGGTTGCCCACGACGGGGAACATCGGAGTGCTCTGAAGGATCTCGGCATAGATTTGGAAATGCCGCATTGTCAATTCTTCTTCTGTCCCGTCTTCGTAAGCCACATCGCCGAGGTGAACGAGCAGATCCCAGGACACCTTACGCATCTGCCGGGAAAGGCGAATCTGTTCTTCGCCGCCCCAACCGGAGTCCCCGAACAGTAGAACGCGAATCGGCCAGGATCCGTTGCCTGCATCGGGCGCAGTCCGGAACCGGAATACAGGCTGCCGGAGTTCATCGGTAAGAATCCGGTATTCAATGGAGGAACCGCTGGGAAGCCCCGTGAGCAATGACGAGCGGATCCGATCCGTGCGCCGGACAGTTGCAACCGTCATCCAGTCTCCGTCCGCACCGGCCACCCGGAACTGTACATGGCCGCCAGCATCGGCCGGCGTGGCGTCGGTGATCATCCACATAATCACAGCAGAGGTCCGGTCGACATCCTGGACCCACGGCGCACGCTCAAATGGAGGCGGAGGAGCGGCAATGCCGACCGGATCGCCAGGTGCGGGGTAGCAGCCCGTGAGAATCATCAGGGGAAGGACTTGCACCGTCAGCAAGACGATCAATCGGCAGAATCGGCTGCTCTTTGTGCCGGGTTGGCGGGAATCTGGTCGAAACAGACGCCTGCCATGCCATAAAGGCGTGAGTGGCGGCGGTGCAAGCGTGCCAGGGGCGGCCCGCTTCGTGCAAGCTGGCGCCTGAGATGATTCGAAGGCGAAACGCATCAGGAGATTGGTCGAAAGCATGTTCGATGTGAAAAATAGATCGTCGTCTCTCCCATTCCAAACACTGATCTCACAGGAATGGTTCGGTACGTCCGATGTGACCATCTCCTGGGATGACAGTGAAGAATCAGTAGCTGACAGTGAACCCTCAATGCCTGAGTCGGGTCGCAAGCGTCTTCCTGTGCTGCCGCTGCGCGGCACCATTGTATTTCCATCGGCCGCGGCTCCGATAGCTGCCGGACGGGCCAAGACGCTCGCAGCCATCGAATCCGCCCTCAGTGGGGACCGCCTGCTGTTTGCCGTCGCTCAGAAAGATGCGGAGGTCGAGGACCCGACGACGGATGTCCTGTACCAGGTAGGGACGGTCTGCCGCATCGCCCAGGTCCAGCGGGTTCCAGGAGGCATTCAGATCGTCGTTCAGGGAATCACGCGTGCCACGGTCATCGAGTACGGCGAACGCGACGGCTTCATTGAAGCGGTCGTCAGTAAGCTGAAGGACATCCTCCCGCTCGATGAAGACGCGGCGGATTACACGGCGTTGCATAAGGAAGTGCAGGAGCGGGCCGCACAGCTCAGCCGCCTTCGGGGAGTCCCCAAGGAAATCGTTGACCATCTCCTCAGCTCCGTATCCCACAGCGGCGAACTGGCTGACCTGATCACATTCTATACGGAACTCGATGTCGACGAGAAGCAGAAATTACTCGAGACGGCGGTAGTTGAAGAAAGACTGCGCAAACTCCTCGTTCATCTCCATCGACAGATTGGAGTGCTCGAAGCACAGGCCCAGATCCGCAGCCGGGTCCAGGAAGAGCTTGGTGACCGGCAGCGCGAAGTTTTCCTGCGAGAGCAGATGAAGGCCATCAAGCAGGAACTCGGTGAAGACGTAGACGAGCAAGACATCGAAGAATTACGAGAGCGGCTGGATGCACTCGAACTGGGTGATGAAGCAAGAACCGAAGTTGACCGCGAGCTAAACCGCCTGGCACGAGTACCGCGGGAATCGGCGGAGGCGCAGGTCGTACGGACATACCTCGAGACCGTTGCGGATCTGCCATGGAATGTGCGCACGGACGACAGGCTTGATCTTGAAGACGCTCGGGAAATACTCGAACGCGATCATTACGGCCTCGACGACGTTAAGGACCGAGTTCTAGAATTTCTGGCTGTGCGCAAACTGCGTGAGGCTCGCGCGCGCCAGAACGAAGCCGCGGTTGAAGACAGGAACGGAGAAGACGACGCAAAGGAAGACGGCGACGCAGAGGAAGACGGCGATGCCGAAGACCAGGTTCGAGGGCAGTTGGACGATCGCAGCGGCTCGACGATTCTGTTCGTGGGACCGCCCGGCGTCGGAAAAACGTCGATTGCCAAGTCGATCGCAGATGCGATGGGGCGAAAGTATGTACGCGTGGCTCTCGGTGGCGCGCGGGACGAGGCCGACATTCGGGGTCACCGGCGCACGTATGTCGGTGCTCTTCCGGGCAGGATCATCGAGGGGCTCAAGCGAGCCGGGAGCCGCAATCCGGTCTTCCTGCTGGATGAGGTCGACAAGCTGGGCGTTTCGTTCCAGGGAGATCCGTCCGCAGCCTTGATGGAGGTTCTCGATCCGGAACAGAACGCAAATTTTGTCGATCATTATTTGGGGCTGCCGTTCGATCTGTCCGATGTGATTTTCATAGCAACGGCGAATTTCCCGCACCAGATTCCCGGTCCGCTGCGCGATCGTATGGAAGCGATCGAGTTCGTCGGCTACACGGCCCGCGAGAAACTGGAAATCGCCCGACGGTACCTCGTGCCGAGACAGTGCGAGTTGAATGGACTCGACGGTAATCAATTCGCCATCGAAGACGATGCCTTGATCGAGGTGATCGACCGCTATACGCGTGAGTCAGGCGTACGCAGCCTCGAGCGGCAGATCGAGCGGATCGCCCGGAAGACGGCGCATAAGATCGCATCCGGAGAAATCGAAGCCTTGACCGTCGGGCCCGACAGCCTGCGGGAGCTGCTTGGCCAGCCGAAGGTTCATCCCGAAAAGAAGATGCAGGAGGATACGGTCGGCGTCGTTACCGGCCTGTACTACACGCCGGTTGGGGGAGACATCATGCGGGTGGAGTGCAGGGTCATGACCGGACGCGAGGGACTCGTCCTGACCGGTCAACTGGGTGACGTCATGAAGGAAAGCGCGCGGGCTGCACTCACCTACGCACGCACGAACGCCGAGCATCTCGGAATCCATCTGGATCCGGATGAGAAGCGGGAGTTTCATATTCACGTCCCGGCCGGCGCGGTACCTAAGGAAGGTCCGTCAGCAGGAGTCGCGATGGCTGTGGCCATGATCAGCGCGTTGAGTGGAAGGCCCGTCGCCCACGACGTGGCGATGACGGGTGAATTGACGCTCACCGGACGAGTACTTCCGATCGGAGGCGTGAAGGAAAAAGTTCTGGGAGCCCAACGGGCCGGTATCAGCAGGATCATCCTGCCCGAAGAGAATCGTGGTGACCTGGACGACCTGAGCGAGGCTGTCAGGAACGGGTCGGAATTCTATTTCGTAGAGTCACTCGACGAGGTTCTTGCCGTCGCGTTACGGACTGCGGAAGCCGACTAGAAGCTGGCTTGCAGCAGCCCCTCGATCTCGGTGGGGTCGGTCAGCCACAGGTCCGGTTTCGTGGGCAGGAGTGTTTCTCGAGAGTTGGGACCCCAGAGAACTGCGACCGTAATCACACCGGCGGCGCGTCCCGACCTCATGTCGTAGACGCTGTCCCCAATGTAGACAGCCCGGGATGGTTCCGATTCCCCTGAAAGTTTCAGCGCCAGGAGAACCGGCTCGGGGTCTGGCTTGGGCCGGATGACATCGTCGGCGGTAATGATGGCACCGAACCACTCTTCGGGCAGACCACAGGCACGGAGCCCCATTCCTGTCGCCGTGCTGCGTTTGCTGGTGGCTATGGCCAGCGTCACGCCCCGGTCCCGCAACGTGGCCACTGAATCCCTCACCCCGGCGTACGGCCGCACGAGCCGGTCGTGATTTGCCAGATTATGTGTCTGATACGTCTCCACCATCTCCTCCGCTTCATCGTCAGCGCGCGCGAAGTGGCGCATCTGCACGGCCAGCGGAGTTCCCATGCCCGCGATCCACATTTCATCAGGCAGTTGGTGGCCCAGATGTGTCTGCATCGTATGGCGATAGGAAGCCAGAATCAGATCCAGACTGTCGATCAAGGTACCGTCGAGGTCGAATACGGCGGTTCGAATGGTCATGCCCGCAACGTTCTCGAGTCATCGTTTGTCTGCAATACCCCCGGCCTTCCGTAAAATCTTCACGCCCGGCACCGACAGCCGTTGGTCGGCGCGGCCAGTAATGGATTACAACACAGTGGTTTACATATGCGGAAGTATCGGGCACGCCCTTTGCTGGGCATAGCAGTCCTGTTTTGGAGTCTGGCAACCATGATTCTGGAGGACTGACAGTATGGTGAAGCTCAGATGCATGGGGCTCCGCGCGATGACCGTCGCGAGCCTTGTAGCTTTTTCCGCGGCCTGCGGTGACGACGTCACGGGACCCGGAAGCAGTGATCCGTTTGACGTACAGCAGTCGAATCAGGACTTCGGGGCCGTCCAGGAAGCGTTCGACGCCAACCTCGACGTAGCCGACGACATGAGCTTCGTCATGCCGGTGCTCGACAACCTCGGTCCTGTTGCGCGCCTGTTCGAGCGCATCGAGATGCCGTCGCAGTCGGTTATCCTGAGCATGGCCCGCACGGCAAGGTTGAGTATCGAAAGCACTGGAACCAGCGCCTCGGTGTTGCCGCTTCTTCCGAGTGATGTGCTGGGAGTGACCTTTGAATGGTCAGATCTCGAGAGTGCTTACGTGCCCACCGAACGCACCGGCGCGCCTGCGAACGGATTGCGGGTCATCGTTTATGACCGCACGGTCACGCCGTTCGTCGAGGTCGGATTTGTCGACATTACGGACGAAAGCGATCCGGCGGCCGACCGCCTTCACGTGCACATGGAAAAGGCCGGCATTACCCGGCTCGACTACACGGTAGAGGTGACTCAGTCCACCAGCTCCGTAGCCATTGCCATATCAGGGTTCATTACCGATGGCGTGGAGCGTGTGAACTTCGACGTCTCAGAGTCCGCGACCCAGACCGAAACGGGCGTAACAGTCCAGATTGGCTACTCGCTGTCGCTGGAGGGCCGACCGCTTAGCGTCAGCTTCACCTCGACCGTCAGCTTCGGTGAATTCATCACGGCCGAGCTCACGGCGACGTTCGTCAATGGCGCGAACACGCTCGTGCTCAACATGTCACAGGACGCGGTGGGCGCACTCGACGGCACCGTGACCTGGAATGGCGAACTGGTCATGACGATTACGGGTACGGGCGACGGGGAGCCGATCTTCCTTGGCCCGGATGGTGAGGAGCTGTCGCTGGCCGAAGTGCAGGCGATCGCCGAGATGTTCGAGCTGGTCGAGGAAGGACTATTCTTCCTGCTCGCGAATCTTGCGTTCCTGGGAGCAGGACTCGCCTGATTTCGCCCCGAAAGGCGATGAGGCTCGAACCGGAAACCCGGCGCCCACCTCCCGGTGGCGTCGGGTTTTTCGTTGAGCCCGTTGTTCGCTCAGTCGGCCGCCATCGCTTCCAGCGCGCGGCGGGCCAGCACCGGTACCATCGCCCGTCGCCAGTCCTTGTCTACCGGGATGTTGTCCAACGGGTGGCTCTGCCTGAAGGCCTGGAGGGAGATGTTCTCGATTACGGCGTCGTTGAGCGGGTTGCCGCGAGCCGTTTCCTCCAGTTTACCGATCTTCCGGGGATAGGCGCCCATGCCGGACGCTACCATGCGTAAAGAGTCGATGTGCCCGTCGGCATCCAGGCGACATGTGGCGGCCAGATTCAACAACGGAAAGTCGATCGAGTCGCGAATCCGCAGCTTCTGGAAGCTGAATCGTGTACCGGGGGCGGGTCGCGGCACGTGGATCGCCACGAGAATCTCCGCGGGCTCCATGCGGCGGTTCCATATCCCGTCCGAGGTGAAGAACTGGTCGATCGACACGGACCTCCGCCCCTCGGGACCGGCGATGTCCAGGCTGGCATCGAGCGTCATCAGGACGGTCGCCGCATCGGCCGAGTGTGCGGCGACACACCGTGTCCCACCTCTCACGACGTAGCAGTCATCGCCGTCCTTTTTCAGACAGAAACCCAATGCCTGGCGCCAGAAAAACGTCTGGTTGTAATACGTGCATCGCGTATCGAGACAGACATTGCCGCCAATCGTCCCCATGCGGCGGAGTTGTGGCCCCGAGATTTCGGAACATGCTTTCGCCAGCGACGGCAGGGTTTCTCGGACCGCTGGATGGGACGCCACGCCGGCGAGGCTCTCGGCGGCCCCTATCCGGAAAGCTCCTCCGTTGTCGTTGGAGATTCCCGTGAGCTCTGGCAGGCCACGCAGGGCCACGAGATGACCCGGCGTGAACAGCCGATGCTTCATGTTCGGGACGAGGTCGGTTCCACCGGCAATCGGCATCACGTCCCCCGCGAATTCCGCTAGCAGTGTCAATGCATCGTCGAGACTCTTGGGTCGATGATATTCGTATGGATGAAGGCGTAGCATCAGGCAGTCGCTGGTTCAATGGCGCCGACAAGTTCCGACACGTTCGCGAGTCCGACGGGTAGCTTGTCGGCCTCGTATCCAAAGCCAATCCGAAAAGTTCCCTCCATGCCGAAGTGCGTACCCGGTACGATCAATACGCTGTGCTCCACCCGCAACCGCTCGGCAAGATCCATCGACCGAATCGGCGCGTCGTAGGTGAACAGGCAGATCGCCCCAGCGTCCGGCTTACGATATCGCATACCGGGAGCAGTGGCAGCCCACGCTTCAATGATCCCCAGGTTCGTCTGCACGATACGTCGGCAGCGGTTGTGAATTCGGGAACGGTTCCCGGGCTCGAGCGCGGCCTGGGCCAGACAATCCGACAATACGGCCGGCGAGATCGACGTGTAGTCCTTGCGGGCCCACAATTCTTCCCGCAATTCAGCAGGCGCAACGAGCCATCCAAGCCGCAGGCCCGGTAGACCATATGCCTTGGACAGCGAGGCCGTGGCGATCACCCGAGGTGTGTCGCCCCAAAGCGTCGGCGTTACCTCTCCAGCCAGTTCCGCCCCGGCATATACTTCGTCAGCGAGTATCCATGCGCCCACTGCCTCCGCGGCCCTGACGATTTCGCGCCGGGCAGCGCTCGACAGGACTGCACCGGTTGGATTGTTCGGGTTCGTAACGACAACGAGCCGAGTACCTGCTGTTATTACGTCCGCAGCCGCACCGGGCACGGGTTGCCAGTCGTGTTGTTCATTCAGCCACAGCGGTACCACTGTCGCACCGAGTCCTTCAGCGAGACCCGGAGTCTGGCCATAAGTGGGTTGCACAACCACGACCCGATCACCCGGTTCCACCAGCCGCCACATGGAGAGGAAATTCGCTTCAGCGCTACCGTTTGTGATGAGCACGTTCTCTTCGGCGGCCCCGGGGTACAGGGCAGCCACCCGGGCGCGAAGTTCAGAGGAACCCTCCGTGAGCCCATACCCGAATGCGACGTCCCCTGGATCCACGTTCGCAAACTCACAGAACTCCGTGAAACGGAATGGCAGTACTCCGCTTTCGGACAGGTTGCAGCGCACGGTGTTCTCGAACCGCGACTGCCACCGCTCCATGACGAAATCAGGTTGGCGCAAGAAGGTCTCCCGCTGGAAGCCGGTTGTTCACCAGCTCTCGGTTGAGCAATCAGGACGAGTTCTTCAACGGCCGAAAACTACTCCGCACGGTCTGAATCCGCACGAACAGGGCATGCTGGCGGGGTGTCTTCGCTCTCAATTCAACCGAATCCGATTCGAGTAGAGTACTGGCACCTCGAAGCTTCCCCATAGCAGGCGCGGTAGTCGGGCACGCACTTCGACACGGTACGTACCCGATTCAACCGCGGTATAGACGAGCGGACTTTCTTCCGTCTGAAACACTGGCACACCGTCCCGGAGCAATACGATAGTTGCTGGCAAACCGGCGAGGATTGGTGCGGAAACGACAATCCTGGAAACGGAGTCGGTGGAAATACTCGATCCCTGCGACGCAATTCGTCCGTTGCCCTCGGCGATAAATCGAAACTGCGGAGTACCGCCCGTGAGAAGGCTGGCCAGGCAGATGAAGCGGCCTTCGGCCAGGCGGTTGATGACGTCGTCGGGCGTGACGCTGTGGGGTGGCTGGTTCCACGGGTCCAGTACTATCTGCCAGGTTCGATACTGAAGGTGAGGAGCTATCCAACCGTGGGTGTCGGTACCGCAGATACCGATTACCGATGGATCAGGTTGGGCGTCCCAGCGGGCGAGTGCCGCATCGTCTCGCCGATACAACTGGGCCAGCGCCAGCACCCGGTTGATGGGATACGCGGCGAGAGGTCCGGCGAGTCCGACGTAGCTCCTTACCATCTTCACGCGAAGATCGGCGGACGAGCTGGCGATCTCGAATCCGTTCAGGGCACTGTCCGGTCCTGTCCATGGTCGTTTCGGGCTCTCCGGATGCGAGGCGATGGCGAGCGCACCGTTCTCGTGCAGATAGGCGACCAGTCCTGTCGAATCCCGCATCGCTTTCCTCGGCACCGTATCGAGCCCGATCTGAATCAGGTGACCGGAGGCCGTGGACAGCTCCGTCCCGGACACGACGACGGGTCCGCCTTGGGGTTGCAGACGATCGGGCCGCCGATTGTGCTCGGTGAACACGAGGAAGTCCACGTCGAGCAGGCGTCCGGCTTCGATCAACTCTTCGTAAGGCACCCGACCGTCATGGCTCGCATCGGAGTGGATGTGGAATACTCCGCGCAGACCGGCGGACGAGTCGGAACGAAACTCCGGAAGGTCACGCGTCCGGACGCGGATCGTGGCTGCCACCAGCAACAACACGAAAACCCCGGCTATCCGGCGCAGTCGATTCATGGTCCCGTGTCGTTGCGGCACCTTGCCTCCATCACTGCAGGTCATAAACATCAGTCATGATCCCACACCCGGAAAACATCCTGCTGCGGGCGATCGGCCTGACAAAGTACTATCCGGCGGTGCGCGGGCCGACCGGGCGATTGTCATCTCCCGTGCCGGCGGTGGCCGGCATCGACATCTCGATCGAGACCGGCCGCACCACGGCACTGGTCGGCGAATCGGGGTGCGGCAAGAGTACGACTGGCAGATTGCTACTGGGACTGGAGCCCCCATCGGCAGGACGTGTGGAGTATCGCGGGCGTGAGCTGGCTGAGATGGACGCGAGAGAACTGAGGGCGTTCCGACGACGGGCGCAGATCGTGTTCCAGGATCCGTTCGCCTCACTCAATCCCAGGATGACCGTGGGGACGATGCTCCGTGAAGTGCTGTCGGTGCACGGCATCGCTCAGGCGGCGGATGCCACCCTTCGCATCGAGGCGCTCCTGGGCAGAGTCGGCCTCCCCGGCGACGCCGCCATTCACTATCCGCACGAATTCTCCGGCGGCCAGCGGCAACGCATCGGAATCGCCCGGGCGCTCGCCGTAGAACCGGAATTCATCGTACTCGACGAGCCGGTATCCGCACTGGATGTCTCGGTACAGGCCCAGATCCTCAACCTGCTGAGGGATCTGCAAGACGACCTCGGACTCACGTACCTGTTCATTTCCCACGACCTCAGTGTGGTCAAAAACCTCGCTGATCTGGTGATGGTCATGCGCGACGGCATCATCGTCGAATCAGGCCGCGCAAGCGAAGTTTTATCGGCTCCGAAGCACGAATACACGACTCAATTACTGGCGGCGGTGCCCCGAATTCCTTGACATCGGGCAGACACCGAAAATAGCTTGCTGCCCCTTATGCATTCGCGGGTTGGGTTGGGAGAACATCTCGGTGGAGGTTGATCTTGGTTAGCACGTACGCGTCCGCGCTACTTATTGTGCAGGAATCGGTAGATCCGGGAACGTCGATGTCCATTTCGGATGTCTGGGTCGGTGGTGGCTTCATGATGTGGCCGCTGGCTACCTGCTTCGTCATTGGCATGATGATTATCTTCTGGAAGTTCGCCAGCCTTACCGGTAAGGCGGCGGCCAACCGCAAGTTGCTCAAGGAGGTCGATGGCCTGATCGCCCAGCAGCGTCTCGACCAGGCGCTCGCGGAGTGCGAGCAGTCGACCGCTCCGGCCGGAAAGCTTCTCGCGGCAGGACTCAAGCGGCACACCGAGGGGGCAGCTCGCGTCACCCAGGCGATCGAGAATGCCGGCGCGATTGAAGTCTCCAAGCTTGAGGGCGGACTGGTCTGGCTCGCGACGCTTGCGAACGTTGCTCCGCTGCTCGGCTTTCTCGGCACAGTCGTCGGGATGATTCAGGCCTTCCAGGCGATCGAAATCGCCGGTGAAGTGGAAGCGACGTTGGTTGCCGGAGGCATCAAAGTCGCCCTCATTACGACGGCGGCTGGCCTATCGATCGCAATTCCGATCAACATCGCGCACAACTATTTCGTGACGCGTGTGGATCGCATCGTGATCGACATGGAGGAAAGCGCTCAGAAGATGATCGACGCTGTCCATGCGATCGAACGCGGCGCTGCCTGAGAACAAATTATGCCGGAATGTCGGGCTCGTGGCGCGACGTGCACGGTAGAGGGACAGAAGGCCCGGACATCCGTCCGGGCCTTCTGTTTTGTGCTAACGGGTAATTTTCGATAGATTTAGGGTTAATTATTCTGTGCGCACCGGACCGGTCAGGGACGGTTACGTCCGCTGGATCGTCCGGATACCGTCCGAAGCAGGAGGTTGCTCGATGAAACTCGTGCGTCAGGGTCTCTCCGTTGTTCTGTTTCTCCTGGTCGCCACCGCTCCCGCATTGGCTCAGCAGGGGACCATTGCCGGCACGGTCTCCGGGGCTGCGGACGGTGCCGGTCTTGCCGCCGTTCAGGTGCACGTGCTTCGATTCAACGGCTCCGTGGTCGCCACCGCTGTGACGGGCGCCAGTGGCGCCTACCGGATCGAGAATCTCTCCGCTGGCAGGTACTCAGTCAGTTTCCTGTTCACCGGCTGGGAACAGGTGACGGAAATCGGGGTCGTCGTGGCGGCAGGGGAAACGACCAATGTCAATGCTTCGCTCCTCCAGCGTGCCTTCACGCTCAACCCGATCAGTATTACGGCTTCGAAGAAGGTCGAGAAGGTGCTTGATGCGCCGGCTGCCGTACAGGTCGTCACCCGGGTAGACATCGATGAGCGGCCCGCGACGTCGATGACGGACCATGTGAAAGAGAAGGCGGGCGTCGATGTAGTCACGACCGGCCTCCAGTCGAATCACGTCGTGATCCGGGGATTCAACAACATCTTCTCGGGGCAGACGCTGAGTCTGACCGACTACCGAATCGCTCGGGTTCCATCCCTGCGGGTGAACATCGCGCATCTGCAGCCGACGACGAACCTGGATATCGATCGGATCGAGATCGTACTGGGCCCGGCATCCACCCTGTACGGACCGAATGCGGCCAATGGCGTCATCCATTACCTGACCCGGTCGCCGATTGATGACCCCGGGGCGATGCTGTCGATATCCGGCGGCCTTCGGCAGCAGGGTTCTTCATCGAAGACCGTGCAACTTCCCTTCGATGTGACTGGAGACTCCATCGTCGATGAGAATGACGCCGTTCCGGTGAGCATTGAAAGTACGTCCGAGGATGTCGTTCACGTGGAAGGACGGTATGCCTATGCCTCACCGAGCGGAAAATTCGGCATTAAGCTGTCCGGCCAGTATTTCGCGGGCACCGACTACAATTTCACCGACGATGCCGAAGTGGTGCAGAAGACACTCGCGGGCGCCTGCGCCCTGTCAGGATTTGATCTGACGAGTGCGGCATGCTTGAATTTCTCTGGCGATCTCAATCTCGCCGACCCGGGTGCCGCCGGAGAGATCCAGACGAGAGTGGCGAATGTGGGCGGTGGACGGGATCTGGAACTCGAGCGTTACGCGTTCGACGTCCGAACCGACTTCCGGCCGTCCGAGAACGTCAACATCATCCTGTCGGGCGGACGCACGACGGCGGTGAACAGCGTCGACCTGACGGGAATAGGCGCCGGTCAGCTTCGAAGCTGGGATATTTATTACGGGCAGGCGCGGGCCAGCGTGAAGAACTGGTTCGGGCAGGTGTTCTTCAACAAGAACTCCAACGATGAGGGGACGTTTCTCCTGCGCTCGGGACGGCCGCTGATCGACAAGTCGACCCTGTTCGTAGCCCAGTTGCAGAACGCCACCGAATTAAGCGAAAATCATAGACTGGTTCTCGGTGTGGACTACCTCCATACGGTCCCACAGTCGGAAGGTACGATCAACGGCCGGCACGAGGACGATGACACGATCGACGAGGTCGGCGGCTATGTGCAGTACGAGGGCGCCCTCAGCTCCATGTTCGACCTCGTGCTCGCCGCCCGCGTGGACAAGCACTCCCGGCTCAATGACCCGGTGTTTTCGCCCAGGGCGGCCATCGTCTACAAGCCGAATGAGGTCAATAGTTTCCGGTTGACGTTTAACCGGGCCTTCACTACGCCGACGACGTTGAACTTTTTCCTCGACCTGTCCCAGGTAACGCTTCCGATCACGGGTCCGTTCCGTTACGACATCCGGGTCCAGGGCACTTCCGAGGATGGGTTCTCCTTCATGCGCGACGACAACAACATTCCGATGCATATGTCGCCGTTCAATCCATTGCTCGGTGGTTCGGCACGCGAATTCCTGCCGACGACGACGGGTCAGCTGTGGAATGAGGCTGTGGCCCTCGTCGCGGCCGGTGACCCGGCGGCAGGCGGGCTTCTGGGCATCATCGGGACCCCGACGGCGGCAGACATACCGGTCGTGGCGTTGCTGCTCGACCCTGAATCTGGGGGATTCGTCAACCCGATCTTCGACCTCAGTGCGATCCCCGATACCGATCCTCTCACTGAAACGACCTGGCAGACGCTGGAAGTGGGCTACAAAGGACTCGTGTCCAACCAATGGCTGATTGGAATCAACGGCTATTGGACCAAGGTCAACGATTTCATTTCCGCCCTGCAGCCAATAACGCCCAACGTGTTCCTGCCCGAGTCGGCAACGTTTGCGTTTCTGCAGGCACAGTTCACGCCGTTGGTCGGATCCGTGTTTCCCAGCCAGGCGGTCGCCGACGGCACCGCGGCCGCGCTCGCCCAGACGATCGGCGCTGTGCCGTTAGGTGTGATCACCCCGGAGACAGCGGGGGGTCTCACGGACTCGCCCATCCTGTTCACCTATCGCAATCTTGGTGACTTCAACCTGTACGGGGCCGACCTCGCAATCACGTACCTGGTCACCAACCTGTGGGAATTGACCGGAACCGCCTCCTGGGTAAGCGATGAGACGTTCGATTCAGGAACGGAAAACGTACCCCTGAATGCGCCCAGCTTTAAAGGTTCATTCGGGGTTCGGTATCGCAATGCCGACTCGGGTATCAACGCCGGCGCACGGGCACGCTTCATTACCGACTTCCCGGTGAATTCGGGAGTCTACGCGGGTGACGTGGAGGCCTATTCCGTGTTCGATCTGAACTTCGGATTTAAGCTGCCTGGAACGAGCGGATTCACGGCACAGCTTGACGTTCAGAACGTCTTGGACAACAGTTATTCGTCGTTCCCGGGCACACCGGATCTCGGCCGGTACAGCGTGCTTCGCCTGATCTGGACGCACTGACCACCAGGCGGTGCCGATGGCCCACCGGATCGGCAGGACGCCGACTGTGTAGAGGATGATTGCGGGGGACGCGGCAGCCAGCGCCCCCCGTTGTCTTTTTCCCGGAGACGTGATGACGGCAGCGCCTGGACACGCCCAAATACTTCCCCCCGGTCGGGGCGGCTCCGTGGGCGCATCCAGGCTCGCAGGAACGCTCCTCCTGGCCCTGTGGCTTGCAGGGGGCGCGCAGATTGCAGCCCTGAGCGCACAGGATCTGCCACCAGAATCCGGGCTGTTGCCTGCCACGAGACCCGCGGATCCGCTCGAAGGCATGCTCCGGGATGGCTTTGCCCTTACGGCGAGTCGGGAGCTGGCTCGTCGCCTCGCAGTGGAATCTGCTCCGGATGACGTATTGCTGGCCGCTCGGGCGGCGGCGTCTGCCCGGGCGTGGCCCGCCGTGCTTCGGCTCCTGACGGAGCGATCGTGGCTTGACACCATCGCGGCCGGCGAGGGTCGATTGCTCATCGCCCAGGCGCTGAGTCGAGTCGGCGACGCGAAGGCGGCCATCACTTCATTCGAGCTGGCGCTCAGATCTCAGAACATCGCCTGGCTCGCACCTTCCAGTCGGGCGCGGATGGAAGCCCTCGTCGGGCTTGCGGAGGCGTATGTACGGACCGGGCGAATTGATGAGGCTACGGTACGGTATGCCGAGGCCGCCACCGGCTATCCTTCGCTGAGGGGCTGGTTGCTCCTTTCTGCCCTCCAGACTACGGCGCGGGCCGGCAATGCAGACCAGGCACTCGAGATCGCGTCCGTCCTGTCCGGCGATCGGACGCTCCCACGGGATTCCATCTGGGTGGAAGTCGTGCGCTCCAGCTTTCTCGCTGGTGATTCCGCCAAGGGACTGAGCTTCTCAGATAGTCTCGGTGCGCGCACCGCAGCCACCCTCATGGGTCGGTGGATAGTTCCGACCCTGCTCGAACGCGGTGACACGGCCACGGCAGTGGCTCGGGCCAGGCGCGCTCTGGCCACCGGCTCGGCAGACGGGGCCACCGGTGAACGGCTTGCCGACCTGGATCCGCGCTGGCAGACATGGGAGATGATCGGTGATGCCGACCGATCGAGTGGTAATACTGCGCGTGCCATCCGCATGTACGAGCGTGCTGTCGAGGCGGCACCCATTGCCGAAAAGAAGCGCCTCACGCATGAGGTTGCCTCAACTCGTTTCGCACGAGGCGAGTACCTCGCGGTAGACCGGCTGCTCCGACCCTGGGTTGACGCGACAGAGCCGAACTCCGATGCGTTGACCGCTCGCGCGCTGTTCCTGGCGGGTCGCGCAAGATATCGGCGAGGTCGACTCACGGATTCCCGGACAATCTGGAACCGGGTCGTAGATATTCCGGGCGCCCCCGACGGTGCGTACGCCGCGTTCATGATCGGAGACATGGCCCATGACGCCGGGCGACTCGACGAAGCAGTGGCTGCCTATAACCGCACGATTTCCCGCTATCCGCGCTCGTCCTATGCAGGCACGGCCATCTTCCGGCTTGGCATGTTGTCCATGCTGCGCGAGGACTTCAGCGCTGCCATAGGTCACTTCGATACCTACCGCAGGCGTACGCCGGGCGGCAACTGGTACCATGCCTCAATCTACTGGGGGGCACAGGCAAGGGATGCAGCCGGTGACAGCGCTGCGGCGCGAGTCCTTTACCGGGAAGCGCTGGGATACAAACCGCTATCCTACTACGGCATTCGTGCCGGACAGGCACTGGCCGTCGAACCCTGGGACTTCCTCGACCGCCGCAGCATGCCCCCGCTACCGACGATGACGGCCGAGCAGGTCACGCTGGTGCGCAGAATGAACGACCTGCGGGCCCTGGGCTGGCGCAATCGTGCCCTGCGTGAGCTGGCGCGCCGCGAGCGTGGAGGCGAAACACAGCAGCGTCTTCTATCTCTGGCCACCGGCCTGAACGAGAACGGCTGGACGTGGCAGGGTACCCGTATTGCCTCACGGGTTCGGGCCGCGCGGGGGGGCTTATGGAGCGAACCACTTCTCCGGGCGATCTATCCACTCATTTACGCACCCGTCCTCGAACGGGTCGCCCGGCAGGAACGGCTCGACCCGTCGCTCGTAGCCGCAGTAATCCGCCGCGAATCACGATTCGATCGCGACGTCCAGTCACCCGTCGGTGCCACGGGCTTGATGCAGTTGATGCCGGCGACGGCCGCGGAGATGGCCCGTCGCGTGGCGCTTCCGGAATTCCGCCAGGAACAGGTCCGGGTACCTGAAATCAACATGACGCTCGGGGCACGTTATCTTCGTGACTTGCTCGACCGATACGGCGGATCGCTTACTCCAGCGCTGATATCATATAACGCCGGACCCCATCGGTACGTACGCTGGCGCGAGTATCCGGAGTTTGCAGCCGATGCCGAGTTGATGATCGAACGAATTCCGTTTTCCGAAACGCGGATCTACGTGAAGACGATTTTCGCCTACCAGTACATCTATCGGCGGCTGTGGGGACTCGGCGAGACGGACGAAGTGCGGAATACGACGTTCTGATTCCCGAACCGGGAGCACCCGGAGTGCTCGAATCTTCATCACAAAAGACGCTATACCTGCTCGATGGACACGCGCTCGTTTATCGCGCCTTCTACGCGATGATCAGCCGGCCACTTACTACATCAAAAGGTGAGAACACGTCCGCTCCGTTCGGTCTTGCACGCTTCCTGATCCGCATCCTCAACGACTTTCAGCCTGACTACATCGGCGTGGTATTCGATGCCGGGGACAGCTACCGAACCGAAGTGTTTCCTGCGTACAAGGCCACGCGGGAGAAAATGCCCGAGGAGCTCGCCCTGTCTCTGCAGCACTGCCGGGATGTCGTCGAGGGATTCCGGGTACCTGCGATCGAAGTCGAGGGATGGGAAGCAGATGACGTGATCGGTACGCTGGCCAGGCAGGCAGCGCGCGAAGGAATTCTCACGGTCATCGTCTCCGGCGACAAAGATTTCTATCAGCTGATCGACAGCCAGACCCACCTGCTGAATCCCGGTCGCGGAGGCGCCTCCGGCATCGAGGAGACGTTCGTGACGCCTGCCACCGCCGACGAGAGACTGGGGGTCGCACCGGAATTCGTCACGGACTATCTAGCGCTAATCGGCGACAGCTCCGACAACATTCCAGGAGTCAGGGGCATTGGACCCAAGACGGCACCAGGGCTGATCCAACGCTTCGGCCATCTCGAGTCGATCCTCGAGCACACGCAGGATATCGAAGCGAAGCGCGTTCGAAGCGCCCTCGAGCAGTATGCGGAGGATGCCTCGATGTCCAAGCAACTCGTGACCATCCGCACAGATGTACCGATCACCCTGGACCTGGACGGCCTGCGGAGGGACGCGCCGGATCGAGAACGGCTGAGCGCCCTGTTCCTGGAGCTGGAATTTCACAGGCTGGCCCGCGAGTTCGCTCCGGATGCGAAGGTAGAGTCCGAGGGTGACAACGGATTCGTCGATCTGGCGAACATCCCGTCGGCAGAAGGGTCTCCCGCCAACCAAGCTCCGGACCAGGCCGACTGCGAAGTCGTGGTGCATACAGATCGTATGTCCGACATCGTTTCCTCATTACGAAAGGCGCGGGCTGTGGGCATCCGGTCCGTGACGTCGGGAAATCCTCTGCGAACACATCTCGTCGGGCTCGGCCTGGCCGCCAG
>SMVB01069375.1_pt1 | contig 22648 bp, 21 predicted proteins | sample 2456461 | NCBI WGS metagenome assembly SMVB01 (sample SAMN11095934, study PRJNA526329) | marine sediment metagenome | biome: Marine sediment; feature: Surficial sediment; material: Deep marine sediment; isolation source: Hadal surficial sediment | place: Pacific Ocean | collected 2014-05 | depth...
ATCCCAACGACACCGAAGGACTCCATCGACTCGCTTGTTACTTGCACCGAGCGCCAGTGAACTTGTCCCGCCTTCGCTATCATTCCGAATCCGGCCTTCTCATTTATGAGCCCAAAGCCGGACATGATGTCGGCGACAGCGAGCGTATCGATCCGCTGGAGTTTCTCGCCCGCTGCTCAACCTGGTGCTGAACTGGTTCGAGGAGCTCGAGCGCCTCGTCCCCACCGCGCCCTAACTCGCCCGCGCCTTCTTATAAAGCCCGTTCTCCTCCAGATACCGGCGCAGGCGCCTGACGTGTTCCCACATCGCAGGCTTGAGCTTTGCGTTATAGAGAAGCGCGGCGGGGTGGTAGAGCACCATGAACTGAATTCCCGGATAGTCTGGCAGCGTAAAAAACTTCCCCGCCTCGTCGCTCATCTGAAAGCTGGTCTTCGACTTGTCCATGTGCTTGAGCGCCGTCGCTCCGAGCAGTAGCACGACTTTCGGCTTGACCAGCTCGATCTGTCGCTGCAAGTAAGGGATACATTCCGCCGCTTCCTCGGCGCGCGGGCTGCGGTTCTCCGGCGGCCGGCACTTGACGACGTTAGCGATGAGCATGGTGCGATTGGTGTCGATACCCACGGCGTCCATTATCTTGTCGAAGAGTTTTCCCGCGCGACCGACGAAAGCGAGGGCTTGCTTGTCTTCGTTCTCACCCGGTCCCTCACCAATGGTCATGATGTGAGCCTCTGGGTTGCCTCGGTCGACGACGATGTTCGTCCGCCCCGCGTGCAGGGCGCATTTGTCGCACCCGCTGTCCTGCAGCTTTTCCTTGAACTCCGCGTAGCTCTCGGCCCCGAGAATAGTATTGGCGCCGGCATCGAAGAGGTCGAACTGCATGCGCGGGAGTATATAGCTACGGGCCTGCTACGGGATAGACGCCAATAACTCTTTCGTGTGCGCGTGCTCCGGATGCTGGAAAAGCTTCACGCGGGACTGGAGCTCGACGAGCTTCCCCTGATGCATCACCGCGACTCGGTCGGCGACGTGTTCGACGACGCGTAGATCGTGGGCGATGAACAAGTAAGTGAGCTGCAATTTCTCCTGAAGCCCGAGCAGCAAATTGAGGATCTGCGCTTGTATCGAGACGTCGAGCGCGGTCACCGGCTCGTCGGCCACGAGAAAGTCGGGCTCGAGAGCAATGGCCCGCGCGATGCCGACGCGCTGCCGCTCGCCTCCACTGAGCTCGTGTGGGTAGCGGCCCGCGAGCTCCGACTTCAGCCCGACGAGCGCCAGAAGCTCCATCGTTCGCTCGGTGCGCTCCGCTTTCGTGCCGAGGCGATGGATCGTCAACGGCTCGCGCACGATCGTGCGCACCGTCATCGTCGGGTTGAGCGAGGAATAGGGATCCTGAAAGATGATTTGCATCCTGCGCCGCATCTTTCGGAGTGGCTCCCGCTCGAGGGTCAAGAGGTCGACGCCGTCGAACTCGAGGCTGCCGCTCGTCGGCTCCATCAGCCGGAGCAGGATCCTCCCAAGCGTGCTCTTCCCCGAGCCGGACTCGCCGACGAGAGCGAGGGTCTCGCCTTTGTAGATTTCGAGGCTCACGCCGTCGACCGCCCGCACGTCGCCGCTATGGCGCCTTAGGAGGCCGTGCTGGATGGGAAAAAGCTTGACGATCTCGCGCGCCGAGACGAGAACGGGCGGCGGCGTCATCGTGTGACGCTCGTCTTCATGGCATTGCGCACGGCGTCGTTCTTGTAGCACGCCGTGCGGTGACGCTTCTCGTTTTCGACCAGCTGAAGCGTGGGCACTTCCTGGTCGCACGGCTCGAAAAAGACCGGGCAGCGTGGGCCGAAGGCACAGCCGGGCGGGAGCGTGGCGAGATGCGGCACGGTGCCTTCCAGCGCTTTGAGCTTGGCCTTTCCCGGCTCGCCGCCGCGGGCTTTGGGAAGAGACTGCCAGAGCCCGATTGTGTAGGGATGGCCTGCGTGGGCGAGAACGCGCTCGACCGGCCCCTCCTCGACGAGGCGGCCGGCATACATCACGGCGACCCGATCGGCGTTTTCTTTGACGAGGCCGAGGTCGTGCGTGATGAGTAGAAGCGACAAGCTTCGCTCTTCCTTGAGCTCGCGCAGGAGCTCGAGGATGTGCGCCTGGAGCGTCGCGTCGAGCGCGGTCGTCGGCTCGTCGGCAATCACGAGCTCGGGGTCGCAGGCGATGGCCATCGCGATCAGAACCCGTTGTTTCATGCCGCCGCTCATCTGATGCGCGTAGTCGCGCACACGGCTTTCGGCGTCTCCGATCTTGACTTCACGAAGAAGCTCGACGGCTCGATCGCGCGCGTCTTTTCGCGTCATGCCGAGATGGGTCCTGAGCGGTTCCGCGAGCTGGCTTCCAATCGTGCGCACCGGGTTGAGCGCCGAGCCTGCTTCTTGGAAGATGAGGGCGATCTCTTTGCCTCGGATCCGGCGGAGCTCTTCACGGCCGAGGGTCAAGATATCGCGCCCTTTCCAAAGGATGCGGCCGCTCTCGACTCTGCCCGCGCTCGGCAAGAGACGCATGATCGAGAAGGCGAGCATGGATTTGCCGGAGCCGGACTCGCCGACGAGCGCCAGCGTCTCGCCTGCATCGAGCGAGAGCGACACGTCGTGCACGGGACGGATGAGCCCGGTATCCGTCTCGATGGATGTCGTGAGCCCCTGAATCTCGAGCAGCGGTTCCGTCATTGTCAGCTCGCGCGGTGCTCTCCGAAAACGCTCCGGAGCCTGTCGGCAATCTCGCCGAGCGTCGCATAGGCTTCGACGGCGGTCAGGATCGGAGGCATCAAGTTGACGTCTCGTTTCGCCGCGCGCTCGACTTCGTCGAGGGCTTTCGTAGCTTGCTCCTCGTTGCGACGCGCGCGGACGGCCTTCAGGCGCTCGACTTGTTCCTTCTCGATAGCGGCGTCGATGCTGAAGACTTCCACGGGAACTTTTTCGTCTTTTTCGAACGCGTTGACGCCGACGACGATCACGTCTTTCGACTCCGTCGCTTTTTGAAAGCGGTAGGCTGCTTCTTGGATCTGCTGTTGCGGCCAGGATGCTTCGATCGCGGCCAGAGCACCGCCTCGACGATCCAGCTCGGCGATGATGGCCTCCGCTTCTTCTTGAATCATGTCCGTCATCGATTCCATCGCGTAGGAACCGCCGAAAGGATCGACGGTGCCCGGGACGCCGCTCTCATAGGCTAAGACTTGCTGCGTGCGCAGCGCGAGCTCCGCGGTTTCTTCCGTGGGAAGGCCGAGTGCTTCGTCGAGCGCGTTGCAATGAAGCGACTGCGTGCCGCCGAGAACAGCGGCCAGGCCTTGAAGGGTCGTGCGCACGACGTTGACGCCCGGCTGCTGCGCGGTGAGCGTCGAGCCCGCGGTCTGCGTGTGGAAGCGCAGCATCTGCGCCCGGGGGTTCTTGGAGTCGTAGCGCTCGCGCAGAAGCGCGCTCCAGAGGCGGCGGGCGGCGCGGAACTTGGCGATCTCCTCGAGGAAGTTTCGATGCGAGTTGAAGAAGAACGACAGGCGCTGGCCGAAGTCGTCGACGTCGAGTCCTCTCGCTATGGCCGCTTCGACATAAGCGAGACCGTTGGCGAGCGTGAACGCGAGCTCTTGCGCCGCCGTCGAGCCCGCTTCGCGGATGTGGTATCCGCTAATGCTTATCGGATTGAATCGAGGAAGCTTGTCGACGCAAAACTCGATGACGTCCGTGGCCAGCCGCATCGACGGACCCGGCGGATAAATATAAGTCCCTCGCGCAATGTACTCTTTGAGAATGTCGTTTTGGACGGTCCCGGAGATCTTCTCGTCAGGGGCGCCCTGGCGACGGCCGACGGCGATATAGAGCGCCAACAGCGTAGCTGCGGTCGCGTTGATGGTCATCGAGGTCGAGACCCTATCGAGCGGGATGGATGTAAAGAGCGTTTCCATGTCGTCGAGCGAGTCGATGGCGACGCCGACGCGGCCCACTTCGCCTTGGGCCAACTCATGGTCTGAGTCGTAGCCGATTTGAGTCGGAAGATCGAAAGCGACGGAGAGCCCGCTCTGGCCTTGCTCGAGCAAGTGCCGGTAGCGTCGGTTGGATTCCGCGGCGGTCGCGTAGCCCGCATATTGCCGCATCGTCCACAGCCGGCCTTTGTAGCCGGACGGGTGGTTGCCGCGGGTGAAAGGGGCCTCGCCCGCGTGGCCGAGCTTTTCGTCCGCGTTCCAATCGGCGAGGTCGTCCGCGCTGTACTCGTTCTCTAGAGTTTTCCCGGAGCTCGTGCGGAAGTAGGCCTCGCGCTCCTCAGGCATGGGGCATCTTAACAAAAGCGTGTCAAAATCGTCTTTGGCGCAGGACTTCGTAGAGCGTGATACCCACGGCGGTCGACAAGTTCAACGAGCGAAGTCCCTCGTCGTGCATGGGGATCGAGACGAGCTGCTCCTGGTAGCGTTCGCGAAGCCAGTCCGGTAGCCCCGCGGTCTCGCGTCCGAAGACGAGCACGGTGCGCGCCGGGTAGCGCACGTCCCAAATCGTGCGCTGAGGTTCTGGGGAAATGAAAAACGGCTCACCCATCGCCGGCAAGGTGGCTTCGAGCCTGTCCCAATCTGGCCACGTTTCGACAGGAACGCGGGGCCAATAATCGAGTCCGGCACGCCTCACTTGCTTTGCCTCGAGGGAGAAGCCGAGCGGCTCGACGAGGTGAAGGGTCGCGCCCGCGCCAAGGCACGTGCGCCCGGTATTGCCGGTGTTCCAATGGATCTCCGGCTCGACGAGCACGACGTGAAGGCTCCCTTCGGCCATCAACCTCCGCTATTGGGGCAGAGATAGCGGCAGAAAACGATCTCGCCTCCCCATACTTCGGAGCGCGATAGATCGAGCGGACAGAGCTCTTCGAGATCCTTCTCGAAGAAGAGCGCGCATCGGTCCGCGGTGAGGACCTCCTTGAACGGCTTCGCCGGCGTGCTATGGGTTCGGGCGCGCACTTCGAGCTCGACATCGTAGGTCTTGCCCCATTTCTTCAGGTCTTTCAACAGAAGCTGGACTTTCCGGCTCGCCTGGACCATGTCGATCTCGAGCGAAGAAATGTCCTCGATGATGGTCTCCGCGCGCTCGCGAAGTTCCGAGAGCTCGTCGGCTTGCTCCGTCTGCAACAGGACGAACGCTAGCGACATGAACAGGAGCTTCATGCCCCAACGTTAGCACGAAGCATCCTTAAAGGACGACTGGCTTAAGGAGGACTGGCGACGGAATACCCAATTGAACTACGGTTGTCTCGTGACCGCCCTCAACTTCGAGCGAGCCACCGAGCTCGCACGTCGTCTCCACGCCCGTGAGCTCTCGGCAGCTGAATGTCTCGAGGCACACCTCACACAGATTGCCCGCGTCGACCCCGAAGTGAACGCGATCGTAACACTCGTCGCGGAGGCCGCAAGCGCGCGGGCGAAGGAGCTCGACGCTGCTGCGGTCCGGGGCGACGCTTTGGGCCCGCTTCACGGCTTGCCGATCGCGATCAAGGACCTCGAGCTGACCAAAGGGATCCGAACGACCTTCGGGTCTCCGATCTACAAAGATCATGTGCCCGAGACGAGTGCGCTCTTCGTGGAGCGGCTCGAGGCCGCGGGCGCGGTCATCATCGGCAAGACCAATACGCCTGAGCTCGGCGCGGGCTCGCAAACCTTCAACCCGATCTTCGGGCGGACGAAAAACCCCTACGACGTGACGAAGACTTGCGGCGGGAGCAGTGGTGGCGCCGCGGTGGCGGTGACTTGCGGCATGTTGCCTTTCGCCGACGGCAGTGATCTCGGCGGCTCGGTGCGCAACCCGCCGAGCTTTTGCAATGTTGTCGGGCTCCGGACTTCGCCAGGACGCGTGCCAAGGTGGCCCAACCTGGACCCGTGGAGCTCGCTCACGGTCCTCGGCCCGATCGCGCGCAACGTCGAAGACGCCGCCCTTCTTCTCTCGGTCATGGCGGGTCCCGATGCACGCGATCCACTCTCGCTCCAGGAGCCCGGAGAGCTCTTCCGCGACCCGCTCGAGCGTGACGTTCGCGGCGTGCGGCTCGCGGTGAGTCCCGACCTCGGAAGCTTCCCGGTGCAAAAAGACGTGCGCGACGTCTTCGAGCGGGCCGTCGAGGAATTTGCGTCGATGGGATGTAGTGTCGAGCGGGCGCATCCGGACTTCACGGGCGCCGATGAGATTTTTCAGGTATTGAGAGCGCATGGCTTCGCGTTGGCCCACGCTCAGGATCTCGAGAACCACCGCAGTCTCATGAAGGAGACGGTTATTTGGAACATCGAGAAAGGGCTCGCGCTCTCGGGCGACGAGGTCGCGCGCGCGCAAGTGCGTCGAGGCGAGCTTTATCACCGCGTGCGGCGCTTCATGGAGGACTACGAGTTTCTGCTGCTCCCCGTCACACAAGTTTCTCCTTTCGACATCGAGACGGAGTGGGTGGCGTCGATCGACGGGATGGCGATGGATTCCTACGTCGACTGGATGCGGAGCTGCTTCTACATCACGCTGACGGCCCTTCCGGCGATGTCCATCCCGGCGGGATTCACGCCTGAAGGCCTCCCCGTGGGCCTTCAAATCGTGGGTCGCTACCGTCAGGAACGCGCGGTCCTCGAGCTTGGCCATGCGTTCGAGCGCGCCACCAAAGTCGGCGCCCGCCGCCCGCCCCTCGCGGACATCTCGTAAGAGGGGCACTGGTCGCCCCCCGCGCATCTTTCCTACAATCTCACACAACGTGCGTTTGCGTCGCATTCCACTCGGTTTGACAACGGGGAATCGCTGGCGACAGCGTGATTTGCGCACCAAAACCTGTGCTACGCTGCTTCGAGCGCGCAAACACCAATGCTTGATTCCGACGCTACCCCCGAAGGCACCACAAAGCCACGCCTGAGCCGGCGCTTGGTTTGGCGCGTCGAATATGTCGCGCTACGCGGATGCGAGGCATTCGTCGGACGCGTGCCGCGAGCCGCGGCTCTCTTGCTCGGCCGGGCCGTCGGTTGGCTCGCGCTGAAGCTTGGTGTCCGGCGCGCCGTCGTCGTCGCCAACTTGCGTTTCGTGGGCATGGGCTCTGACGCGGAAATCGCGCATATCCTACCAAAGCTCTACGCCAATATGGGGATGTACATCATGGACTTGTTGCGGGCGCGCCGGCAGGAGCCACCGTATCGCATCCACGGCGGAGAGCTCCTCGCCCAGCGGGAGCAACGCGGCGTCATCGCCATCCTGGCCCATTTCGGAAATTTCGAGCTTCTCGCCACCGCCTTCGGCACGGTGTTTAGCGACGTTCATGTCATCGTGAAACCGATGCACAACCCTTACGTCGAGAATTGGCTCGACGAACGGCGACTCGCGACGGGCGTGCAGATCATCGGGCACAAGAACGCGGCCCGTCCCGCGTTCACGACTTTGAAGCAAAATGGCGTGCTCGCCGCGCTCATCGATCAAGACCCCGGCGCCGAAGGGACGACCGTTCCGTTTCTAGGCAAGCCGGCCTCGACGGTGCGCGCGATTGCCGCGCTGCAGGAGCACGTCGACCCCCAGGTTGTGAGCGCCTATGCTCGGCTTGGCGACGACGATGTCTATGATGTCGTGCTCGTCCTCGAGCGTTTCGACCTCGACGGCCTCGAGAAGGACGCGCGCGTGACGCGGATACAAGAAAGGCACAACGAGATTGTCGGCGCCTGGGTGCGGGCCGATCCCGAATATTGGTTCGGCTGGTTCCACCGCCGCTTCCGTCCATTTCTCGAATATCCGAAATAGGCGTCTCAGATGAGCGAAATCGAGAAGCAACTCCTGCTCGGGCTCGAGCATCCGGAGCACAGACTAGCTTGGTATTTACTAAGATGAGATCATGGACGCTATGAAAACGATATCGGTGGCGGTATCGATCGAGGACTACGATGAGTTTCGCCGAGAGGCGAAACGTCAGAACCGATCGATTGCCCAATTGATTCGAGGGGCCATGGCGGATTACCGCACAGAGAAGCTTTCGAAAAAAACGCCTCTTACGGAGCTCCCGGTCCTCGCTGGCCATCGTCCGCGTTCTTCTCTACCTACTCGCGTTTGAGATTGACGGCGGCTTCTATGCGCGCGAGCTCCGTACGGGAGGCCCCGAGCGCGGAACGGGCGGTCTCGAGGCGGTCGCGCTCCGCGCGGACAAAGCGGGTATAAGGTGCCACGGCGTCCTGGATGCGCAGGATGCTCGCTTTCGTCTCGCTCTCGAACTGTTTACGGAGCGAGGTCATGAGCTTTTCTCGCACTTCACCGACTTTGAGGCTGAGCTCGGTTTTGGCTTTGCGACGCTTCGCGGGCAGGACGAGCAGTCCCACAATCGAAAGGGCGCTCGCGGCGAGTATGCCCGTGACGTCGGCGGCGGTCGTCGTGGCGATGGCGGTGACGAGCGCGCCGAGTCCGACGGCGCCGACTTCTAGAAGCGCGGTGCTGGCGACCGCCGCCTGGACGGATTCCGCGAGTCGGCTCGATTCGGACTCGCGGTCGTAGCCGTCGATGGCGCTCCGGGCGGCGGCGCCCACGGTCTCGAGCAGCCGCTCACGGTCCTGCGCGAAGCCGACCTGTACCTTTCCAACCTTTCCAACCTTTCCAACCTTTCCAATGATGCGCTCCTCGTGGGCTGATCGCCGCTCTTCGATGTGCGCCATCACCGCTTTCCACTGCTCGAGCTCGCTCTGCACCATCCAGTCGATCACGGCCTCGACACGTTTGTCGACCTCCTGCGGCAGGTCCCCGATGACATTCTTCTCGAAATCGCTCTTGATTTTGGCTTTGTTGACGAGATCGAAGATGCGGCCGAGCCTCAGCGTCTCTTCAAAGAAGTTGGTCCCGCGGCTCTCGAAGTCGAGAAGCGCATTGTCGATATCCGAGAGCCGGTAGGCAAAGTCGCGATGCTGATCGTGCTCGTAGATCTCGAGATGGGATTCGATGTCGTCGAGCATCCTAAGGTCGTCTTTGAGCAGGTCGAGCTCGGCGGCCACCCCCGCTGCATATTTTTTCGTTAGTGCGCTGCCGACGCCGAGCGGGTTGAGAAGCTTCAAGCGCACGCGCTCGCCGTCGTCGAGTGTCCGGACGACGAATGTCTCGAGCGCTTCGAATCGGCTCTCCTGTACGAGCGCGTCGTTGCCTTCGGACTTTCCTCGAGCGGCTTGGCGGGCCGAGACAGGGAACACCTCCACTTCCATCCCGAGAAGTTTCGAGGCGTTGTCGCGCACGAACGCGATTACCTTGTGGATGTCCTCCGAGCTCATGAGAAGGTCGATTTTGTTGATCACGACGGCGACCTTCTTGCCCCAGTCGCGGATCCCTTCGAGGAATGCGCGTTCGCTCTCGGTGAAAGGACGGTCCGCCGAGGTCACGAAGAGCACCATGTCGGCGCGCGGTAGAAACTCGCGGGTGATCGCTTCGTGCTTGCGCTGCACGGCATTCGTTCCCGGCGTATCGACGATATTCAGGGTCTCGAGTATCTCGATGGGTGCTTCGACGATCTCGAAGGCGTCGCTTTGCGTCTCCCGGCTTTGCCTCTCGCCGTGTTTCACCAGCGTGACCCGCTCTGTCGTGGGCGTGACACCCTCTTCGAGAAGCGGCTCGCCCAGGAGCGCGTTGATGAAGGCGCTCTTGCCCGCGTTGAACTCGCCCGCGACGACGAGAAGGAAGAGCTCGTCGAGCTGGCGGAGCGAGGCGTCGAAGGATGCGGCGTCCTCGTCGTCCATGGCCACACGTTCGAGCGCCAGTCGAAGCTCGGCGAGCGCGCGTCGTTCCTCGACGAGTATCCGCGCTTGCTCGTCGGTCAGGATGTGGGCGATGGTCATGGACAGTGAAGAAGTGTAACTTATTAGAACCGCTTGCGCCGCGCGAGTGCGCGCTCGACGAAAGACTCGCAGTAGCCGAGGCTGTTGACCTCTTCGACGCCTCCGTCGCGGCCGGCTTTCTGTGCCTGGAAGGTGTCGGGGATGGCTTCGAGAACGACGTCGAGTGGGATGCCCGCGCGAAACCACTCGAGAGCGCGGTTGAAATCGGCGGGCGAGAGCGTCCCTGGGCGGCCTTTGAAGCGAAAGAACTCGCGCTCGATCCGCTCGCAATAATCTTCGAAAGCAGGGTCCTTCATAAGAGCCACGCAATGCCTTCGGAGGCGACGGCTTTGGCGGCGACCTTGGAAGCGAACACATCGCCCGCGCCCGTGGGGTCAATAGCATCGGCGGGAGCAGCAGGGAAGTCGTAGGTATCCGCACCCGTGTAGACACGACAGCCTCTCTCCGCGCGCGTGATGACCAAAGCGCGTCCAGAGAACTCTTCGGCGAGCTCCTCGGGAACGAAAGCGTCCTCCTCGCTCATGCAAACGAAATCCGCTCGCGAGAGAGCACTCGAAGCTTCATCCCACTCGCGGATCGATACCGCGCCCGTGTCGTCCCATTGACGAAAGAACCCTTGTGGCGCCACGCCGCAGATCCCGCGGGGAGCGAGGCGTATGAGCGGCGCTTCGATCTCGTGAACCGCCGGGCAATAGAAAACAGCGGCGTCTGCCGTAAGCTGTATTCCGCTCAGATGGTGGGCGCATATCGGCGCCGCGAGGGCGAGCACCCGTTGGTGACGCGTGCCCTCGGCGTAATCGTTCTCGAATGTGGTGGTGGCCTTTGCCGCGATGGAATGCGTTTCGATCCCAGACAACGTGTTCCAGAACGGGAAGTCGGCTCCGGCAGAGGTGACGATCCCGCTCGTTAGCCCGAGATGTCTGGCGGTGAGCGCCGCGTAGACCGCCGAGCCACCGATCCTGTGCCTTCCATTGATGGTGTCGATGGTGACATGCCCGACCGCGAGAAACTCGAGCGGCACGCCCGACGAGTAGCGCCGTTCGGGGGCTAGAGGGTAGGATTGTATGGAATGATCTGGACGTCCCTCATCGCCCAGACGAAACGCCGGCTTTGGATGTCGCTCTTTCTCGCGACGCTCGTGGCGCTCGTCTATCTCCATTTCTCGCGATTCTACCAGGGGAGCGGTTACGGCTGGTTCTTCGTCGTCGGGTGGGTTCCGGTGACGCTGAACTGGCTCTATGCGGCGCTCGGGCTTGCTTATCGCCTCGACCGGCATCCGTTCAGCCTTCTCGACTTGGGCCTCGTGAGCGACCAAGTAGCTCCGGGAGGCGCTTTCGAGATCGAGCTGCGCAGCAAAGCTCGGCGAGTCACCGAGGTGCGGCGGCTCTCCGCCGAGCTTCGATGCACGCAGCAGAAGATGACGGAAAAAGGACGGCAGCGGACGGTGCTCCAAAGTGAAGAGAGCGTCCTCGCTGAGAATTTGAAGCTCGGGGTGGGCGAGGCGCGAACGTTCCGCGCGACGCTGCCGGTCTCCGAAAAGGCGCCGTTTTCTTATCGCTCGATGGAAGGCAAGATCTCCTGGACGATTCATGTTGCCCTCGATGTCGAGGGCTTTGGTGAGCTTCGCGACGAGCTCGAAGTCGTAGTGGCGCCGGGGTAGGCGGGCATGCCAGAAACAAGCGAATCGATGCGCGTGGCCCTCATCTACAACCCCCGTTCGGGACGCGGCCACGCGAAGGACGAGCTCTTGCCGCAAGTCCTCACACGCTTGAAGGATGCCGGCATGGAGGTAACGCCTCGTCCGACAGAGCGTATGGGCCACGCGACGCAGATTGCCCGCGAGGTCGCCGAGGCCGGTTTCGAGATGGCGATCGCTTGGGGCGGTGACGGCACGCTGAACGAAGTCGCGTCCGGGCTTCGTGATAGCTCGACCGCGATGGGCATCCTGCCCGGCGGTACGGTCAATGTCTTTGCCCGCGAGGTCGGGATCCCCTTGAAGCTCTCAGGGGCGCTCGACACCCTGGTCGGCGGACGGATCGTCCGCATCCCGATGGGTTTTGCCGGCAAGCGTCCCTTCCTTCTCATGGCGGGGGTGGGCCTCGATGGGGAGGTCGTTTATCGGCTCAAGTCGGGGTTCAAAGACGCACTCGGCGCCTTCGCCTTCTGGCTCGACGGATTCCGTTTGCTCGCGAGTTATCCGATGCACCCGCTGCGCGTGCGCGTGGGTGAAAAAGAGATCGTGGGGACGGGGCTCATCGCGGGAAACATCCGCCGCTATGGGCCGCGCTACACCGTCACCCCCGACGCGAAGCTCGAAGAGCCCAAGCTCGACGTCGTGGTCTTCAAGGGCAAGAACCGTCGCGACTACCTGCGCTACCTTCTCGGCATCCTCGGGCACTTCCATCTGAAGTTCTCGGACATCGAGCACTTCAAGACGGATGCTCTGAGCGTGAGCGTCGACGAAGGCGCCCGCGTCCCGCTGCAGCTCGATGGTGAGCCGTCCGGCTGCGCGCCTGTCGAGATTCGCGTGCAGGACAAAGCTCTCGCGGTGGTTTTACCTGCCCGCGAAGAGTAGAATGTTCGCTCTCGTGAACTCGAAAGGTGGCGTCATGAAAAAGATCGCATTTTGGAGTCTGCTAATGCTTTTCACCGCGGCAACATCGTTGGCCGAAGGTCCTATCGTCGGCCGCTCTATGGTGGCGACGGAATACGGCATCGTGGCCGCGAGCCAGCCCCTCGCCGCGCGCGCTGGCGTTCAAATTCTCGAACGAGGGGGGAACGCGATTGACGCGGCCATCGCGGCCAATGCGACGATCGGCCTCATGGAGCCGACAGGCAACGGGATGGGCGGCGATCTATTCGCGATCATCTACATGGCGAAGACAGGTGAGCTCCTCGGTTTGAACGCGAGCGGATGGGCGCCGAAAGCGCTCGACATCGAGCACCTTGCCGGAGAGGGTATCGAGACGATGCCACGGCGTGGCATTTACAGCGTCACGGTGCCCGGGGTCGTTGCGGGATGGGACGCTCTTGTCGGACGGCTCGGTAAACTGCCGCTCTCGGAGATCTTGGCGCCCGCGATCCACTATGCGGAGAACGGCTTTCCACTTTCGGAAGTCATCGCCGGGGGTTGGAAGCGCTCGGAAGAGATGCTCGCGAGCCACCCGAACTCCAAGAAGACGTTTTTGATCGACGGCCGCGCGCCGAAAGCGGGGGAGGTTTTCAAGAACCCGGACCTTGCGGCGTCGCTCCGCCGAGTGGCCGAGCTTGGCCGCGACGGATACTACAAAGGCCCGACCGCGGAAGCCATTCTTGCCATCTCGGAAGAAACAGGCGGCGTCTTCGCGGCGGCCGATCTTACCGAGTACGAGCCCGAATGGATGGCGCCGATACAAACGACCTATCGCGGTTGGACCGTGAGCGAGATCGGGCCCAATACTCAAGGCATAGCCGCGCTCATGATGCTGAACTTGATGGAGCGCTATCCTCTCGGCGAGTACGGCTTTCACAGCGCGAAAGCGCTTCATGTGATGGTCGAAGCCAAGAAGCTTGCTTATGCCGACATGCTTCACTACGTAGGTGATGCGCGCTTCTCCGAGATCCCGGTGCACGACATGCTCGACAAAGCGCACGCTGCCGAGCGCGCCAAGCTCATTGACGCCCAAAAGGCGGCATGCGTCGTGACGCCTTCGGAGTTTCGCACTATTACCGACGCCGAAGGCGGCGACACGATCTATCTGTCGGTCATCGATCGGGACGGCAACATCGTTTCCCTCATTCAGAGCAACTATGGCGGCTTCGGATCCGGGCTCGTGCCGCCAGGCGTTGGTTTCATGCTGCACAATCGCGGGGCGCTGTTTACGATGGAGCCCGGTCAGCCGAACACGCTCGAGCCGCGAAAGCGGCCGCTCCATACGATCATCCCCGCGTTCATGGAGAAGGACGACGTGCGCATTGGCTTCGGGATTATGGGCGGCTGGAACCAGTCGCAGGCCCACGCGCAGTTCGTCGCGAACATCGTTGATTACGGAATGAACATCCAGGAATCCCTCGAAGCAGGACGCTTCACCAAAGGAAGCTTCGACGGCTGTGATGTGAAGATGGAGTCGCTCATACCCGAGACGGTGCGGACGAAGCTCGAAGGGCTAGGCCACGAGATCGAGGTCGTCCGGCCGCGAACGGGAAGCTTCGGTTTCGGTCAGGCGGTGATGTCGAACGGCGACGGCGTGCATTTCGGCGCGTCCGAGCCCAGGCATGACGGCGCCGCCATTCCGGAAGCGCCGCCCGTCTTCGAGCCCGCCAAGAACGTCAAGAATTGATTTGCTCCGCGAGATAGCGCTCGCGGCCCACTTCTTTGGCGAGATGGAGCTGTGCCTCGAGCCAATCGACGCTGTCTTCTTCATCTTTCAAGATGCCGTCGAGTAGCTCGCGTGTGCCGTTATCGCCCTTCTCGCGACAAAGCGCGATCGTGTCGTTCAGCCGCTTGACCGCGTCGAGCTCGAGCTCCAAATCGAGCTTGTGCTGCTCGACCGCCTCCTCGCCGACGCGCACCGGGCTGAGGCGCTGCATGTTCGGGATGCCGTCGAGAAAAAGAATCCGCAGGATGACGCTATCCGCGTGTTTCATTTCCTCGATGGACTCCTCGCGCTTTTTGTCCGCGAGTCGCTTGTAGCCCCAGTTCTCGCACATTTTCGCGTGCACGAAATACTGGTTGATGGCGGTGAGCTCGGCGGTCAGGACGTCGTTGAGGGCAACGATTATCTTCGCATCACCTTTCATGGCCCTTCATCATACCGCGAGGCGACTTCCGCCGCCTCGTCTCCGTCTCCACGAGCTGGTTGATCGTCGGCCGGCAGCCGCCGCAGGTTCGTCCGGCGTCGCAGGCGCGCCCGACGTCCGAGATGGAGCAAGCGCCCTCGTGCACGAGGGTGCGGATGGTGCGGTCGGTGACGCCTTTACAGAGACAAACGATCATCGAGTCCAATGTTAGCTTTTGTGAAAGTGAAAGTCAATTCCAACATCATAATGGGGCGCACGTCACAGTAGTGACGATGCCCGTTTACGACCGTGTCCTCGAAGCGGTCGTAGAGTCCATCGCGATTGCTGAAGGCGCGGGCATCGGGCTGGACCGGCGACGTTCCGCAAACCCTATCAATATGCGCGCGGGGTCGAGCTCGTTCTCGTGAACGGCCAAGGCGTGCTCGAGGGCGGTGAAAGAAGCGAAGCCTTGCCGGGGCACGCGCTCCGCGGCGAGGTCATCCCATCCGTCTGAGACGGCAGGGGAGGCCGTCCGTCGTAACACTTTCGAGCCAGCCCAGCTCGCGTCCCGTTGTTCGAAAAGCGACCTCGTGCCTGAGCTCCCGTCCGCGCACGAGCATCGTCATGTTCAGCCCGAGGCGATGGAGCGGACGCTCGTAGGACCAGCGTCCCGTTACGGGTATGGTTCGGCGCCCGTCGGAGAGGTTTATCGTAAAGACTCCGGGCGCGCCCCCCGTAGTCATACGACCAAAACCTGCAATCTGTCCGGTCTCGCGAAGCTCGAGATCGAACTCTGCCTCTGTCACGTCGTAGATGCTGAGCACAGCTTGCCACTGACCGGAAAGCGCGTAGTCCGACACGTTACCACTAAGACGGACGCAAATACTCTTTTCTCCGTTAATATTTCCAGCTGGTCACATCCGCTCCTTCTGGGGCGGTGCGCGTAATGTGATCGGCCATTTCTGGCAAGTAGTGGGAGAGAAAGCTCTTACCGGGCGGGGCGCCCGTGTAGCAGTGAGGCTCGCGCTCGCCCCACGTCACGCTCCCTCGATAGTGCGGATTGTCCGTGCCTCGATGGCGAGATCGAGGACGACCTCGAAGCTCGGCTGGGCTTGAGCTCGAGGGGCGAGGGTCGGACAGCGTGCGATCGTTGCACAAACCAGGAAACGCATGGTTTGGTCCTCTTGGAACTGTTCAGTGTGGTGCTTGAAGTTTTCGAAGGAGATCTTGCGCTTCTGCTGCGAACGGGTCGTCGTCATCGACCTCTTCGAGGAATTGCTTCGCGTCCTCGGGACGACTTTGCGACACTCGCGTCACCGCCATGAAGAACTTGATGCCGGGTTGATTCGGGTTGAGCTTGTAGCTGTTCTCGAAGGCCTCGGCCGCCGCGCCCCCATCGCCCGCGAGCACGTGAAAGCGGCCGAGATTGGTCAGCTGTGGCGCGTCGTCGGCGTGAAACGCGCCGCGCGTGATGTGGTCCGCTTTTGCTTCTTCGAAGCGCAGCCCCGCTGCGCCCGCGAGATTTCGTACACCCAGATTCAGAAGCGAGATCGCTGCGTTTATGCGGACGATGCGCTTATCGTCGACTATGGCGGAGCCAAGCACCATGACGGCCGCGTCTCGGTTCGGCTGGCCCCGGTCCCCGAGCTTCAAGACCGCCGTGGCGCGCACGAGCGGATGCTCGTCCTTAGCCGCGCCGACCAGGGTGGGAAACACACGCGGATCGTCGAAATTGCCGAGGTGGCCGATCGCGTTGGCGCGTGGGATGGGCCCTTGCTCCTTGTCGGCGACGAGCGCGAGAAGTTGTGGGACCGCACCGGAGTCTTTATTTCTCGCGGCGACGAAGGCTTCCGCGCGCCGGATCACCTTCTGACGCTTCTGGCTCTCCGGATACCATCTGTCGAGCGCTTCGATGGCCCAGTCGGGCGATTGATCCTCGTGGCACAGGTTGCAAGCGTTGGGGATGTCGTGGCGGATCGTGTTCTCGGGTGCGGGGATGCTGATGCTGTGATCGCGCATCGTCGCTTTGATCGACACGACGGAGCGCGGCATGTGGCACTCGACGCACGAGCTCCCCGCGCTCGCGGCGTCGTGAAACGTGTGCGCGGCAATATTGGCGCCGATCTCTTCGTGGCAGCGCGTGCAGAGCGTGCGGTTCTCGGGACGCAGCTGCTCGTTGAGCTCGATCTCCGGTTCGTGGGTGTCGACGTGGCAACTCGTACAAGCGACCTTGCCTTTCAGGAAGCACTCGCTCTGCCAGATGCCGAGCGCGTTCGTCGAGAAGCGCCGCGTCTTACCGTCCGGCCACCACGTGGGGTCGCTGCTCGGGCCCATACCGTATTCGAGAAGCGGCATGAAGTAGTCGTAGTAATCCTGCCCCGCCGTGTAGCCGAAATGTATGATGTCCCGGAACGAATGACATTGCGCGCAGACTTGCGAGTTGCGCTCGTTGTCGAGCTTCGTCGGGACGACGATTTCGGTGGAGATCGAGGCCGCGGTCGCGTCGCTGGAGTAGAGCTCGACATGCGCGCTTCCGGGGCCATGACAGCGCTCGCAATGACCTCCGAAGTCGAGCCACTCCGTGGCGTAGCGCTGGTCGTCTGCGTCGTAGTTCTTGACCTCTTCACTGACGTGGCAACCGAAACAGTTCTTGTTCCACAGCTGGACGGGAATGATCCCTTCCTGCTGGTCCGGGGCCGCGATCTCGAGATTGTGAAACCACTCCTGGCGTGTTTCGTCCCAGCTCGGCGGGAGCACGATGATGCGGCCATCCTCGAGCGTCGTCAGATAGTGCTGGATGCGCCGGTTGCCGAGCGTGTACTGAATCTCGTGCTCTTGCAAATCTTGGCCGAAGAACGCTTCCGTGATGTAGAACTTGCCTCCTTCGGTCCTCAGTCCGTAAGTGTCGCCGCGAAGCGTGATGAGCGCTTTACTGAAATCGCCCTTGACGCCCTCGGTTGTCGCGGGCTGCACCATCTTGCTGTGACGCGAATTTTGCCATTTAGCGTGCGTATCGGCGTGGCAATTTTTGCAAACGGCCTGGCCGACGACGGTTTTGGACGCGTCCACTTGCGGGCTCGCCGCAAGCGTCAATATTAAGAGCACGGAGCTCATGACAAGAAAGTACCGCTAAGATCGCGACCCGTCAACTACGGTAAACTCCGCGTCGGCCCATGAAGCGAACCTGGCTCCTATCGCTGACCCTCTTTTTTTCGGGAGCCGCTGCTCTCGTTTATCAGCTCGTCTGGGTTCGACAGCTCTCCCTCGTGATGCCTGCAAGTACCGCCGTTACTGCACGCCGTAGGCCCGATTGGCGGTCTCCAACGCCACGTTTCGCAAGGTCACCATGCTCGTCAGCGTCTTGCGAACGTATGTATCCGCCGGGTCGAAAACGCCCTCCGACGCTCCCCTGAGGTTTGTACTTTCCGTTCGACCGGTGAGACTCAGGCTCACGCGATTGATCCAAGTCTGCGGGTCGTCGTTGGGCGTTTGTGGCGGGACGTCTAGAAGGACTTGCGAGTCCCCGATCCCATACTGGATTTGGAGATTCTCCACGTTGTGGGCGACAGCAAGCCAGCCTGAGCCCTCGCTGAGATCACGCCGCTCGAGCGTAGGATTCCCGACCGGAGGTGGTCCGCTGACTCGATAGGATATGACGCGAAATCGGCCTATCAACGCACAATCCTCCTGCACTTGTCGATTGAATCCACCGGGCTCGTTCAGGTCGGTCGATGCGTTTCCGGGATTGTGGTTGAGCTGAAGGGTCGGTTTGCCAGAAGCCATGGTCAGGTTGGGCGGTTGTGTAAGCTCGAAGGGAAAGATTCCGGGCTGGCCGTCTCCATTGCAATCCTCTGTTTCGATCGCCATCAGGACCATCCCTTCCTGATACGCGGTCTCCGGGTCCACCGGCGCGGGGTCGAAAGAATCTGGGTCAATGAAGAGCGTCGAGGATTGTCCGATCGTCCCGCATGGTCCGCCTCCGCCTCCGCTACCCTGACCTGTCGTTCCACAAGGGAGCGCCCGGGCGAGAGGCACGTCCGGATCGGCATAGATGATCGTTAACTCATCAGGATTGTCACCTCCGCCGTCGTTCCATAAGATTGCGGCCATTGGAGGGGTTCGATAGCCTGCCATCGACAATTCGCGGCTCATCCTCTGGATTCCCGCCCGGGTGGACATCTGCATCATCGCCATTTCAGTCTCTCTACGAAAACCCGTTTGGCCAAGGGTCAGCATGGAGTAGACGGCGTACAGCACAATGATCGTGAGCGCTATCGCGACAAGAACCTCGATAAGGGAAAAGCCCGCCGCGCGGGCCGCATTTGGCCGACCGCTCATCCAACGACCCCCTAATATCTACTTTTCTGAGAAGCCTTTCTTCATTCCAAAAGCTGCTCGTCAATTGATGGTGATCAATGATCCATCAATTTCAAGAAACGAGTGGGCTCCACCCCCCGAGATTGAGCGGTGCTAGCCTCGCTCGCTGTTGATTGGTCCCCTCGAGCACATAAGATCATGAGAGGTACAGCGGTGTCAACTGGCCGACCGATCCCAGCGAGAAGCCGCCTAATCAACAGCCCATGATGCAAGCACGGGGACAGACTCTCGGTTCAACAGGAAAGCAACAAAGGCCATCCACTACTCGAGCACCATCCCGGGCAGGTCGCCAAATTCGAAGCCGATGGTGCTCAACACCGTGCACACGGCCGAAACATGATCGGCCTCGAGCACTTCGCCGGCCCCGATCCTTTGCGTCAGGCGCCCGATGACGTTCCGGGAGTCGGGGTCGCGAATTTCCTGCGTTACGCGCTCAGTCGTGACGGAGAGCCGCGATCGGATCGACACGGGTGGCGCGCAGCGCCGGGACGTAGGTGGCGGCGAGCGCCACCGTAACCGCGAGTACCGCCACCGACCCGAAGGTCATCGGGTCGAGCCGCTCGACGCCGAACAGCAAGCTTTCGAGCGTCCGCGTCATGAGCGCAGCGCCGACAATCCCGAGACCGACGCCTAGGATCGCGAGGCGAAAACCCTCAGCGAGCACGAGGCGCATCACGCTTCTTCGGCCCGCTCCAAGCGACATACGGACACCGATCTCGTGCCTTCTCTGGCTGACCGAATAGGACATGACACCGTAGATGCCGAGGGCAGCGAGCGCGAGCGCGATGCCGGCGAATAGGCCAAACAGAGTCATCGTGAAGCGCGGGCCGGCCACGGAAGCCGCGAGCTGAGCCTCGAGCGTCGTAAAGCTCGAGAGCGCGAGCTCAGAATCAAGCGTAGCCACGACTTCGCGGATGCGGGCGTAGGCGGCCTCGGGCTCTTCCCGGGTGCGGACGAGAAGCGAGAAGCCCGAGAAGGGGGCTTGCGAGAACGTAGGATAGATTGCCGGCGGGACGTCGGCTTCGAGGCCTTGAAACTTTACGTCCTGGACGATGCCTACGATCTCGCGCGTCATACCCCATTGGGTCAGGTGCGCGCCGAGCGGCTCTTCGTCGACGAAGTAACGCCTCGCGAACGCTTCATTCACGAGAATAACAGGAGGCGCGTCAGCTCGGGTGTCACGAGATTCGAGCGGACGCCCGCGCAGGATGGGGATTCCCAGTGTGCGGCAATAGTTTGGGCTCACGACGCGGATGCGCACTTCGTCTTGCTCGCCGGGCGGAACGGGCGGGCGACCTTCAATCGTGAAGCGGCTCGTCCAGCCAGCGTTGAGCGGTCCATTCATACCGAGTGCGGCCGATTCGACACCGGGGCTCGACGCCAACGTCTCGACGAGCACGTCTTGAAACTGCCGGACCGCGTTCCACTTCGGCCAGTCTGCGCGGTCTTGTTCGTAGCGCGATGCCGGAAGGGTTATGTCGACCGAGACGACGTTCGTTGGCGTGAAGCCCGGATCGACTTGCAGGATTTTCCAAAAGCTCGTCATGAGAAGGCCCGCGCCGATGACGAGCACAACGGCGAGCGCTATTTCGACCGGGACGAGAATTTCTCGAGCGCGCCGTTTTCCGCTACGCTCGCCAGCACGCACGCCTTCCCTGAGAGACGCGATCAAATGGTGGCTCGAAATTTGAAGCGACGGTAAGAGGCCGAACACCAAACCCGTCGCCATCGAAATCCCAAGCGCGAAAACCAGGACGGCGCCATTCAGCCCGACATTGCCGACACGCGGAAGATCCGACGGCACGAGTGCGAGAAGCGCGCCGAGGCCGAAATAGGCCACGAAGGCGCCGAGAGCGCCGCCGGCGAGCGAAAGCACCAAGCCTTCCGTCAGGTTCTGTCGCAAGAGCGCAGCGCGCCCGGCGCCCATGGCGGTGCGGATAGCTGTTTCCTGCTGCCGGGACAGAGACCGCGCGAACAAGAGGTTCGCGACGTTGACGCAGGCGATGAGCAGCACGAGGACGACCGCACCGAGAAGCACGAGTAGCGGCGTTCGGACGCTCCCGACAGACGCCTCGTAGAGAGTTTGCGCCCACATGCCGCGTCCCTGGTTGTCGTCCGTGTATTCGGCCTCGAGCGCTCCCGCAATGATCTCGAGGTTGGCGTTGGTTACTTCGAGGTTCGCGTTCGGTTTCAGACGGGCGACCACCGCGAAACCGTGATTGCCCCGCTGTGTACTCGTCGGCGTGACTCGAGACGGGATCCAGAGATCCGCGTTCGACGGAAATCGGAACTCACGGCCCATGACGCCGATGACCTCGGTCGAGACTCCGTCGATGAAAATCGTGCGGCCCAGCACGCCGCGATCGCCGCCGAACCGGCTCGTCCAAAGTTCGTGACTCAGGACGGCGACGCGATTGCCGCCGGGCTCGTCCTCCTCCGGGTAGAACGAGCGTCCCTCGGAGGGAGCGTTTCCGAGAATCCCGAAAAAATTGCCGGACACCAATGCTACGTTGACCCGCATCGGCTCTCCCGAAGGGCTCGTGAGCGTTGCGGGCGGCGTATAGAAATGTGCCATCTCCTCGAAGACCTCCGCGCGCTCGCGGACGTCGAAAAAATCCGGGCCGGAGAAACGCTCTTGCGTCGTACCGCGAAGCCGGTCGTTCTCCCAAAGCATCACGAGCCGGTCAGGCTCGTGGTAGGGGAGAGGGCGCAGGAGCACGCCTTCGATGACGCTGAAGATTGCGGTGTTGGCGCCCACACCGAGGGCGAGTGTGGCGAGCACGACGAAAGCGAGCCCGGGGCTCTTCGCAAGCGAACGGAGAGCGTATCGAAAATCTCGAAGCCAAAGATGCATCGAATTATCTCCTTGGTAGGACGGTGCGATGGACGACAGACGGCGGCACTCGTGGCGCACGGCGCGCAAGTTGCCAAATCGTTGCTCCGCGGCGCGGGCCGCCTCGATGTCACCGAGACCACGGGCCCGATAGTCGCGCGCCCTCATCTCGAGGTGATAGCGAAGCTCTTCGTCGATCTCGGAGGCGACATCGGCGGGGTCGAGCTTTGCTCGAAGCCAATGGCGGAATCGCGAAAGAGGGTGCATGGCTCAGGCCGATTCGAGAATCTTGGCCACCGTTTCTGCGAAGCTCGTCCAATTGGCGCGCTCGCTCGCGAGGCGCTTCCGCCCCGAGCGCGTGATGCGGTAAAACTTCGCGCGCCGGTTGTTCTCGCTCGTGCCCCACGAAGATACGAGCCAGCCGCGCCGCTCCATTCGATAGAGCGCCGGATAGAGCGAGCCTTCGTCGATGCTCAAAGGACTTGCGGCGTCTTCGGTCAAATCCTCGATGCGCCGCCCGATGGCGTAGCCATTCATCGGCTCCGATTCGACGACCCGGAGTACGAGGAGCTCGAGCGTTCCATGAAGCAGTTCTGATTTCGATCGGCCCATGCCAACTCCATTAGATAATCTAGGGAAAGGTTAGTCCGGCCCCCCAGCTTTGTCAAGCCTTATGGTGCGTCGCTCACAGATTGCGCGTCGAGGACCATGGCGATGCTGCGGACGTAGTGATCCATCCACGCCATCTCACTGACAGCTTTGACGAGGCGGTTGCGCGGATCCGGGATGCCGTGACTTCGCCCCGGATACATGAAGAGCTCCGTCGGCACGCCGAGCTTCTTGAGCGCCATGTGCAGCTC
>SMVB01118181.1_pt1 | contig 22645 bp, 25 predicted proteins | sample 2456461 | NCBI WGS metagenome assembly SMVB01 (sample SAMN11095934, study PRJNA526329) | marine sediment metagenome | biome: Marine sediment; feature: Surficial sediment; material: Deep marine sediment; isolation source: Hadal surficial sediment | place: Pacific Ocean | collected 2014-05 | depth...
GCTCGACGAGGTGCGTTCGGTCCTGAGTGCAACAGGCGTCGACCCGTCCCGACTGACCCTCGAGCTCACGGAGAGCGCGGTTATCGATAACGCGGAAGCGACCATCAAGATTCTGAGCATGATCCGTTCACTTGGCGTACGCTTGTCGCTTGATGATTTCGGGACAGGCTTCTCGTCGCTCAGCTACCTCCAGCAATTACCGATCGACGAGCTCAAGATCGACCGGTCTTTCATTATGACGATTGAGTCCGAAATGGATGAGGCACCCATCGTACCAGCGATCATCGCCATGGCCTGGCGCCTCGGTCTGCAGATTGTCGTCGAAGGTATAGAAAATGAAGCACAGCTCAATTACATCGAACGTCACCAATGCGATACCTACCAGGGCTTCCTGTTCGCAAAGCCGATGCCACAGGATGAGTTCTTCGAAAAACTTCGCACGGGGGACTTATTGCCGGTGAGCGGTGAGAGCAAGCTAGCGGGTACCGCTGCGACCGTACCATATTTGGGACGAGGTGCAGCCGCTGCGAGTGGTGGTAGGTTACTCATAATTGATGACGATCCCTCGATCTGCAGACTAGTTACGACCCTGCTTGAGGAAGATGGAATCCTTGTCTCGACTGCATACACAGGCAGCGCCGGCCTCGCGCTCGCTCGGGAGCGACGTTTCGACCTTGTCCTGCTTGATATTGGCTTACCAGACGCGGACGGCTTCTCAGTGTGTAGACAGCTGTGTACAGACGCTGCCACACAAGAAGTTCCGGTGATTTTCCTGACTTCCCGGGAGATTGAGGGCGACGAGGCACGTGGACTCGGCGAGGGCGCCATCGATTTCATTCGTAAGCCGGTGCAGCCGGATATTCTGCGCGTTCGAGTGCGCAATCACCTGGAGCTCAAAATGCAGCGAGATCAGCTCGCGCGGATGAGCAACGTCGACGGACTGACCGAGACGCGCTGAACCAATATGGGCTGGTTATCACCACCTGACCACGGTGATGGCCCATTTAATAATGTGTAGCTTTTCTTATTGATCAGATACAGCTGTGTTGCTGTGTGCTATGTAGCCTGTTCTGAAAAACACATCAACTTATCAGGATATGCCGGATTCAAACAAACTGTTACACAATACTTTACATCCAAATAATTCTCGCCGAGGATACTCTAGTAGTATCAAGGAAACCGACAACAAACTAACCAATAGTGGTACTCTGTCGCCCGTCAAAACGACACCAACAAAGACCGCTTTCGGAAAGTTCGAAATCGGTTATTTCCATCACTCGGGTGAATCTCAGTATTTTGTTTGCCATGCCATACACTCCTGTGTCTTTGGATGCTGGATGGCATTTTTGCTTAGTAGGTATAACAAAATCAACGAATTCGAAGGTAACATTTACCTGAGAATTATCCTGGTAAATGTAGCCCCTTTTTACGGCGAGATTGAATGCGTTTTATATGTACCTTACCCACGTGTACTCGATTAAGTTCACGAATCTTGCAGTAATCTCGAAAAACTTTGAGCACCTGCGCGAATGTACCATTGTCGGATACTTTGATCTTTCCTCCACATTCTTCAAAATCATCGGCAATCAAACACTCGAGGTTGGTATAGTGCTTTGTTTTCTTGTTGGGCTGCTTGGCCTGCTCACAGTACGTACAGAACAAGTCTATAGCTTCCCCAACGATCTGAGCGAAGGGCCTTTTATCGCCTAGGCGAAAACCGTCATTAATGTGTTTGGCGTCCAGTTTTGAAAGTACGCCTGAGTTAAGGGAATTGAGCTTATCTCGGAATGAGTCCGCCGCTTTGGCAACTCTCGCTAGTTCATTGTTGATCTGCGCAGTCGTGGGTGCTTGACCAAGGCTTAGTTTCTTTTCGATCTCTTTTGCACTGTGCGCAGTTAACATGAATTGTTCGGCAAAACGATCTTTTTCGCGAATCTCTAACTCCCGTATAAAAAGTGGGATATCTTCTTCGATTTCTTCAGTCATTATGTTTCCACTAATTCTGTTCCGTCTAAAAAATCAGCCCACTCCTGCATCATCTCCCTACGCTTTTTGAGAAGATCCCCCCGTTGGTATGCCGCTTCAACCTTGTTGGTCAATGTATGCGCCAATGCAGATTCAGCAACTTCCCTTGGGTAGTGTGAGACTTCCGCTGCCCAGTCTCTGAAGGTGGACCTGAACCCATGGACAGTGATGTTTGGATGGTCAGGCTCAACTTGCAGAAATTTCAACATAGCCATATTGGAAATGTGCGTGTTTTTTTTTCAGGCACAGGAACAACCAATCAGCTTCCTGGGGTAGCCTTTTCAATAGAGAAATTGCTTGATTCGAAAGTGCAACACGATGTTCCAGGCCTGCCTTCATTCTCGAGGGTGGGATTGTCCAAATAGCAGCCTCCATATCGATTTCAGCCCATTGCGCGCCAATAATCTCGTTAGTTCGAGCACAAGTGAGAATGGTGAATTCTAACGCCATTGCAGAAATCGAATTACTGATTCGAACTTTTCGAATTAATTTGGGCAAGTCGGTATAGGGTAATGCGGCATGGTGGATAACTTTCTGAACCATGGACCTTTTTGGCAACAGCATGGATAAATGACAACGCCACATCGCGGGTTTTGGACCTTCACGATAACCTTGCACGGTAGCCCAACTAAGAATATTTTCGATTCGCCCTCGAACACTGGATGCTGTTTCGGTCTTGGTGTTCCAAATTGGCTGCAAGACCTCCATGATCTTTGCTGTATCAACCATGTCAACGGGTAAGCCACCCACGACCGGGTAAGCATATTGCATTAAAGTGTTTGTCCACTGACTAATATGTTTCGTGTTCTTCCAGCCAGCTTTGTGTGATTCTATTTAGGCTTCTGCACAATCTCTGAAGGTTTCGTTCTGGGATTGTATTCTTTCCACGTCTCGTTGATCTTTCGGATCGACACCTCGCTTGTGGAGTTTCCGGGCACCCGCAGCTAACTCCCTGGCTTCAGGCAGTGACACATCCTTGAGCGAGCCAAGTCCCATCTCGCGCCGCTTGCCATTCAGCTGATAACGATATATCCAACTTTTGTTGCCGCGCTTGGTAATGTTTAAAATAGAGGCTGTCCCGATCAGCATGTTTCCCTGGTTTTTTTAAGCTCCTAATCTTTAATGCCGTCAACATTGTTCCCACCAGTCTACCCACCAAATAAGACTGGATATTGTTGCACACCTATTGAGCATAGTTAAACAGAAACTGTTATTAACCTACTGAAATATAACAGATAATTGCGTACTGATGAATATTAATGGATAGCACTTTGGCGGACTCCCTCTCCGCCAGACAAAAAAAAGGCCCCGGTCTTCTTCCATTTGCGGAAGTAACCAGAGCCCAATCATCGGTTCTTTAGGGGGAAAGTTACCGGGGTTCATTCTTGAAACCAGTATTGCGGTTTCATCATTTAAGACTTCACAACCATCTATAAGTTCCATCGATTTCGAACTGAAGGAACCGTTAATCATCAATAAACTAACAAATTAGTCATTTGACGACGGATAAAGCAAAGACGAAATCTTCCATCACCGGTCAAACTTTCAGGTTTTCTTCGATGGCCGATAAGAGTCGATCCGGTTCTGAGCGCCACATATAATCCTCTGCCTGATCGATCCACTTTATAATTCCCTGGCTGTCCACAAGAAAGGTCGTCGGTATGGGTAGGTCTGCGATCATCCCGGGCTTCGGCGCCACATTACGTTTCGTTCTCAAATTATAGAGGTCGGTTACAACCAGGTCCGGGTCTGCTAACAACACAGCATTGGTACCGTGTTTATTCCGTCCCTTCGCACTTTGCTCCACAGTATCGGCGCTAATAAAGACCAATCGAATATTGAGTCGATCAAACTTCGACCTTAACTCTTCCCATCGCCGCAACTCGGCTATACAGTAAGGTCACCAATGTCCGCGAAAAAACTTTAACAACTAGGGCGAACCCGTCATTGTCTCCAGGTTGAAGCTTTCACCCTTGTCATCCAGAGCGGTAAAATTCAGCACTGGTTGTCCAACGGTAACACTCGGCGTATTTTTATCCTGGGATGATTGCAATCGCAAAGCGGGAAACATCAAACCAAGAAATATACCCAATCCGGCCGGAAGACCGCCTACCCAGCTGGTATCAAACATAAATGCTGCAATGCCCAGCACGGCTGCAACCAGCATAACCCCGAAATACGGGATCCGATTACGCGGCACATTGACTGCTGAAATCTTTCGAAACCAGAGAAACGTCACCAGGACAATCAGAATGCCCGATGCCAATCCCAACCAATCTCCTATTACCATGAGTTTATACCTTGAATTTTAGTCACTAATGAGGACGGGTTATATCAGAATTAGTTCCCAAGACAAATTATGCCAGACCGAAGTGAATTCGTTTTAGACTGTTGAATCCACTAATCATCCAGAATATTGGCCCTGGAAGCGAATGAAAACCTACTTCCAAAGATCATTACATATTATTACAACGGCAAACTGGCATGATCAAACAGAGCATCAAAGTCAACGGATCACGAATGGCGTATGTGGAAAAAGGCGAAGGCGACCCGATCGTTTTCCTCCACGGCAATCCCAGTTCGTCCCATCTATGGCGAAATATCATGCCTTACGCAGAATCCAGTGGGCGATGCATCGCGCCTGACCTCATTGGCATGGGGGAGTCAGACAGGTTAATGCCCGACAACAGCGGCACGGATCGATGCACCTTTGTGGAACACCGTGAATATCTGGATGAATTTCTTCGCCTCAAAAATGTTGAACGCAACGTCATCCTGGTGATACACGACTGGGGGTCTGCACTGGGTTTTGACTGGGCCCGGCGTCATCCAGAGAAGATCAAAGGTATCTGCTTTATGGAAGCCTTTATGTTGCCCTGGAAAATGGAAACCATGCCCGAGGATCTGCAACAATTCTTCAGCATGTTACGCGGTCCGGAGGGTGAAAATCTCTGCTTACAAGAGAACTTTTTTCTTGAACAGGTTTTATTGGGTAATCCCGAGCACACTGAAATTACCGATGCGGACAGGGAAATTTATCGCCGGGAGTACGAGGAGCCGGGTGAGAGTCTTGCCCATGCCAGAAAATTTAAGAACCAGACTGAAGTGACGGTACCTGGCTGGCACTTTGTTCAGGAACAGAGCCCCGGGCAGATCGGTGAGGCGTTACAACAATGGTTGGCCAGTCTCGCGACCAGACCATCACCCTGAATCGATGTCTGCATTCCAGCGCGAGATCAGCAGATCGAGATCGCCATATTCTTTCATCCTGGCATCAAATACATTTCGATAAGCCAGGCCCATGTTGACCCCATCAACCAGGAAATTAACAACTAACCAGATATTGTCTTTTTTGCGCAGGCTGAACAGCAGTTCCACCATCGCATTATCGCTGGTGGTAAATTGCACTTTAGCCCTTCCTTTATTTTCACTGGTTTTAACTTCGACGATGTCTATATTTTTGGGACCAATCGCCCGAAATGACCTGATAAAAAGGGACCCGAGTGAAATTCTTAAATTTTGTCGGAACGCCGTCTGTTGTTCCATGGTTGCAGACTTACGGTAATTCCCCATAACACCCCGGGAAATGGCTTCAAAATTAATCAGATTAACGAGCACTTCATCAATCTTCGGTTGTAAATCCTCAACGCTCAATTCCTCGTTTTGTTCCACCAGAGACACAACCAGTGAGACATTTTTTTGTACCATATTCGCTATATCTTCGGCCAGAACATTCGTGTTGAACAACAACAAGAGAAGTGAGAATCGTATGACGCGTATCATGTTACTTCCTCCGTTCCATAAACTTTGACCAGCAGAGCAGGTAGTAATGTGAGATTCCCGATGAGTGCAAGCGCCATTGCCAGAGCCGTGAGAAGCCCGAACTCGATGGTGGGCACGAAATTGGACAGACTGAGTACAGAAAATCCGCAAATAATTGTCACTGACGTGAAGTAGAGCGCACGACCAATCGTGGCATGGCTTTTCAACACGGCATCAATAACACTGAGACCAGCATCACGTTCTGCCTTAAATCGATGTAGAAAATGGATGGCGTCATCAACGCCAATTCCGATCACTATTGCGGCAATCGTGATGGTCATCATGTCAAGCGGAATACCGACAAAACCCATAATGGCCAGAATCGCCATCGGTGCAAGAATATTTGGCACCATACCAATAATGCCGAGGGATAATGAACGGAGCAGCACCACAAACATAATCAATGTCACAATCACAACAAATCCAAATGAACTGGTTTGCGAAGCGAACAACTGGTTAAGCATGTTGTCGAACAGTACGGTCATACCGGTTACCCGAATGTTGGCCGCTGGAATATGCAACTCCTCGACCGCGAATCGCTTGATGTCCCTTATCAATTCACTCTTTGAAAACACCGGACCCGTTTCGTGAATGCGAACAGAGATTCGCAGCTCGCCTGTTTCCGGAGACGCGTAAGGGTCAATCAGCGACCTTTTGACCTGGGCAGGCAGAAGACTCAGTACCGCAACAAGTTTCAGGCTATCGAGCGCTTTGCCATCATTAAATCCTCGAGCAATCTGCTCCAGGTTTGACAAAGAAATAGATTTCCCCAGTTCAGGACGTGAATCCAGGTAGTCATGAAATCTTTTCAACAGAGCGACCTTGTCCGGTGTAAACCAGTATACCTCTGGAAAATTGTTAGATGCACTAAAGGAATCTTCGGACGACGCGAAAGGATCTGCACCAAAGGGGTCGTCTTCGTCCAGCGTTATTTCTTCAAAAGGTGCAAGTTTTATGATGATGTCCAACGGTAAGGTGCCGCCAAGATGTTCATCAATGAAGATCATGCCATCCCTGATCTCTGTACCTGTTTTGAAATAATCAACAAATCTATTTTCCAGGCTGATCTTTGACATCCCGTAAAGACTGACGACGATAGATAAAACTGCCAGAAGCAGAAGTTTCCCTGGGTGATGCAACGTCAGATAGGCAAACCATTCCGTGATATACGACTGTTGACCCAGGGTAGAACTCGCTTCGCCTTTATCCAGCAATACCAGGATGCTGCCGAAAAATGCGTAGGTCACCATTAGCGAAATACTTATGTCCACCACCATGATCCAGCCAAAATCAACTAACGGCAAAATTTCGCTGGTCATCAGTGAAGCAAACGCTACTGTGGTGGTTATTGCCGTGTAGAGGCATGGAGCAAGTTTGCTCGACATGGTGTCAAAAACCAGGTCGATATGGCGCCGTTCCGGATCTTCCTGCCGTAACTCCCGGTAGCGAACTATCAGGTGTATTGTGAAGGAGATTGAAATAATCGCCAACAAGGATACGAAGCTGGAGGAAATGGCGGTAATGGGCTGGTTGAGAAACCCCAGCAATCCGACCATCAACAGGATTGATACGAAGGTTGTTCCCAGGGGGATGAGTACCCAGCGAAGCTTGCGGAAAAAAATCCAAAGGCAGATACTGATAAGCACAGCAATGCCAATTGAAAATGTGGACAGATCACTTCGAACAAAGCTGATCATATCCGCAGCGATCATAGGGACGCCACCCAGATAAATCTGCGCATTATCAGAGAAGGTGTGCCGAATCTGCCGTATCTGTTCTACCAAACGTGCCTGCTGTCTCTTAAACGCTTCCTTCAATTTCCTCTGTTGTTCGTCATCATCAATGCGCCTGTTCTGTTCCTCGGTCCGGTCTTGCAGCTGCCGTGGTTCGTCAATTCCTTGGAGACTGCTCTTCTGGAGATAACTCCGGGAAGCACAGGGCGATATTAACCTCGCATATTCTGCGTCTTTCCACTGCCAGATAAAGGGCACAGCGACCAATGATGGCACCTAATCCCATCTGTAACCTGAACGGTAAATAAGCAACCATGTACATTAAACCCAATCCCAACCAGGTCAGGATGTAGCGGGGATTAACGATGAACGAAAGCAGAGTTGGTTCTGTTGGTTCCCTGGTCACAGCATTAATGGTTAACCTGAACTTTTCTGGCCACAAAATGCCTGGACACCAAAAGCCCGACCCATACTCCCGCGACCATACTGATAAGAGCGGTCAAACCACCGGGGAAGATCGCAGGGACAGCTAACAATATTTGAACATCATTCCCTCCTAAGGAGAGAGATGCGCCAATACCCATCAACACACCGGCAAACAGATGTTTCATTGCTGTAGGAAAATTAACCGGGATCCAGGCGAACCTCTTGTAGTACAAAGCACCTATCGCCATACCCAGAAGCATCACGGCCATAATCAATATTCGTTCTATGGACGGTAAACCAGCCGTCGAATGGCGCAATAATCCCAGGCTTAAGTCACGAAGAAAGTTGCTGGGTGGCCATTCGGGTTGTATGCAAAAGAGCGCGCCGCTAATCACACCCACAAACATCACGCCATTCCAGAGTGACCAGTGAGTTGACAGTTTCAGATAGAAAATGATCGTTATGACGAGCAATGCAAAAACTGGTGTCCATGCCAACAAAGGATGTGGTGGGCCAAGGGTTTGGGGATGAAATTCAATTCCGGAAGACTCCCATAATATCCAGCCTGCCAACCATCCCATCATCGTAAACAACATGGCGAAGTCTCCACGTGAAAACCGGGAAACAGTCGAGACCGTACAACCTCCGTTTGCAGCCGCGCCCAGGCCAAAGAGCAACCCTCCAACCAGGTAGGTCCAGTGAAATTCGTGACGAACCAGTAGTCGCTGTATCTCCGTGTCATCCAGAAATGGCAGGTACGCACATAACCAGAAACCACTCGTGACGATGGCGAAAATTCTTAAGGGACGACCCTGCATTAAGTCATTGACGCCACGGACAAGACATAAACCCGTAACCTGGGCCAGATAACCAATCAGCAAAGCCAAAATCAGAACGACATACACTTTAGTTCACCTACTTTCACTCACCTGTTGGATCTCCAGGAGTCCTATCCGTGGACATCTAGATTAAGTTCGGAAGGGGCGCCGAAGCACCCCACTTGAATCAGACTCCTGGTTCCAGCCAGGAGCACATTTTGCGCACCCACAACGAGTGTGTAACGGTCATTCCAGGTATAAACTCCTTCATATATCGAGTAAATATTCATCACCGAAGTCGATGTCATTTGCAGGATCATTTGAAGGGTCTGTCCAGTCATCGTAGTAGCTCACACGTACGAGGAAACGCCAGTTACCATAATGATGCACTCCGGTGAGATTCCATCGTGTTTCAGGCAGGAAATCTTCCAGTTCACCTTTGCGTTCCCGGTCAATGACATCGCTTGCGCTTTCCACTTCTGTCTCGGTCTGGTTGTAGGCCAGGTTTATGTCGGTATTGCCAAGTGCCCAATCGAAGGCATAGGTCGCAACGACATCAAAGCCGGAAGTGTTTGTGTCAAAGTCATTAGTAAAAAAACGAAATTCTGTAAGATCACCAGCGCCGACTATTCCGGAAGCTTCCAACTCCGCTGCTTCCTCTGGCGTTATAATCTTGGTAGCCGGTGCACGAAATCCAGTGCTCGCTGTAGCACGAACTGCAAATGAATCTGTGATAGCAAATCGAGCGCAGAGTTTTCCGTTGGTCGTGGTTCCGAAATCATCACCGGTGATTACATCTATAGGTGCTGCGGAGTCTCCGACTGAACGCGGTGAAGGGCGGCTACCAGTGACAACGACTTCTTCGATCGGGTCTTCCCCGAAAGCGACCGGAACGAAACCCGGTGCGCCGAAAGTGGCAGTAGCAATAGCCAATGCCAAAGCTCTATTTCGATGTCTTACCATCCCGTTCTACTCTCTCAAGTTGACGTTGTACTCTTTTGACCGGGCGGGAAGTAGAATTCTTCCATACTCCACTTCCCCGGATGTATCTTTCAACCAAAACTGCTAACATTTATTTTTTGTGTCGTAACGAAAAATTTCGAGCCATTTTTTTTAGTACTGCTTGCCAACAAAGGGTTCCAATTCCAGGTACCCATTATCACCTGCTGGACATAGGGTGAGACAAAAAAAACCTGATCACTTTCCATTCGTGGAAGTGGCCAGAGCCAAATGATCGGTCCTTTAGCTGACTTCCAGACCGTAGGTATGCGGCTCAGTCACCTGGACAGTACGGCGGACACCCTCTTCTTCGCCATGCGTTTCAAACTGGCGAATACCAATCTCATCAAAAATATTATTCACAAAGCCAATCATTACCCAGTTTTCCCTGGGACTCTTCCAGGTTACTGTCCAGAGCCGGGATAACCGAACCTGGAAAACGTATATCACCGCTATCCCTGATCAACAGCGTTTCCGTATATTCGCTATTGGTATAGCTGTGGTTTCCGCCAATTGTGATACGGTCAGTGGCAAGCCACATGCCCTCTATTTCCTGACCCCTAATCTCAGCACCTGGCGCTTCAAGTACTGAACTCGTGGTACCGCCTGTCAGGGGGACTTCAGTGCCAAAGGAAAGAAAATAATTGGAGATAAACAGGGCTTGTGCCAATTTAGTTGAATCCATTCAATCTAAAGAGGTACTCATAAAAATACTCTCATCCTAAAAGCGTGCGCCTGGGGATTTCCAACTAGGCTGCTTGATGCAGAGAGGCTACCCGACCGAGTAACTTCGAGAGAGCATCAGCACCTCCCACGTATAACCCGTCTATCCAAATCTGGGGGACCGTAATTGGCGTTTTAGATCCCACTATCGGTTTCACTCTATCGATCATTTCATACATCGCCTGGGAATCTTTAATTACATCGTGGTAGATATAATCGATACCTGCTTCATCGAGCTTCTTCCTCGCCTCTGTACAATATGGGCAGCGGACCTTGCCAAATACGTGCGTCCCTTTTATATCCGATTGCCTGGCATATTCCTGAGTTACGATTTGCGTCAACAGACCACGATTCAACGCTTCCCCCTGACTTACAATTCTTCCATTAACCAGGACAATTGGAGCGTGCCATCCACCTTTGAGCAAAGGCTTCCACCATTCACTTAACCAGTCCCTCATCTCCAAGGTCACGTCAATACCCGCCAGCTCATTGTCGAGAGTGTCCTGGATGACGTCCTTTGTCAGCGTGCATTCACCGCAGGGAATGTTGACTTTAAATGGTCCCCAGGCTCCTGCCCACCGGTATACAGTGATATTGATTGCGCTCATATTAATTGCCTCTTCGAATCACGCTGTCGTTAGCTTCCTGTTGTCACCAGTTAGATGCACGAAGAAAGAAAATGTTGCATGGGATTCGGACGAACGGATATTTTGCGACAATTACCTGGTGAATTCTAAATGTAGTCCGGTTCAAAGTAGTCTGGCAGCTATCCAGCCTTCGCAGACCCTTAAATCTCTGGTTAGTTCAACTAATTGTGTAAAAGAAAGGCCTCCTGTAGATGCAACAAATGCGCCGGCAAAGAGTCCATTCAGGTATCCATAATTTACCCAGGAACATTCAAATCATGAAAACCAGCAAAACCACCAGATGGCCAGTACTACTCCTGATTGCTTTAACCGGAAGCCTTGCATTCGCTGAAGAACCTGTGAGTAAAAGTTTTTTTGGCGGTGTCGCGATCGGTGGCCATGACGCCGTCGCATATCACTTCCAGGATTCCGATCATCACAAAGCCACTGAAGGAGATAGCTCATACACCATTGAATGGAAAGGAGCGAAATGGCGCTTCGCCAGCAAGGCTGACAGCGAAGCCTTCGCCTCTGAACCTGAACGATACGCTCCAGCCTATAATGGATTTTGTGCCAATGCGCTCAGTTTAGGCAATGGTCTAGTCAAGACCGACGGCGCCCATTGGCAGATTTTCGATAATCAACTTTTTCTCTTCTATGCAAAAAAAGGTCGTAACCGCTGGCTTGGTGGTAACTATAGGGACTTCAAAGCAGATGCCGATAAAGCATGGCAGGAATTTCTGGCCGATCAATAGCGATGAATGATGGAATCGCCAAAAAAATGCTAACACAACAAATAGGTCGCTTTCTATTACTTAACGGTGCACATTCTTGATGTCAGGATACAACACGCTAAATAAAAATATTGTGAACAAATATTCTGAACCTGGGAACTTTTCTTACTTTCGATGATCTATTTATTGAAGCTATTGTAATAGTTTCAGGAACGAAGCTTCAGCAACGTCTTCCCCCGGACTAGCTGAAGAAAACTCTGGACACATCCCCCCCCTAATAAATGTGTTCAGAGTTTGTTCCTTTTACATCATCGGCTCGGCGATGACATCTCGTCTAACTTCAGTAAGTATTTTATAAACTCGTGAGCGACACGATTATAGAAACACTCTTTCGTGCTGCCAATCTGGTACCAGGAAATGGAGTACCTGAATTGTAATTCGACAACAGATTTTTCAGTTTTCGATTATCAAATTAAACTTACGTGAAAATCCAGCTCACAAGATTCATATCTCTCCCAACTCATTTTATTCAAAAATGTGTACTGCCTTTGAAATGGCATCAGCCGACCCAGGGTCTTACTAACAGAGCGCCGTTCGAATGGCTTGTTAAAGATCGAAATTACTACTCGTTTGACCTGGCCGTTAACTATGAGTCAGATGCGGAAAACTACGATGATGACCGGCTCAAGCTTTCGCACGAATTTTCAGTATTGAATTTTCAGTATCCTATTAAAGACCTTTCTTGCGGCTTGCATCAGATACATTGATCAGTTTTGTTGCTGCATACGAGTACCACGAGAACGCCCAGCAAACAGAGGAATTCGAACAAACCATATACTCAGGCCTGGCTTTCGATAAATATATTCCATGGTTTAACAACGTAACAAACTGGGGCGGAACGGGCGCACTTGCGTGTAATGAAGAGGAAAAGGACGATGAAATACCGCAAAGGTTGTTCGCAATCGACAGAGACTCGCTGAACAGAAAGGGTTGCGGATACTATGTCAGTCTGCATACATCCACGATCATGCCATCAGGTCTGGTCTGGTCTATGTCTGTGGACAATTACACCGGCGATTACGGCGTGAAGCACTATCGCAGGCAGCGGTTTTCAACCAACGTTGAATGGTTTATGAAAAACAACAACAGCTGTGATGCCAGCTATCAAATCATCAGACGCAATTCCGAACGCGACTTCATCGGTATTAAAGACAACTTCTATCAATTTGGCTTCGGGTGTAGCCATCGTTTTTAAGCAGGTGTACGCACAACCTGGTAGCGATAAAAGCTGACAATTGCGATGTCTGATGAACAAAAATCACATTTCATTGATCTGGGTCTAATAATAGCGCAAATCTAAATGAGAACCATTTGCATTAAGGGCGGCAAATGGCTAGGATCACGGCTTCATTATCACAGCAAAGATCTACCCAGGTGAAAACACTTATTTATTTCACAGTCTGCACACTGTTCATCGGTTCCGTGCAAGCACAAACACCCAGTCTGGACGAGATGTGGGATCTATTGCAGACACAACAAATGCAAATAGAAACCTTGCAGGCGCAACTGCAGAACAACCAATCGAGTCTCAGCGAAGCGAAAACTGATTTACAGGTTGCCGAGTCCGCGCTGGAACTGTCACAGAACAACGCGGCGCAAATTGCAGAAACAATAACGATGCTGGAGATAACCGCAGATGCGATCGAAGCGGGAAGTATGATCAATCGCAGCAGGACTCAAGTCGGCGGTTACGGGGAAATGCACTACAACAATCTCGATACCGGGAACCAGCTGGATTTTCACCGTTTCGTGATGTTCTTCAGCCATCAGTTTCGGGATGACCTGAGCTTTTATTCAGAACTCGAAGTTGAACACATCATTGCAGGTGACGGCCAGCCAGGGGAAGTTGAAGTAGAACAGGCATTTATTCAATGGGAATATGCCCCGCAGCAGCGACTGAATATGGGTGTTTTCCTGATTCCAGTCGGCATACTCAACGAGACACATGAACCCGATACTTTCTTCGGCGTCGAACGAAACCCGATCGAGAAGAATGTTATTCCTTCCACCTGGTGGGAAGGCGGCCTGGCGTTAAACGGTGAAATTTCACCCGGCTGGCATTATGACTTTGGCCTTCATGGTGGACTGCTGCTTGATACAGCCAATGAATCCGCGTCGAAACGAAGTAATATTCGTTCGGCGCGGCAAAAAGTGGCGAAATCCAACGTCGACAGTCTCGCTTACACCGGTAGAATCAGTTATTCAGGTATTCCCGGGTTTCGCTGGAGTGCAACCTTGCAATACCAGAGCGACCTGACCCAGGGTGATGCAGATGGCATTGGCATTGACACCATTGATGCAACCCTGTTTGAGACCAATGTTATCCTTCAACGAGGTAAATTTGGGCTCCGTGCACTCTACGCCAGGTGGGATATTGATGATGAAATAGAGAGGCTCAACCCGGGATCAGATGGACAATTCGGTTGGTATATCGAACCATCGATTACATTTGGGTCCGGATTGGGTTTGTTTGCGCGTTATGGACTCTACGACTTGACCGCCGGTAAATCCGCCACCAGCAACGAGCGTAAACAACTCGAGCTCGGATTTAACTATTGGCTGCACGACAACGTGGTTTTCAAAGCTAATTACCAGAGGCAAGACAACGACAATGGCGAGGATGTAGATGGTTTCAATCTGGGGTTTGGCTATAGCTTCTAACACACCAATCCGGTGGCGACTGCAGGCCTGTTTACTCTGCGTTTGCCTGCTTTCGTCCGGACAACTGCTAGCCGTTACTTATCTTGATAGCGATAAGTTTATCAAGATAAGTTTCCGTGGAGAACCAAAACGTCACACCTTATGGCTAAAACAGGATTTACAGTTAGCCGCAAAACGCGTACTCGGCCATCCTTATTCGGGCTTGAGGATTCGTTACTGGCAACTGGCTGACAGGACGGCCTGGATCCTCGATGAGATAGGAAAGGAAAGACCCATTACGATTGGTATCGTTGTTGAGCGTGGCGAAATCAGTGACCTGACAATTTTAGCTTATCGCGAATCGCGCGGTGGAGAAGTCCGGCACCCGTTCTTTCTAAATCAGTTCTCTGGATTAAGTCTCAACAGCGACTACTCACTCAATGGCATTATTGATGGTGTCTCCGGCGCGACATTGTCAGTTCGTGCTGTACGGAATATCAGTCGCTTTGCACTTCACCTGCACAATGTCGCGCTCGCCCAGGGTCAAAAACCATGATTAACGGATTGCGCCTCACCCACAAGCATGCAGGGATCCTGCTTGCCCTGTTTATCGTGTTCATGTCCGTCAGCGGTGTATTGTTAAATCACTCAACGGACCTGGGATTGGATCAATCTTATGTACCGGGCAATATCGCCAGCCACTATTACACCAACAATCCCAGTGCCATGGGCCTGATCATTGATGGCACCAGGGTCTACTCCTTTGCCGGTAAGGTTTTTTTTGGCAGCAATGAGGTGACATCTTGTCATAGCGGGTTGAGCGGAGCTGTATTGGTAGAAGAAGAAATTATCCTTCTGTGTGAAAACGAACTCTTGTTATTCACGCCTGACGGCCAGTTGGTAGAACGGTTGGGTGAAGCACATGGCGTACCATCGTCAGTTGCAAAAATCGCCGTTGCCAACGGGCAACTGTACTTACTTGGCAAAGAGCAGCTTGGCAAGGAGCAGGTTTTTAGCTTTGACCCCGTTAATCTTGGTCTCCACCAGGCTACTTACTCTGGTAAGTGGAGTCGCCTTGAATCCATGTCAGTTGATGGCTTGTTGGCGAATACCGTTTCCTGGCAACAGTTTATTCTGGACCTGCACAGCGGGCGCTTCTTTGGCTCATACGGTGTGTGGCTTGGAGACCTGATTTCCTTATTGCTGATCGGCATGGTGGTAACCGGTCTGGTGATGTGGAACCAACCCCGTCGAGACACTGGCTGTGCAAGCGGCAACGCCCAATCCAGGGAACAAGAATAACCTCAAGGCAAATCCCTTCCCTGGTCACGATTCATTCGTGGACTAAACCAGTGTAGTGACGACTGCCGTGCACGCCAAAATTGCAGCATGTTGTCCGATAAACCGGTTTTGCACACACTATATTTGTGTCGTCCGAACCAGCTGTGATAGTTTCCACCCGTGACTTTTTTTCAACAATCACTACGGCGATTCCTCCTGCCTCTCTTGCTACCCGGATTGCTTGTCCCTGGCATCTACGTTTTACTTTCCAAAACCGATGGGTTATCACTGATTCCCGATGAAGTCTGGCAGGCAGGGCCTTATATTGTTATTTCCATCCTGCTAATCATGTGCGCCGCATTTAACAAGAGCCGGATCTTTTATTCAGGACTGGTACTTTCTCTGGTTTTATCCTTCTGCAAGCAGGATTCATTTATTATGGTCTTGCACAACCACACTACCTTGAACTGATTCCTTACAATCCAATGTCTGGTGCAATTGCAGGCATCTTCTCGGTGTCGCCAATCGACCAGATTCCAACCTTGATGCTCGTTGCCAGTAGCGTTTTGCTCATTACCCTGATGTACTGGCAAAATACACCCACTGCACGGGGCATATTTTTCGCCACACTAGCCATATTGACAGGCCACTCCCTTCCATTGGATCACGCCATCAGCGCATTCGCGATGGCGGCAACCATCGTCCTGTGTTACGCCATTCTTCGGGATTCTTACACCATGGCCTACGTGGACGAGCTGACCGGGTTATCACAACGCAGGGCCCTGAACGAACACCTGGCAACTCTGGGCAATCACTACAGCATCGCCATGTTGGATATTGACCATTTCAAGAAGTTTAATGATACCCACGGCCACGATATTGGCGACCAGGTTCTGCAGATGGTCGCTGCCAGAATAAAACAGGTTAAAGGGGGTGGGAAATCATTCCGTTTTGGTGGGGAAGAATTTTCAATCATCTTCAAGCGCAAGGACAAGGGCGAGACCGTCTATTTCCTTGATGAATTGCGCAAGTCAATACAGAACTACGAAATGGTCATTCGTGAAAATGAAAGGGTCGAAGCCGAAAAAGCAAACCGTGCAAAACGCGCCCGAGGGTCCTTTCGCAAGGCGGACAAGAAGGTCTCCGTTACCATCAGTATCGGTGTTGCTGACAAAACCACCAGAAAAGAAAGCCCTGAAGATGTTCTGAAAAAAGCAGACGATGCCTTGTACAAAGCGAAGAAATCAGGACGGAACAAGGTATGTGAATCCCCGGGCTAGGGGAAGCTAGATTGGTGCGGCGTCACTATCCACATATTGGACTCTCAATTCTCGTTTCAGGACCTTACCGGTCGCATTGCGCGGCAACGCCTCGATAAACTCAACACTTTGCGGTATCTTGAATTTGGCCAGATGCTTGATGCAGTGAGCGATCACCGAATCACTATCTAACTGTTCACCTTCCTTGAGTACCAATATTGCTTTGCCCGTCTCTCCCCACCGTTCGCTGGGAACACCAATTATCGCAGCCTCCGCTATCTGCGGCAGTTGATAAAGTACATTCTCTACTTCCGCAGGGTAGACATTCTCACCCCCGGAAATATACATATCCTTCCACCGGTCAACGATATAGATGAACCCCTCATCATCAGACCTGGCCGCATCTCCTGTCATTAACCAGCCATCGACAAATGAATTTTCCGTTGCTTCCGGATTATTCCAATAACCAGGGGTGATATTAGGACCCTTAATCAATAGCTCACCAACATCACCGGCTGCAACTTCACTCCCCTTGTCATCCACGATCTTGATTTCAGTATGCATCAGTGCTTTGCCCGATGAACCAATTTTCCTCATGGCATCGTCTGCATCAAGGGCAATACCACCCGGACTGGTTTCCGTCATCCCCCAACCCTGGATCAACGGCACACCCCGGTCTATCCATGAAGACAGAATCGCTTCGGCGCAGGGCGCACCACCCACCCCGGCTGCTTCCAACCGACTTAAATCAGTGGCTTCAAAATCAGGGTGCTGCATCATAAATTGGTAGGGGGCAGGCACGGCAAAGAAGTGCGTCACGCCAAGCTCCGGATCGCCCAGAATCCCGAGCGCCCTGCCCGGTTCAAAGTCACGCAGCAACAGTATTCGGCCTCCGGCATGTAGAATCGGATTGGCATAACAGTTAAGTCCGCCGGTATGGAATAACGGGAGCACAACCAACTGTACCGTTTTGGCGGTGATGCCCGCGGGTATCCCAAGATTGACGCAATTATAAAAAACCATCCCGTGGGTAATTAATGCGCCTTTGGGATGCCCCGTCGTACCGGATGTATACATGATCATGGACACATCATCATGGGTACTATCCACCGGGCTTAGTTCCCCTGCTACACCAAGCGCCTGCTCGTAGGTGCTGGCTGCATTGTCGGCCTCCACTTCCAGCAATCCACCAATACCGCAGCTGGCCGCCAGCGATGATGCCATACTCGAATATGACACATCGTGAATCAGGATCGTGGGCGTTGAATCCTTAAGAATATATTCGAGTTCACTTTCCGTGAGTCGCCAATTGAGCGGCAGACAAATGGCACCACTCTTTGCACAGGCAAATTGAATCTCGAAAAATTCGGGGCAGTTCGGCAGCAGCACAGCAACTCGATCCCCTCTTGCCACGCCATGACCCTGAAGCCAGCCCGCAAGCTGTACGGACCGTTCTTCTAATTGCTGGTAACTTACTTCCCGCCCTGTATCGAGATCGACAATGGCAATTTTGTTCGGCCGCATCTCGGCTTGATGAGTCATCCAGTCATAATGTTTATCCGCCATCGGTATTCACTCCTGATTCTCTCCTGGTTCATAAGTCCGCTTAACATAGCAAGATGCTTTATAAACATGTATAACAATTCTAGCAAGTGCAGGGAGCAAGATTATGAAATTGAAAGTTGGACTGTTAGGCGGAGGAAGCTGGGGGACAACCGTTGCATCCCTGGTGGCCAGAAACGCTCCTATCACACTCTGGGCCAGGGATAATAATACTGTCCAGGAGATTAACGAGGATCACACCAACCTCAAATATTTACCTGAAGCAAAACTACCGCCACGGCTGGCAGCCACAAATGACCTGGAAGAAGCTGTGGCCAATATGGATGTCATCATCATCGGCATTCCTTCGCAAAATTTCAGGAACATACTCTACGATATCAAGAGCTATATTCGCCCCTGGGTGCCAATAGTCAGTTTGAGCAAAGGGCTGGAACTATCCTCCGGGATGCGAATGACCGAAATAATCAACGAGGTACTGCCGGAACATCCCCGGGCGGTACTGACCGGGCCAAACCTGGCAAGGGAGATTATGTCGGGTTACGCGGCAGCCAGCGTTCTGGCAATGGAGGACCAGGTTATTGTCAAAACATTACAAAAACTGTTCCACAGCGGCTTATTCCGCGTCTATACCAATCACGACGTCATTGGTTGTGAATTAGGCGGTGTCCTGAAGAACATCATTGCTATCGCTGCCGGCATGGGTGACGGTCAGGGCGCCGGCGACAACACTCGCTCGGCGGTCATCACTCGCGGTCTGGCAGAAATTACCCGCTTAGGCATGGCGATGGGTGCAGAAGCACAGACTTTTTACGGACTGACCGGTATGGGGGACCTGGTGGCGACCTGCACCAGTCCGCAAAGCCGGAACCGGTCAGTTGGTTATGAACTAGGCCAGGGTCGATCCATCCAGGAAATCATTGATGGCATGTTTATGGTTGCCGAGGGTGTAAAAAGTGCACCCGCTGTCATGGCACTTGCAAATGAGTACAAGATCGAAATGCCCATCGCCCAGGAGGTCTATGAGGTCTGCCAGGGGGAAAGCTCTGCCAGGAAGGCGTTTCGTGGATTGTTAAGAGCAGGTATTGGCGCAGAATCCGAACCCGGATAAGTTTATTACACTTTATTGAACTTTTCTTAATAAAGTGTAATATTACGCTTCTACCCTAAATTGGCTAACACTGTAATGAAACCGACCGGTGTCATCCTTGACCTGCTGAGAACCTATCCGCAACAAGGAACCTCCGCGCGTAATATTATGGCAACCGGTAAGATGTTTGGCTTTAATGAAAATGCCATGCGAGTCAGTCTGTCTCGTCTGGTATCAAAGAACACCATCGAAAATATCACCCGGGGTTATTATCGACTCACAGAAGGTACCGACCCCATCAACGAATTCATTGATTTGTGGCGGCTAGGTGAACAGCGACGGCGTCCCTGGCCAGAACACCTGTATTGTGTCCTGGACCTGACGCGACCTTCAAAGAAGGATCTATGGGTCATGGCTTCCATGGGTTTCGTTCCCCTCTCAACAAATCTCTGGGTCCGCCCTGATAATCTTGCAACAAATTCTCTACTGACAAAGAGCGGCGACCTGCAAAACCGGATGAGCAGGCTGGGGCTGGATGAAACCGCAATTCTCTTCTGCAATGCGCGGCTTTCAACCCGGGAGACGACCCGGTGTCTTAACCAATATGACCTGGATGCACTCAGTTCCTCTTACCAGATCACACTGGGCAGGCTTGAAAGGAGCCTTAAGAGGCTCGATAAACTGCCCGTAGAAAACGCAATGAAAGAAAGTTTTGTTCTTGGCGGCGCGGCTATCCAGGTATTATCCATGGATCCGCTTTTGCCAGATGAACTACTGGATTCTGGTCACCGGACCAAACTCTGGAAGACCATGCTGCAATATGACCGCGCTGGCCGCGAGATCTGGTCATCTCGACACAACCAATCTCCTGACGTCATGCCGACGTCAAGCTATGCATAATTCACCTTGTTACGGGCTAATGATCAATGAATATTAAAGAAATACTCACACCGGAAGAATTCGTGCGGGTCACGAGCAAGAACGATTGGCTGGCGGTATCAATCGTCGCGTTTGATTGGATTGCAATTGCAAGCATCTTCTACCTGGCTGCCGTTTTCCCCAATCCGGTCACCATCCTCATTGCCATTATCCTCCTTGGTGGCAGGCAACTCGGGCTCGGTATCATCGTTCATGAAACCGGGCACCGGACCCTGTTCCGTTCCAGGAAGGTGAATGATTTTGTCGGCAACTGGCTGGCGGGCTACTGGGTCTTCTCCGGGAAGCAGACTTATATGGAGGGACATCTGAAACACCACCGCGAAACCGGTACCGATCGTGACCCGGACCTGTCAAATTATCGGGATTACCCTATTCCCAGAACTCGCCTACGAAGAAAGATCACACGGGATGTCACGGGGCAAGTCGGCTGGCGACGCATGAAATCCATCGGTCGTGCAATCAGGAATATTAATAAGCTAAAGCCTCAGCTTAAACAAACGGTGTATCGCAGCTTAACTGTAAATGGTGTGCTGCTGGCTGTGCTGGCTGTGCTGGGAAATGCCTGGCTTTACAGCCTCTGGATCGTGGCATTTATGACCAGCCATATGTTGGTCAGCAGAATCCGCCAGATCGCAGAACATGCGGCAGTCCCCGACTTGTACGATCTTGACCCGCGCCTCAATACAAGAACGATCTACATTAGCTGGCTGGAGCGTCTGTTAATTGCGCCGCATCATGTGAGCTATCACCTTGAGCATCACCTGATGGCATCTGTACCAATTTACAGACTGGAGGAATTGCATAGAATATTATTGGGAAAGGGGTATTACGAGGGAGTGGATTTTCCGAAAGGTTATTTGAAATTATTGGCCCAGGTGACTTATGGGTGAGCGACCCACATGGTCGGGTTAATCATTCACCCTCTCTTTTGCTGCTGCATTTTCCGATTGGATCTTCTGATAAATTTCTTCCCGGTGAACCGCTATTTCTCTTGGAGCACTAACGCCAATTCTAACCTGGTTCCCCTTTACGCCTAGCACGGTTACGGTGACATTATCACCGATCATCAGTGTTTCACCGACTCGCCGGGTTAATATGAGCATCGCTCTCTCCTTAAAGTAATTTCCCTGTACATCCGCCTTCCAACCTTCACCACCTCCATCACCACGTCCATCACCACATCCATCACCACATCTAAGTTGTCAGACTTACTATCCATTTTAAGCTTTTAGGTCGAACGCAGCATGAAGCGCTCTTGCCGCTAATTCAAGATATTTTTCATCTATAACGACCGAAATCTTAATTTCTGATGTCGATATCATCTGAATATTGATGGATTCATCCGCCAATACACGGAACATTCTGGTTGCTACACCTGCGTGGGATCTCATACCAACACCGACCATGGACAATTTTGCAATTTTATTGTCCCCCGACACCTCTCTTGCATCAATATCTTTTGCCACTTTTTTTAGTACTTTCATCGCTTCGTCATAATCACCGCGACGGACGGTGAAGGTAAAATCCGTACTCATGTCCGCAGCAACGTTCTGGACTATCATGTCTACTTCAATATTGGCATCACTGACTGGACCAAGTATTCTAGAAGCAATTCCCGGTATATCTTTGACGCCTAGCACGGTCAATTTGGCTTCGTCCTTCGTGAACGCAATCCCCGAAATCATCGGCTGTTCCATATCGGAATTTTCCTCGTTAGTTATAAGCGTACCAGGCGCATCACCAAAGCTTGAAAGAACGCGCAGGGGTACCTGGTACTTACTTGCAAATTCAACCGCCCTCGAATGCAATACTTTGGAACCGAGACTGGATAGCTCCAACATTTCTTCGAAGGTTAATCTTTCCAGGCACCTGGCCTCCTCTACAACTCTCGGGTCGGTTGTGAACACACC